>Ga0307511_10004762_pt1 | contig 13871 bp, 13 predicted proteins | sample 13_EM_MG_FD_200266 | JGI IMG/M metagenome (GOLD analysis project Ga0307511, IMG submission 200266) | Populus trichocarpa ectomycorrhiza microbial communities from riparian zone in the Pacific Northwest, United States - 13_EM | ecosystem: Host-associated > Plants > Roots > Unclassified | place...
TTGATTTAGAAAGAACTTTCAATTAATTTTTTTTCCAAATAATAATATGAGTTGACAACAAATTAAACATAGAATGCAATATAAATGGCAAATATTCGGCTAATAAATACATTTTGATAAAAAAAAGCATAAAAAGTTTTAGGGAAAATCTGATCCAATTTAATTTAATATGAAAAAATTCTCTTCGAGTATGAAAATTGATAAAAAATAATAAATTAAAATTAATTTTTAATTAATCATATTCCAGATAATCCATTGTGTCACTTTATCTAATCGATAAATCACATTAAAACTGATTAAATTCTCATTTATTATTTTTATTTTTAGAAATCCGAAAAAAAAGGGACAGCTTCTCTTTGTTTTATGGGCCGGGCCTTAAAACAATCCACATCCACCAATCTTCACGTGTCCAGATTCAAAGAGCAGACTAGATTAATGGGCCTGACGAAAACAGAAGCTCGCCTACCACTCGCCGATTAGCTTGTACACGCATCATACTCGGAATATGCTGGCTTCATTCATTTCCTCTCTCGGATTTGTGGTCAATATCATCAGCATCGTCCCACCCAACCAAATCGTCTTCACTCTCCACTGAGCTCAGCGTCCCCCGAAAATGCTAGCTCGTCTCGGAGCCAGGCGTCTCCTCGAGATCCGTCAAGCTCTCCGCTTAACTCCTCAGGTTTTCTCCTTCGATTTTTATTTCCTATCGTTTTTCTCTGCATCCAATCGCCTCCTTCGATCTCATTTCTCTCCGTCTCTCATTTCCACAGGCATCTCGATCCTTCTCCACTGCCTTGAACTATGTAAGCACTAATCCTCCCTGCTACGAAATCTTGACTGTTTGTATTGAATTTTTCATTATTTAATTTTGAAATTACTGTTGTGTGAAATTAAATTGGGGTTTGGTGCAGCACCTTAATACTCCGGAAAACAATCCGGACCTTCCATGGGAGTTTACGGCGGCGAACAAAGAGAAGGTAATGTGAAATAGCTAATAGTTTTAATCTTTAAGTAATTCACTCTTATTATTTTTCTCTCGGTCTGTGTATATGGCATTTTCACTTAGTTTTACATGTATTTTCAATAAATCTTGATCATTTATATTCATAATTATTAGTAGTAATCGGCGGAGACAAGCCACTGAAATGGGTAGCCTTACTAAACTAGAGCCTGGTCATGAAGGTAATGACCTTGTAAATCAGAAGAATCTACAATTATGATGATGCTATGTAAGTTGGGCCATTGAAATGGGAGTATTATATGATAAATGCAGGTTTGGAATTAAATGTTTTGTGCAGAATATTGGTTAGTTATAGGAGACTTTGGCGTGGAGTGATCATTTTGTTGGTATGTTAGTAGCGTCGTTTATGGGCTTGAAGAAGTTTATTGCCTTTAGCAAATATATGAGAAAGGTGATCGATAAAAACAATTTATGATTCGGTGACCTTCTTCTTCAGTGTCATAGAGGAACTGCATTGGAGGGTGATGTGGGATATTATTGTGTGAAACTCGCAGGGTTCCTAGGCTGTAACTTCTTTTCCTCTCTTGGGGTGCTGATGTAACAACTTTTTTAGAAGTTAAAACTCTGTGTTAGTAGATGATAGTGAACTCTTTGCATTTAAAGGAGGCTTCTTTCTGGGGGTTGTTATTACCGCAGGCCATACAGTAATGTATTCATACATGAGGAATAATTCTCCTCTTCTGCTGTCTTCGATTAGAGTTTTGGTAATTTTCTTCCTTGTCTTGGTAGCGTGACTGTTAAACATGTACAGACAATTTTGCTGGTTGTAGCTATTTCTCCTTTAATGTGACCATGGTGATATAATGATCTCATCATTGTTATGAGGAAGATGAGAGTGAAACATAACATCAGCAGCTTGTACCTAAAATTCTGTAAATCACAAAGACAACTGTTTACGTTCTTCAATTATGTTAGGATCATGCACTTATGAATTCACCAAAAAACATTAGCTATTCATAAGGATAAAACTTTGTTTCCTTAAATCAGCAGTGCATATCCAATTTTTAAGTGGCTTGTAGGCTTGAAGGGTTTCTCTATTAGTGTGAATGGGTGAGGCAATTAGCCTTGTATTCTTGTACTGCAGTAGCAGGGCAGTCGATCAAAGTATGAATGCTGGCCCTTATAACCCTGGAATCTCAATCGACCAGAAGCTTGCCTAGCCCCTATCTTTAACTCCCTTCACCAAAAACATTGATTGTTCTCTTAGCTGATTTTCTATTAATGTTTAGATGTTAACATTTCATTTTTCATAACCTCTGATGTCAGGTTAAAGAAATAATATCTCATTATCCATCCAACTACAAGCAATCCGCAGTTATTCCTCTGTTAGATCTTGCACAGCAACAGCATGGAGGATGGCTCCCTGTTTCAGCAATGAATGCTGTAAGTGGACATGATGTACAAAAATAATTCACATGTATACACTTCTAGCAGTAAATTTGAGCTAGTCTTGTTAAATACAGGGAATTTAATGGCACATTTGATATGTTTGTGGTAAACAAAATATTTGCGGTGAGAGTTGGATGCTAACATATCATGGCGCCTTTCTATTTTAATGAAGTGTTATATGATATTTTATCATATTGTGTTAACAGTTTGTTGGTTGCTTGTCTGTTGTCGAATCATTTAGGGATTACATCTGGTTCGAAGGGTAAATCTGGCCTTAGTTACTGTATTTTCCCCCTTTTTTCACATGACTCTTCCGATGGTAATCAAGCTAAAAAAATCCTCCAAAATCATGATTTGGCATTATCCGACCCCCCAACCCTAAGCTAATGGAGAACTAGAAAATGCATTTCTTAATCACATAAGCAATTGGATGTGTATCCAAAATTCACAAATGATCACATTTTTTCATATCAACTTGTTATAACCACAAGGGTTATGACTATGCTCCCCACTTTGTCAACCATTCTTCAATTCCAAGGCCAAGTTATGAGGATCTATTTTCTAGTGAATTTCATACTCCATAATCCTGGTATTGATGGCATGCCTGTGACTGGACGATGGAGATTCAGGCAAGCTAGCCTTGGGATACCTCCTGACCATCAAACCAAAAAAAGGAAAAATTAACTTGGAGCCAATTTATTTTCTTGAAGGTTGTACCTAATATTGTTGTATCTATCAGGGGAAAAAAATAACCTAGTAGAATAAGCATTAAAGCTACCCTGTTTAGTTTGAGGATGGTTTTATGCTTGGCACTATGTATAGTATTCTTGCTTCAGCAGGTGTGACATTCTTTTTGTCCCTCTGTTCTTATTTGTAGAGCACAAAATTATAGGAGATGCAAAATAATTGATATCTTGAACATAAATGGATAGATTGATAAAAATCCAAGATGGCCATGAATTGTATTATTTTATATCAAATATTTTATTATTTTTCCTTCTGAGTTTCAGTGAGATTTACTGGATTCTTTGGTTCATATAATCAGATCACGAACTTGTTTTGCTAACATGTGTTGCCACTTTGTTTTTCTTAGTTTTTAAACCTGTTTGCTGTAAATTTCAAATTTTTGGATATCTTCATGTGACTAAAAGAAAGATAATCTTACTGGAAAGCAGACTGATATATGATTAACAGTATTGAAATGTTTTGTGGATCCTCTAGGTGGCTAAGGTAATAGAAGTTGCTCCTATCCGTGTGTATGAAGTCGCAACTTTTTACTCAATGTTCAACCGGTCTCCTGTAAGAAAATTTATCCTTTTTTACATCTTGCTTTCTCTACGTATGCAAAATGCAATTTCACGAGCCTCTTTAATTGGTTTTTCAGGTGGGCAAATATCACCTATTGGTTTGTGGCACAACACCATGTATGATACGAGGTTCACGGGAAATTGAAGATGCATTAGTAAAACACTTGGGAGTGAAGCGCAATGGTGAGTTCTAAATAACATGCTTGGCTTCTTTTCACGTTACAGTGGATCACATGTTATTTAGAATTTGACTTGAGATTTGGAGAATAAACCCTTGCTTCCAATTTTTAACGTGCAGAAGTAACCAAGGATGGCCTTTTCTCTGTTGGAGAAATGGAATGTATGGTGAGTATTTCTTCATCCATCTTTATTAAATGAAGCGCTGTTTTCCTTAGGTTGTACTTGAATCAGGACTCAGTAATTGGAAAGAACTACATCCATGCTGGATGCTCCCATGAAATTTTTGGAAAATGGATTTCAATGTGTTTATTGCTAGGTTTAGTTGAAATCTTCAAGTTCTAATTAACAAATACAAAGAGGAAAACTAGCAACAGAAATTATGGGTATTTTATTATGGATTACCCAGTTCTCTTGCTGCACATATTACTGTTTGAGTGCTCCTTGTCCTGTGGGGTAACCGCATGGAATTGTATAAGGGTATTAGAAGGTGATCAAATGCAAATATATTGATTAGCTTAGATTGTAAAGGCTCTTGCCATCTTAGCAGAGAGATCGAACCCAATTTCACAGGCAATTGGTGGTTAAGGGGTGGCAATCCATCCACTTAAAAAGTACAAAAACTATATGAACATGGATAAATAAATACAGGTCTTTCATGATACTCTTGATCATCTTTTGTTATGGATGCATGGTGTGATATTAGTTATTGCTTTTCTGCAGGGATGTTGCGTAAATGCTCCTATGATTACAGTTGCCGATTACTCCAATGGATCTGAAGGATATACTTACAATTATTACGTGGGTCAATGATAACTCTGTCCTTAAAAGTTGAGTATTCGTGTGTTCAGATTATGTAAAACTTTCAGAATTTTATGTTGGTCTTTCATTTTAATTGCAGGAAGATGTTACTCCAAAACGAGTGGTTGAGATAGTTGAGATGCTAAGAAAGGGGGAGAAGCCACCGGTAAGACTACTGGCAGGGGATTTTGATTATCTTTACTTTTCCCTGGGGTTTTTTTTTTCTCATATGACTAGCGCTATTATTGCTGTAAACTCAATTTCTCTTATGCATTCCAGCATGGCACACAAAACCCACAACGCACTAAGTGTGGACCAGAAGGAGGCAATACTACTCTGCACGGAGAACCAAAACCTCCTCCATGTCGGGATCTTGATGCCTGCTAAAGCGCTATGGTAAATGCTGTCTCAAATAATGCAAAAAATGGAGTTTTTCAGGCTTACTTGATGATTTGCTCTTGTTTCATTAAGCTTAACCATCTTTTTGTATTTTCCTGCCTGCCTGGTTTCTGGTGGATGTTTAAATCCATGCAACTGCTTATTTCAAGTTGTGAAATGGCTTAACAGATCATTGATGTCCTTGGATTCTCATAAAATCTGTAGGTGGTTGAGGGCTTGCCTTTTTATGGTGGCACTGAAAACAGTTTGTTGTTAACACTTGGGTATGGCATGGCTCATAAAATGTAATTCTAAAACCATCCCAAAGATGTTTCTTCGGGGCACCAAAAAAAAAGGAACAGAAAAAACCACCATAAGATAACGAGTCAAATTTTGTTGATTCAGAAGTGAAACGAGGGGGAGAGAAACCCAGATTTCCCATGAGTCTGTCATTCGGAGGTTAATATTTTCCAAGCTTTTTTCTTTTCTTTTCTTTTCTTTCTGACATGAGGATCTGTACTCAGTAGCAACCAGCATGTCCACAAGCTTTGTTTCTTGGATTTCTGAGCTATACCTATATGGTAACTGAGCCATCCAGCAAACTGGATACCCAAATTGGATGACAGTTTGAGCTTGTTGACCTTAAGAGGAATGTTCACCAATGTCGTGATAGCTGTAACGATTTGTTTATGTTTGATGCGGTACTCCGCACTTGGAATGGACTGTGTTTCCCCCTCATCCGGAACGAGAACTAATAGTATAAACAAATGATAGATTATCATGATGTCAGCTCTGCTTTATCAACTTGTCTCCTGTAGTGCCTTGAAAGTGATAGACATTTATCCATTTTCGTTGTAGGATTTGAGGATGGTGATGACCAAGTTGTAGTAGTGTGCGACTAAAATGCGGATATTAAAGACGATAGACATTAACATATTTGCAGAAGTTGAATATAAGCGTGGATGTAGTGACTTGCTTCATTTTTCGTAATTGACCAGCCCACTTCTGTATTAGGTTAAGAGTTGGATTAGGGTCAACGGAGGAATCGAAAACTAAACCCAGCAGGCTCTGTATCTGCAACTCTTCTGTTCTAAAACTTCTTGAAATTTTTATTATTTTTTAATTTTAAATTAATATTTGTTTTAGTGTTTTTAGATTATTTTGATAGGTGTTATATCAAAAATAATTTTTAAAAAATTAAAAAAATATATTATTTTAATACATTTAAAAGAAAAAAATATTTCCAAGAACATTAAGAATCATATTCTTAAAAACACTCCCTTTAATGAATCCATTCACATAGCACCGCAGGTACAAGAATTGCTGCGGATACTTGCTGTTGCACAGACGTGAGTGCGGTTAATCACGGGCGACAAGAAGAGGAAATATTTGATAGCAATGTATGATGATACTCGTCGGATTTGCTGAGGCATTGAGGGAAAAAGGACCAGCATCTCAATGACGCGTACAAAAGCTGTGTTGAGTTTTTTCCTACTTGAATCGAAGTCCCCTCTTTTAAGGATTCTGTTTCCTGCCCTTCAAGTACATATTCGCACTGAACGAGCATTTTATGATTCCAGGAAGATGGCTGTGTTAACAAAACAGTCGGATTAGCAACGGTAATCAACACAACCCAAATCTCCCATTGGATATGTCTCTCTCCAATGATTTCATCCTCCAATAACGATTCAGGAGAAAAGGAAGTCAAATTGCTTTTTGAAACACCACGCGCACTTTTTAAACAAAGTAGCACCATCATTTTCTGTTGGACTAGAACACCCAGCATATTGAAACAACCAGACATCTACCTTTGCATTCCATTTCCTCTGAAATACACTACTACAATAATAGTATTTACTTTCAGTCTACCTCTTTTACAAGGTCCCACAACCCACTACAAAAAAATTGAGCTCCACTAGAAAAGTGCTTTCATCATTTTCCACTCCCCCACCACTGATTCCAAAAGAAGAGCATGTCATGCGAGCTTTGAAAAGTCTCCTCTCACTCGAACTTGCAGAGCGCCTGCATTTTTTTAGGCATAGACATCGAACCCCGTTTTGAAAAAAAGGCTGGAAAGAAAAGGAAAAAGCAAGAACTATGGCATCTGACTTTGATTGCAATTTGAAACTCGGGGAACATTTGATCGTGGGGGTTGAAACGGGACAAATAAGGAGTGGGACCCTAAGCATTTGGTGACTTTTAAACGGGACCGCGGGATGCTCCCCCCTTTCCACGGTTCTATGACGGGGGGTTAGTTTCTGGTTTCACAATAGTAGTGGTATCTGGTGGTTGTGTGTGGTAAATTGCAGTGGCTAGTGTGATGGGCATGATGCAAAGAGCCTTTGATTGGAGAAACTGCATGGCAGCACCAACATTTTCCTCCATTAGCTTAGCTACCTGTCTTTCAGTGCCATCATTTGACCACTTCTCCCACGCCAGTTGGTTTCTTCCGCCTTCGCCAGTTTCATCCTATAGTAAAAGGAGTGAGCTCAGTTGCCTGGGTGCAAAAGGGAAAGGAAGTGAATTATCCTCCATAAACACTATCTTTTCCTTGTTACCTCAACTGGTGATAGTGGGATGTCCGTTACAAGTGGCGCAACAGCACCAGCTCCGCCCAGTCTACTCATGCTTAATATCTGTTAAATTGATGATGTGTCATTATTTAAAAAAGGAAAGAAAGGGGAAATTAATAAATTCATTACAGTTTGTGTGAGCACTTCATTTCCCCATGAATGAGGTACGTACCTAAAAAAGACACTGAATATTCAAACTTTAATGGCATAACATATAATAATTCACCTTTTCCAGGCAATCTTCATTTCATAATTTGTCATTTATAGTGAAGATATTGCCATTCATTAAAATTTATGAGCATCCAAATATTCCTGAGGGAACTATACATGACCCTCTCATTTCCTCGCAACAAATTCTACCACAAAAGTACCAACAATATTTAAAGACACAAAAAAACTTGGTTCAGAAATGGAAGGATCAAAGAACAAAAAGTGGACACCCAAGACAAAAGGGAATCTAAAATTAACTGACAAGTGGAAATTCATAATTTATGTGGAAGACCATAATCAATATTCTAAACAACTGACCACCAATAATTTGGCTTTTATATTCTAAACAACTGACACCACACCACCACTATTCTGGCATAAATGCCTGTTTAGATTGGATGAAAGAATGACTCTTGCTAAAATCACCCATTGGTTCAGCAATCATCAGAACATTGACTGGCATAATCAATTATTCTCAAAACATAAATTAGAGTAGAAAGGGGGGGATAAGTGACTAAAAATCTTCTTGACTCTTCACAAACACAAGAATATTGATGTTCGCCATAAAGATATTGGCTGAATAAGATTATGCAATTGAGACTGGAAATTTCGAGATCATACCTTTACTTGAAGCCTTAAAAACTTCACATAATCCACAATTTCATCAAGCATGGCGGCTCGATCCGTCTGTACAAATAAATTATGCATCAGTGATGGAGGATGGATTGAGAAAGAAGCAACCATCATGCTTTGTGAACCTTCCTTTCCTTTGATCAACCAAAACCACTCATTCTATAGCCATATTCCTAGAACAGTACGCCTATAAATCCCCACCTATAAACTAGAGGAATCCTACTCCATTGGACTTTTCCCTTCTAGTACTTATCACTTGATCCATTTTTTGATTTCCATATACACAGTTCATTCTCATTTCCATCACAGCGATTGATTGGAAGCCAAAAGTTGGAAAAAGACTTGAAAGTGTAGGAGTCAGGACACAGATGAACCTATCAAAATACAAAATATCCTGTATCCTCGTGGACAGTCAAGTCCAGCTAGATAAAAAATATGCACGGAAGGAAATCTATACTCAGATGTGATTTCTTGGATATACCAACAAATATTCTGTTAAATCCATAATCCCCAAACAGTTCTGAGAAGAATACAACAAACTTCTGGCAAATGGCCAAATGCTCATATAATTTATGTCAAGGTGCTCAAGTCATATTAATGCATTTGCCACCAGCAGAAGAGGAATCTAATCAATTATCATAGATGCGCACGGTTAAGGCAAACTTGATCACAGACCTAAAACTAATCATGTATAACTCTAGCAGTTTCAGCAAAATTAACCATTTTAACTACATGACACTATATTGAATTTTTCATATTCCATTTGAACACATACAATTTTTATATATTAGTTGATTCCCAATTTGTAGAAAGGTTACTTGTTAGACTTTATAAGCAAATTTTTTGAACACAACTGAAACTCCACTGCATTGGCAAACTGCAGTCTGATACTCAAACTCCTTCTCCCTTGTCAAATAGGGCAGCTTTTCTATAATGGGCTCGGTAGTAGGACTCTGTTACCACCACACATTGCCACATATTTAGCACCTAGGAGGTGATAAGTACCAACAAGTAGAAAGCAGTAGATATTCGGTCTAGGCCAGCTTGTTTGAATATCTTGGCAGGCCCATAATGTGCTGTAATTAAGGCTGCGAGACAAGTCATTGCCACTGCCAGATAATCCAGCATAACTACAAGGTCAACCACCATGGAGTAAAACTTTCACAAACCACCACTAACCATCCCTATGGTGAATTTCTTTACTGAAATCAGACCAGAGATTTGAAACAATAAAGTTGTCGTAGTATTTAAAATCATTAACCTCAACTTGACAAGCCCTACTAATTTTTCAAACAACTTGATTCAGGAAAAGAACTATCCACTTGGTCAAAAATAAATTCATTTGTACTTCATTAATTGTTTAATGTTTTTTCCTTCCAACAAAAGATGCAAGAATGAATTGCCAAATGCTTTTCCTGGAGTGCAGAAAGCAATCCCATTCTGCAAGAAAAATTATGAAATTATGCAAGGGGAAAGACACTGACCTTGTTCACGCTAGGAACCAGCTCCTGCAATGCCCTGATTCTTTCGGCTATTCTTTCTCTGCGCAACTGTGACAAAAGGGGAAAAAAGATCAAGAACAACAGTGCAATTTCTATGGGGAAAGACAAATGAAATCTGAAAGATGAGAAAAGAACAATGAACTCAAGAGCCAGCACTCAAGTCCTCTCTAACCCTTCAAAACATCATAATATGTGCCTAACAATCCTTCTTGATGTATAAAGGTTGTGATAGTCAAAATCACATGGAAACATGCCCATCAAAAGAAGAGTATATGAATGCTTTTCAATTCAACACAATGTAATCCACGTCAAAACCTTAAGATAAGTAGGTTCCCAGCAAGATTGATTGTAATGATGAAACTAGTCAGTTTGAAACCTCAACTCTCAGTGAGATAACTCCCTCAAACCAAAGCATTAGTGTGGTGACATTTTAATAAGATCATAAACATCATACTGATGGCCTTCTTGCCAGATTTTTTTTTTATATAGATGGCCTTTTTACCAGATTTTCCAGAGAGATATGAATTAGATTTATCATCATAGATTCATAAACACGGCATTTTAGGCATGCTAATCATGAAACAGCTACATTTTGAATACTTGCATTGATTCTTCACTGACACCACTTACTGATCAAACAACAAAAAGCCTCATTTAAAATACAATTGCCAGGACTCAACCCAATTAAATCTTAATAAAAAATAATAATTTGAACTTCGAACATTAATCAGAGCCTATATTTTACTCCTTAGCATGAATGTTCAAGTTGCAGTCTCTCTAGTCCTCCCATTTTACTTTATAGTCAGTAAGGAACAATTTGTATCCTTTATTCTTCTAGAGCCATGTGTAGTCTTGACAATATTATATCATTCCATGGTTACCACTATTGTGCATGCTATATTAAGCTATTTCCATGCTTAACATTATCGTGCATACTACATTAACCTTACCCGTTCAGCAATACTGTGAGGATCTGTGGCCTGGCCTCGCCTAGCCCGTACCCTTGGGCGCATTGCTGGTGGATGTGTAGCTGCAGTGACTGTTGTGGGCATTGGTTGACCATGAAAAACCTGCAAAAATATGAGAATCTTACCAAAGACAGATTACAGTAAAGGATAGGCTATTTCACCAGCTCCACTAAATCCTCCAATCCCAAAAACATAAAGTTGCAAAAAAAGGAAACCAAATATGTATGAGTGAAACAATAAACTGCCTGACAATGGTTGATCACGCGAGAAAAGATAACAACAGACATTAAAAATCAAAGGTATTGTGACAACACCAGAGAGGAAAGAAACGTTAGGTATAATTTGGCAATTCCTAGAAAATATTGACTAATCTAGATATTAGAATACATCAGCTAATTATGGTGCTTGTGCATAGATTGACAGTAATTTGAAAGAATATAGCATATATGACCGTGCAATGAATGTTTTTCACCACTAGGATTGGACTACAGCAGATCAAATCCAGATCACTCACGTGAGAGGTGTATCCTGACCAACCACTACACTGTTACAATTCGTTACTAGATGAACCAAAGAAAATTTATGATTCTTATTGAAGCATAAAAACTGATTCAATTTAACGTCATCTGAAAACTTGAGTGGATTTCACTTGAGCAAAATCAAGTTTTCTTCTGTTCTCAATTTCAACTATTACACACAATCCCTGCTCCCTCACTGTTCCTTGCATGCCAACTTCAAAAGCTGACAATTTCACAATTAGGCAATTGTCCAATCCAGCAAAATCAAACCCCACAACACCCCACATGTTTGACTTCTCAAGAAATCATTTGTCAACTAAAAAAATATCCAATCAGCCAGCTATAATGTTGAGCTGGTAAAGATCTACTACAGCCCCCCGAATGCTATTTCCACTGTATCACTTAATTTTCCTTTACTGACCATGATCATACAAAAAGAAAAAAGAAATTATACCTTAGAAGGAGAAAGAAAACTATAGATTAGGAAACATTTGTATATAAGTGTATCAAAGTAATCAGTCTTTGCCACTCAAAGGAGGACCGACAACAACCAGCTTCCTATTCTTTTCCTGTGTCAAAATACACATCTTGGAATCTCACTACAGTAACCTCCAAAGATCAACCACCTACTTTTATGTCTCTATATGAATTCCTTTTTCTCCCTCACGCTCTCTCTACACTCTAATGGAAAGAGCTACAAGCATTGAAAGGGAAATAAAAAATGATTAATTAAGAGAAATTAAACTGGCTTTTGAATTGCATGTCTTCAATTTCTAAATTAATAGTTTTAATAAGATCACTATTTTCCTTTTTCGAAAAACTTTAAAAATAATAATTTCGCTCCGAAGAAAACTAAACTAATACTGCAAAAAAAAAATAACTTTCACTCACATTTCTAACTCTACCATCAACAATATCATCACGGAACCGATTCCCACTCCCGGACGCCTCCTCGGGCTTCAGAAACCCTCCCTTCCCCTGCTCCAAGCTAAGCCCCAGCGGAAACCCGTGAAATCCCGCGCCTCCGCCTCCAGGAGCACCGCCGAGTGCGGAGATGTGGCCGGAACCATCACCGGAGCTAAGCTGAAGCATCATAGGAGCTTGAACAGAAGCAGTGCCAGCCAAGCCAGCGTCAGCTCCAACCAAGCCAGCTTCAGCTGAAGCAAAATTAGGCATCCCAAGAATTTCCTGCAGGAAATCATCGGTTGGAGGTTCGGTTGGGTTATTGGCCATTTGGAGTAGGTCTGGGAGGAGTCAAAGTGAGTAGAGATAGCGAGTTAGGGATTCAAAAGAGCATCCATTTACATGCAAAACCGTTTTAATTGGAAGGTTTACGGCATGTTTGGGGCATGAAAGATTTGGCAGCAGTCGATTTCAACTACTTAAATTGTGGCCAGATCTCGTGTTTTGAAAGAACTGTACTCTAAAGGATTGAATTCAACTGCTTACAAACATGTACGGAAATCAATTCTCTTTTATAATCGCACGAGAGGAGGTGTGATTTATTTGAAGAATTCTGGCCTGATAACTCTTCACATTCACAGTGCCTAGACTACCCTTCGATATAAGAATCTCACTCGCGCAACACATGAGTCTCCTGTTTTGTTATGGGTTTTCTTATTGCGGTTTTTTAAAAAACAATTATAGTTTTAATAAAAGTATTTTTAGTTGATATTTAATATATATATATATATATATTTAATTACGAGTTTTTACATTAACAGAAGTCTCCATAAATAAAAAAATAAATTATTTTAATTTTTATAAAATCAAAGCAATTATGTATAAAGAATGAAAATTAGTAGAACATTAAAATATCTCTTAGTGGATAACTTTACTATTTGACTTTAGCCCATTGACGTTGCTTCTAAAATATACATGTTTTTTCTTTCTCATTATTATGTTATGTACGATTTAAAACTACGTGGCATTGCTGTTATTTTGACTCGGAATAAGTTTTTTTTAATCAATTTAGAGTTAGATTTTGTGGGAATATGATTGTTTTTTAAAATATTTTTTACTTAAAAATATATTAAAATAATATATTTTTTAATTTTTTAAAAATTATTTTTGATATTAGTGCATCAAAATGATCTAAAAATATCAAAAAATATTAATTTGAAGTAAAGAAAAAATAAAATAAAATTCAATTTTTTTCAAAAGCGCTTTTAAAACGTAAAAATAAATATTTTACAAATTATTTTTGATATCAACATATCAAAATGATCTGAAAATATAAAAAAAAATTAAAAAAATAAAATTTAAGGGAACACGGTTTGCACCGCATTTCCAAACATACTCTAATTTGACTAGGATAACGTTAACTTAATTAACTTAATTGTTAGTTTTTAAAAAATCAAAATAATATTAATTTGTTTTTATTAAAAAAAACAA
>Ga0307511_10004763_pt1 | contig 13871 bp, 17 predicted proteins | sample 13_EM_MG_FD_200266 | JGI IMG/M metagenome (GOLD analysis project Ga0307511, IMG submission 200266) | Populus trichocarpa ectomycorrhiza microbial communities from riparian zone in the Pacific Northwest, United States - 13_EM | ecosystem: Host-associated > Plants > Roots > Unclassified | place...
TTGGCTTGGATGGCAGGACGTTTATGTAGCCCGTTTTCCCGTGGGTGTACCGAACCTTCAAAGGGGAGGGAACGGGGGCGCCGCATAACCTTAGGTTGATTAGGCGTATAGACTCCAAAAAAAAAAAAAAAACAACTGCGCACATAAAGTGGGTGCTAAAAGTCCGAGACCGACATATCATCTTGCGATACGGACAACATGCTCTTATTATGTATGCCACTGTTAGTAAATGCAAAAGTGTTGGAATAGCGATAGCATCTACTGTAATGGTAGGCTATTGCGTAGACAATGGTAATGGCTCCAGGGAGCACCTTGGATGGTACTATAAGCTATGAGAGGAATGTTGTATTCAGAGATAGATACAGGACGTTGTAGAAGGAAGGGAAAAAAATATACAGAGAGTACGGCTGGGCCTTTTATAGACACCGCCTCCATCCATTGCCTGGCCTTCCTTACTCTATCGTGGGTCCCCACTCGTCACTCATTCCATGACTCTTATCTGCATGCACTGCCTAGTATCCCATATTAGCAACCTGCCCATACAGTGCATACACTGCCCCACTCTCATGCGTCCATCCAATCATTCTTGCACCTTGCTATCTAACTATGAGGCAATTTCACAAGCACTTGCCTTAGTCTAATGTCTCTCACATTTGTTCTGTCAGGTAAACAGCCAAGTCTGATAACAGGAACACAGGGACTATGCCATGTGGGTCACCTTGAGAATTTGTAACTATGTCCATCATAGCTAAGGTAACTGGCACTCGCCTTAGTCTATTTTCTCGCAGATCCGTTCTATTGTATAAACACTGAAAATTAATTAGAGAAACATAAGATGATAATAGGAATCATGGTGTATATTACCAAGCGTCCTATATTGCTAAGTGTGGAATTGGTTGGTGCTTTTTTTCAGCTTGTAGGCTAACCCCCTTCCCACTATGATGGTAAGAAACACTAGTCTCCACTCCTTTACTTTCTGAGATATTATTCTGTTTTGAGTATCATGATCACCTGCAGTGCTTGCCACTGTGAAGTTGTCGTAACAATGTATCTTTTATCAACATTCCGAGACTTACATACCATGTGGCTGATTCAGAATATTCACTGTTTCCGAGAAGTAGAAAAAGCTATGCAATTGCATCTCTGTGTAGGGTCGTTATAGTCGCATTGTACAACTGATACTGTTATCATTAATATACTAAAGCTACTGAGACAGATTTTCTGACCAGTACACCCTGTAGCCAACTAGCTATAGTAGGGAATGAATTACCAGCTCAACACGAGATCAACATTCAACTAGGTAAGCTCGCTAATATCATGCAGGTGCAATTTTATTTTGTATCCCTCTGGGTTTATGGTTTTGTTGGTGGGGCCTAGCTCATCCTTCTGGCATTAACAGAGCCTGTGTTCGATTTCTAGTAGCTCCGCTAACCGCTTAAATGAATTTTTCTCTGGTTTGCCGAACATGAATGGTTCAAAAGAAAACAAAAGTTTATGTGACTTCTTGGCTTTAAAATTAGGTAACTTCTTGGCTTTAACATTCCATGGCTTCTTGGCTTTAGAATTAGTTGACTTCTAGACTTTCTTAAAATTTGCACCCTACTACAGGGTAATCGAACACAGGCAGGTGTGTTTTACTATTTTGTTCCTTTCTCCCTTTATTCTCCTACAATCCAGTTCTAAATATTCTACTGTGTCAACCTCCCTCTCTCTATAGGCATCCCGACAATCCTGTTATCCACTAATCCTGCTAGCTATCTAGCCATTCCACATATCTAGCCTTCCCGACTTTCCCCACTTCAAACAGCTTGCAATCCAGCTTGCACTCCGCCTTGCAATCCACCTTGCAATCCAGCTTGCAAGCTAGCAGCCAGCAGCCAGTAGCCCGAGCACATGAAAGGTTTATTCATCTGTTCTTAATATATATTCTAATATTTTCTGGTATAGAAGAATCTTATTAATGGATACATTGGAACCTGCCACTGGTGCTTCCCTAGGCTCCAATACCTTCACTATTTCTAATACCTCTATTGACTCCTCCACCTCTACTATCTCCACTACTACCACTACTGCTACCACCCCTACCACTAGCACCACCACCGCTACTACGTTTAGCACTACCACCGCTACCGCTAGCACTGCTATCGCTACTACTGCTACCACTACCACCCCTGCCATCACCACTGCTACTGCTACCACCACTACTGCTACTGCTACCACCGCTACTGCTACCTACCCTACCTCCGCCATCTTCTTGAATCCATGTTTTGAAGCAAAATTAAACCACTTGGTGGCAAGTGGGGCATTTAATGAAGACAAGCGAAAGGATGGAAAAGGCTTACGACATCATATTAAAAGTTGTTTGAAGTCTTGGGAACTAGCAAGAAGAAACCAAGTTGATTGGGAAGCTCCAACTACCATTGCCACCTTGAATTGGTTATTGAAAAATAAGAAAGGTGTATATGATTCCCCATTCTGCTCCATGAATTTATATTAACTAAAGTCAAGGGCAATATTCACTACCAATTATACTTCTGTCTCAACTTTCCACCTTTAGAAGATTTCCATCCGGAATTCAGTATATTGATATTAGAGATCTGGATGGGTATTTACTTGTCAACCGATTCAGAGTTCCTGATACTTTGGTTCAAAGCTTAGTAGATAGTAATAAGCATCTTCCAGAGTTGAATACCCATCACTAGCGAAAGATTGATCCATGAGGGGAATTTCCTATTCGTCACTTTGCTACTTGGGCTGATAGCAGCTTAGATATTTATTACTACAAGGATTTTTTAACACAGCAGCCCACTTCTGTTACTCGGATTGAGAAAAATCATACAACGGTGGGATTATCTTGGAGATCGTTTAAAGCTAATATTTCCTGAGGCATGTAACAAGCTAACAAATATTGTTCTTCCTCCTCCATTGCAATTGTTATGCAACCCTTGGGCTGGTTGGCTATAAATCAGCAAATGACACCATATAGCGCCTTACAAGCTCATTAAGATTAGTAGGATATACGTTCAGTTCCTAATGCTGTTGTGCTATATCGGGATTATGATGGAGGTGTTTTGATATTGTGGTAGGCTAAGTGTATTGTAGAGCTTCGTTTTGGTGATGCTATACTTTTCATGGGATCTGTAATTTGTCATGAAAATACTAACATTACTCGAGGAGGTAGAAATAGTGTTAACTTATTTACACATAAGTCCAACATTGATTGGATTAAAAGGGATACAGCTACCCCTAAAATAACAGGTGGAAAAGCAATATCCAAAGGCAAGCCAGAGGTCAGAGGTCAACTGTGCAAAAAAAAGACTAAAGCTTAGATGAATATCTGTACATTTCTATATTTGTTCTTCTCCTTATTTTTTTAATTTCTTCTTACACTATATAATAGTTTTATTATGCTATACATTACTCTTTATTGCTAACTCTTCACTTCTTCTACCTGGCTCTATGACACTCTACACACTTTACCCACTCTACTTGCTCTCCTCTCCAACACTCTCCACCTACTCTCTACTCACTCTAGTCACTCTATACACTCTACTTACACTCTACTCATGCTCTACTCGATCGACACATAGCACTCAATACTTCACTCACCACTCCACTCACCACTCCACTCACCACTCTACTCACCGCTCCACTCACCACTCCACTCACCACTCTACTCACTACTCCACTTACCGCTCCACTCACTACTCCACCATCCACTCTCTGGTCTGCTTCATGCTCATTATATCGTATTATGCAAATTGGAAATGGATATTTATTTTTGCAGAATGTGTAATTCAAATAAAGATAGGACATAATTTGATACATATTATACAAATAGTTGTGAGCAGCTAAGATTAACGTGCAAAGCATGTTTACTTGCTAGGCGGAGAAGATAGCAACAACAACAACAATGGCTACAAGTAAGAAGACTTATACTTCCACAGAATATTGATGTAAATTCTGACTCCTTATATACTATTATATTAAAAATACTAATATATATTTAGCTTCAAATACAATTACCTCTGGCATTTAAGAGTATAAATTTAACTCCTACCCAATCTGATCTCCGCTCTATGTCTATATCCTATGCAAAATGTACTGCACTCCATTTGTTAGATGAACATACTACAGAACACTCAAGTACTAAACAAAATCCATTGTTCAATATATGTTGTAACACTAGTGATCTTTCAATTCCTCTCATGAAATTTCTCCCGGTACTATTACATTCATTACTATATAATCAAACCTCTACCTTACATCATTTCCCAACTCATATAAGAAAAAATAATTCTGCTCTTGCTTTTGCCTCTCTTAAATACTAAGCTTCTAATCTTACATTTCCAGGATTACAATGTTTTCAAATTCATGGTGGCTTATATCATCTGACCGGACCTTTAGAGCATCCATTTAATACCTGTCCTCCATTTGCACAAATTTTTCTTTATGATCCTGATGATACTATAGAATAATTGTTAATTCAACCTGGTGGCTATGTATTACCTTCTATAATTGATATGATTCTTTTACGTCAATTATTAAAAATGTTACATGTGTGTAATCCTTTTATAACCATCTACCAAATGGCATATAAGATAATGCAGCAAGCCCTTTCCCAACTTACTTTGAATAATATGCAAATTATTTTGAATTCCCGAATGGAATTATTGATCACAAAAGGTCTTGAACAACATCATTATAACCTCCCTATGACTAATGAAGTTGCTATGATTATTCCAGATGAATATCGAGAGGCTTCTGATCCTGTAATTATACTAGTACAATGAAATAATACCATAGTAGGATCTATGTTTCAAACTATTACCTCCAGCCATGCTGCCTATACTCCTTATATTATGTTCTTTTATTTCCTTTTGGAGAACCAGGTTGAACTTGGTCTCTTTGGTTGCAACATAGGCAAGCTCGAGATGGATCGCCAAAACGATTATTAAAACGACAATATTACTAATTTCGTTTACATTCTTGACCTTTAGAACCTGCTACACTATTTTTAGCATCTCGACTATTCCAACAATATATTATTGATGCATGTGCAGTTGTGGATCAAGCTAAATTGGAGTGGATTCATATGAATCAATCATCATTACATGCAGATCTTTATAATGGACTTGTTGATGCAATTGATTAAGATGAAGTATATATTTCAGCCCTAGGACTGAGAATTGTTTTACCTAGTAGCTTTTTAGCAAGCAATTGGTTCATGCAACAATTGTTTCAAGATTCTATGGCAATTGTACGATATTTTGGAAAATCCAGTCTATTTATTGCCTTTATAGCAAATCCAAGTTGGACAGAAATTCAAGATCAACTACTTACTCATCAAACACCACTAGATCATCCTGATCTTATCAGCAGAGTATTCCATCTCAAACAACAAGATCTCCTTCAACAAATTCGTATTAAGAAAATTTTTGGAAGGTTTTTAGGTTGTATTTGTACTATTGAGTATCAGAAGCGGGGATTGCCATACTTGCATCTATTAGTGTTTTTACACTTGGATGATCGATTTTTAATGCCAGAACGAATAGATGAAATAATCTCAGCTGAGCTACTCTTAGAGATTGATGATCCAATGGGAGACCTACTTAACCTCTTTGGTTCATCTATGGTTCATGGACCTTGCGGACCAAATTATTAACACTCACCATGCATGATTAATAGTTCCTCTACAAGACCCTGTTGCTCTAATCGATTTTCTAAATCCTTTCAAGATTCAACAATTGTAGAAGAAGATGGATACCTATTATATCGACAACGATCCAATGGTGGAACATATATAGGGAAAAATGGATTTGAGTATGACAATCGTTGGGTTGTCCCATATAATCCATATCTACGTAGGTGTTACCAGCCAAATATCAATGTGGAAGTATGTGCATCTGTTCAAGCTATTAAATATATTCATAAATATATTTATTAAGGCTCTGATCGTACTACCATACAACTACAAGAAACTGATAATGGTGATTAGGTTAAACAACATCTTCAAGTACGATATATAGGCCCAAGGGAAGCTATCTGGAGATTATTTGAGTTCCGCATGCACGAAGAATTTCCTGCTGTTTACCATTTGCCCATTGATTTACCCGGACAACAACCTGTCTATTTTAGTGAATATTTAAGCTAGAATAAGCTTCAGCTTCGTTTAGATACAACACACTTAAAACTCATGTCATGGTTTAGCTATAATCGAGAGGATCGAAATAGTCCACAGAATCTTTATTAGCAATTCCCACAATATTTTGGGTTTAACACTCAAGATAAGCGTTGGCATCTCAGAAAGAGAGGTTTTGCAATCGGGCGAATCTATCATTGCAATCCCTTACAAGGTGAATAGTTGTATCTGCGATTACTTTTAACAGTAGTACCAGGAGAAACCTCATTTGACAATCTTCGAAACATCAATGGTCAAACTTAGACAACATTTCAATAAGCTTGCTCAGCTCTCGGAATTGTACAAGATGACACAGAGTGGATTCAATGCTTTGAGGAAGCAATTGTATTTATTACAGGCCATGCTGTACATACATTATTTCCCACTGCAGTTATGTATAGTGGTATTATTGATCCTACTCAAATTTGGACTCGCTTTCAACAATACTTTTGCGATGATTTACCTTATCGACTTCAACCATCTACAATACAAATTTTCGAAGATATGCCCACTCCTCATTTTGATTAAGAACTTCATCTACTATCTAAGACTTTGGCACAAGGAGGGTAGTCATTAATATACTATGGTTTGCTATTACCTATACAAGATTGGGAGTCTTTGATACATGAAAATCCATTAATGGCTTGTGAATTGGATTACGATAAAGATCAGGAGAAACCCTTATGCGATGATTGATTGGAACAACTAAATGAAGGGCAACGTCAAATATATGATTTCGTTTTTTCTCAACTTTTAAGAGATTCTACAAAGGGGCAATATTTTATTTTTGGACTTGCATACACAGACATGACATTTGTATATAAATGTATTTGCCATTACTATAGGAGTCAAGGTAAAATTATCCTCTGCATTGCTTCTTCCGGAATTGCAGCCCTTTTACTACCTTGTGGTAGTACATCACATTCCCGTTTTTCTATTACCTTCGAAATTAATGAGCAATCAGTTTGTCATATCGGAAAGAATACTCAACTTGCTGATCTCCTCCGTCAAACCAGTTTAATTATTTGGGATGAAGTTCCTATGCAGTATCCCTACTATTTCGAAGGAGTTAATCGAACATTGAATAATATTTGTAATGCTTCTGAAAATGCATAATTTGGAAATATCCTGATCTTACTTGGTGGTGATTTTGCTTAGATTGCTCCTGTTGTACCTGTGGTAATCGAGCTGCTACAATTCGTCCTTCTCTTCAAAGATCTTTTCTTTGGCTACATTTCCAAATTTTATATCTTACTTTAAATATACGGGTTCAAGCAGGTCTTAACAATATTTCTTTTGCTAGTTGGCTTCATGATATTTCATATCAACCTATGCTTATAGGTATTATTTCTCTCTCATCCTATATTCAAACTTATACACATCTAGAAGATCTTATTCACTTTGTTTATCCAACTAACATATTAATAACTACTTTACAAGATATTCAAGTATTTGCTAATCGCTGCATCCTTCCTTTTCATAACGATACTGTCAACCATTTTAATACCCCTGTATTTGACAAGGTTTCATGTAAAGCTCAAACTTTTTATTCTATTGATACTTCAGATGCTAATGAAGAAGATCCAAATTTTGCACAAAATCCCGCAGAATATTTACAAAGTTTAAATTGTAGTGGATTACCTCCATTCCGCCTTATATTGAAAGTTAGATCCCCAGTTATGCTATTACAAATTTGTACCTAACTGAAGGACTATGTAATGGTACTCGAATAATTGTTACATGTCTTGGTTTCTGATATATAGAAGTTCAAATTTGGGGAGGGGACTTTTATGGTACTAAAAAGCTAATACCTCACATTTTACGGGCAACTACTGAGGGTAAGCTTCCATTTATTTTATGAGGCAAGCAGTTTCCTGTGAAACTTTGTTTGGCTATGACTGTTAACAAATCACAGGGACAAACCTTAGGTATTGTTGGTCTAGATTTGAGTACTTCTGCATTTATACATGGTCGGTTTTATGTTGCTATGTCACGAGTCCCAGATGTAACTAAGCTTGCTGTTTTATAAACTTTCATTTCTCCAGTTACTAAAAATAATATTGTATATCCGGTTTTATTACTTTCAGAGCAATCTAACTAGCAATTTTCACCATATTAGCTATAGTTTAGTTGACTAAAGGCATGTAGGTTAAAACTCATTACTACTAGCCCCAAGATTTCACGTGAGCGTAGCTAGCGGCAATGTCTCGCATATATCTACTATCAGCTATACTACCAACTCCCTACTAGTGACTCTACTTTCGCACTCTACTCTCGCACTCTCACTCTGCTCTCTCATCACCACCCTCTCGCCCTATGCTCTCGCCTCTGCTCTGCCCTCGCCTCTCCTCTCGCCCTCTCGCCCTCTCCACCTCTCCTCTCTCGCTGCCCTCTCACACTCTTGCCCTCTGCTCTCCGCTCTCTCATTGCTTTCTCGCTCTCCACTCTCCACTCATTCATTGCTCTCTTGGCCTCCAATCTCTGCTCTTCTATTGCTCTCTCTTTCACGCTCTCCACTCTCTGCTGTTCATTCTCTCCTCTATGCTCTCTGCTCTTCGCTCTCCCGCTCTGCGCTCTTTCATTGCTCTTCCAGCCCTCTCATTAGTCTCATCTCTCTCTGGCCCTCTGACCTGGGGCTCTCTCTGGCTATTGCCCTCCGGCTCTCTCTGGCTCTTGCCCTCTGGCTCTCTCTGGCGCTCGCCCTCCTACTATCTCTGGCTCTCGCTCTCCTGCTCTCTCTGGCACTCGCGCTCCTACTCTCGCCCTCTGCCTCTCTGCCTTTCTAGTCTTACTTTTCTGCTCTCTGTTTTTTACTCAACTCTTTGCTCTCTGCCTTTTACTCAACTCTCTGCTCTCTGCTCCTCAATGATCAAATGGATATCTTTTATTCTAGAATGTATAATTCAAATAAAGATAAGATAGAATTTAATGCATATTATGCAAATTGTCAGGAGATGCAAAGATTAACATGCAAAGTATGTTTAATTGCCAGTCATAGAAGATATCATTATCAATGACAAAGACTACAAGTAAGAATATCTTATACACTGAATCGAGGAATTATTTAAATTCCCCATGGCCTTATGGACCTAGAGAATGACATTTCAGATACTCCGAATACTAGGCAAACCACAATTACATTAGCCAATGCTGCTTACCAGACATCTACAAATACCCATGTTTCTACCGATGATGTAAGAATGATTAATTTTTTGAATGCGAAAGTGTCAACGGATCATGTCAGTGGTAACCTCTTAGTTCTAGCTGTTAGGGGAGAAATTGACTTGGAAATATATCGATCTATTGCTGAGCTCCAGGTAGGTATTCCCTTATTAATTCTTTTTTATATTTTGTAAATCAGTACTTGGAAACCTTTATCAATTCAAGTACGTTATACACGAAATCGAGGATTTATTTAAATTGCCCTTGAGCGGCACAGTGGGTATGCCGCCCGCGAGCGGCCCAGAACATATATATAACTTCCTTATAGTTCCTCTATAAGACCCTCATCCTCTAAACGATTTCCCAAATCATTTCCAGACTCTATAATCTTTTGAGAAGATGGATACCCATTATATCGAAGACAATCTAATGGAGTAACATATAAGGGAAAAAATTAGTTTATATATGACAATCGTTCAGTTGTTCTACATAATACATATCTAAGTTGGCGCTAATAGGCCCATATCAATGTAGAAGTATATGTATCAGTTCAAGCTATTAAATATATTCATGAATATATTTATAAAGGTTCTGATCGTACTACCCTCCAACTACAAGAAACTGATAATGCCGATGAGGTTAAACGATATTTTCAAGGAAGATATATAGGCCTATGGGAAGCTATCTGGAGATTGTTTGAGTTCCGCATGCATGAAGAATTTCCTACTATTTGTCATTTACCCATTTATTTACCTGTACAACAACCTATTTATTTTGGATATGATCTAAGCCGGAATAAGCTTCAGCTACCTTTAGATACAATACAGTCAAAACTCATATCATGGTTTACTTATCATTAAGAGCATCAAGATGGTCGACAGTATCTCTATCAGCAATTCACACAATATTTTGTGTTTAAAACTCAGGATAAGCGTTGGTACCCCCGAATGAGAGGTTTTACAATTGGTCGAATATATTATTGCAATCCCTTACAAGGTGAACGATTTTATTTTAGATTACTTTTAACTGTAGTACCAGGAACAATCTCATTTGGCAATCTTTGAACAATCAATAGTCAAACCTATACAACATTTCAACAAGCTTGCTTATTTCTCGCAATTATACAAGATGATACAGAATGGATTCAATGGTTTGCGTAGACAATTGTGTTTAGTACAGGCCATGCTCTACATACATTATTTGCTACTGCAGTTATATATAGTGGTATTATTGATCATACCCAAATTTGGACTGGCTTTCAACAATACTTTTGTAACGATTTACCTTATCGACTTCAATGATTAACAATTCCACTCCCCGAAGATATACCAACTCCTCATTTTGATTAAGGACTTCATCTTCTATCCAAAATTTTGAACAAGGAGGTAAGTCATTATTAGACTATGGTTTACCATTACCTACGTAAGATTGGGAGTCCTTGATATATGAACATTCATTAATGCATTCTGAATTGGATTATGATAAAGATCATTAGAAACGTTTGGTGAATGATAGAGTGGTACAACTAAACGAGTATCAACATCAAATACATGATTCTGTTCTTTCTCAACTTTCCAGAGATTTTATGAAAGAACAATTTTTATTCACGGACCTGCAGGAATAAGCAAGACATTTTTATGTAAATGCATTTGCCATTACTATCAAACTTTAGGTAAAATTGTCCTCTGCGTTCCTTCTTCAGCAATAACAGTAATTTTACTTCGTGGCGGAAGTACAGCACATTCCAGTGCCTCTATACCTTTAGAAATCAATGAACAATCTATTTGTCATATTGGAAAGAATACTCAACTTGCTGATCTGCTGCATTAAACTAGTTGAATTATTTGGGATGAAGTTCCCATGCAGCATTGATACTGTTTTGAGGCAGTTAATCGAACATTGAATGATATTTGTAATAGTTCTGAAAATGCATTATTTGGAAATATTCCTATTTTACTTGATAGTGATTTTGCTCACATTGCACCTGTTATACTTCGTGGTAATCGAGCTACCACTATTTGTGCTTCTTTTCAAACTTCTTTTCTTTAGCCACATTTTCAAATTTTACATCTTACTCTAAATATTCGAGTTCAAACAGGTCTTAACAATATTTCTTTTGTAAGTTAGCTTCATGTTATTTCATCCTAAGCTATGCTCATAGGTATTCTTTCTCTACAATTCTATATTCAAGCTTATACACAACCAGAACATGTTATTCACTTTGTTTATCCAACCAATATATTGGTAATTACTTTACAAGATATTCAAGTCTTTGGAAATCGTTATATCCTTGCATTTCATACCAATATAGGTAACCAGTTCAATACTGCTGTGTTAGACTAGCTTCCAGGTGAAGCTCAAATTTTTTATTCTATTAATACTTCAAATGCTAATGAAGAGGATCCAAACTTTGCAAAATATCGGGCAGAATATTTACAAAGATTAAATTGTAGTGGGTTACCTGCTTCGTGACTTATATAGAAAGTTGGATCTTCAGTTATATTATTACGAAATTTGTATCCGATTGAAGGACTATATAAAGGTACTCGAATAATTGTTACATGTCTTGGTTTCTAATATATAGAAGTTCAAATTTTGGGAGGGACTTTCATGGTACTAAAAAGCTAATACCTCGCATTTAACTTGCAACTACTGAAGGTGAGCTTCCATTTATTTTACGACGCAAGCAGTTTTCTATTAAACTTTGTTTTGCTATAACTGTTAACAAATCTCTGTGACAAATATTAGGTATTGTTGGCCTGGATTTGCATACTTCTGCATTTACACATGGTAAGTTTTATATTGCTATGTCACGAGTTACAGATGTAACTAAGCTTGCTATTTTATAAACCTCTATTTCTCCTGTTACTACACATAATATAGTATACCCTAAATTATTACTTTCACAGTAATTGAACTAGAAATTTTCTGTATATTTGCTACAGTTTGGTTCACTGAAGGCATGTATCGGAAACCTCATTACTACTAGCCCCAAGATTGCACGCGAGCGTAGCGACCGGCACCGTCTCATTACACAACCACCAGCCTAAAGGATGTGGAGAGATGTGCCACCAATATACCATAACAATAACATGCTCCCATCATGATTATGGCTGCCGTTGTGCTTTATGCAAAAGTACTTCCATACAAAAGCATCTACCCATAAACTGACTCAACAGGCATCTACCCTAGTCTAATGTCTCTCATATCCATTCTGTCATTTAAACAGTGAAGTATGATGACAGGAAGACTGAGGCTATGCCATGCTGGTGATCTTTAGGATAGCTCAGAACACCGCAGTCTTCAACAAGGCTGTTGCGTTTGATCACACTGATGGTAAGGTACACATATTGCTGAAATTGTCAAGTGAAAGATGCGTAATCATTAGGGAGAGACAAGAGAAAGGACTAGGGAAGACGTGAGTCCATAGGTATTGCATGAAGTACAGGATCAACCCACATCTTGAAGGCGGAAGGACAGGAATGATAGGCAGAGAGCACATCAGGACTGGTAGAACAAGTCATTTAAGACCATATGAACACATTACATGTGGACTGGCTAACACACCAACTATGAGTAACTGCTTGTAGGGATGGCTTCATCAGCACAAAAGAATCGCCTTCCAGACATGCCTCCAAATTTCGAGCACGACTGTGCATCACGCACACTGCTCTCTCTCCTACGGCCCATCTGCGTCTAGACACCCAACTACCCTGCTCACTGATCTAATTCTCGATATCACACTTATATCTTGTTCTTATAGCGTTCCTATTTTGCGGTTTACAACTTGTTTAGCAGCTCTCGCATCTTTTTAATTTTTTTTTGAAATACTCATTACGTCAATGGACACCCTTCGCGGGCGTATGAGACGCCACCCAGTAGTCCCGGGTGGATTCAAGCGGACGCGCGCGGCCGCTACACCGAACTATGTACAAAGGCTAATGCTATAATAAACAAAGTGGACTAATAGCTCGTCCCACAAACATAACAACCAATCCTTCACTCGTGTAGAACCACAATCATAACAACCCAACATGCGCTCCGGTGGAACAAATGCTTCGCTCGAGTGGTGAAACAACCAAAACAAATCATATCCCATATCTAATCGCGCAGGTGTAGACCAAAATATCCTTGAACGGTCCCAGTCATAAGTGGTAGTGCGTAGGGACTTTCTCACCAACTGCAGGGAGGTGGCGATGGCGGGTCCTGTAAGTACAGGACGACGGAGAAGTGTGACTTCCCCAACCGCCGGTTGTCTGTGAGCAACCAGCGGGATCCAACGACAGAGAGGTATTTGTTGTCCTCTTCGAGCCATCGGTGGACCTCCCCCAGCTTCTATTTGGTTGGTACCGCATGTAGGACTATGGCTAACTGGGGGGACTGGGGGGTGGACGGGAGATGGTGTGGTGGTGGTTGGGAAGCTCGTGGCTTCCCTTTTCCCGAGAGTGGTGTAGGGGGTTGCGGTGGTACGCTCGTTGCTTACCCTTCTGCTTGGGGGGCAGGAACTCAACTTCCGTCTCATACTCAC
>Ga0307511_10004764_pt1 | contig 13870 bp, 14 predicted proteins | sample 13_EM_MG_FD_200266 | JGI IMG/M metagenome (GOLD analysis project Ga0307511, IMG submission 200266) | Populus trichocarpa ectomycorrhiza microbial communities from riparian zone in the Pacific Northwest, United States - 13_EM | ecosystem: Host-associated > Plants > Roots > Unclassified | place...
ATGGCGGAGTCTCATTAACTCGATACGTACCCATACTGCATCTCTCCTTGCCTCCTTTCCTCGCCACATTCTCCCCCTGGTGGCCCGCACATGCTGCAGTTTATAAGCATTATTGTCATCCACATCTTGATCTGGCACAGCAATCTCAAGACTGTTGTAGGCTTGCACATGTGCATGCAATAAAATACCCTCTGCGTCCGATTCTGGATCATTGGCCGCCTGACAAAAGTTGCACGCGAAGAACTTTACTATATGTTCCCCAATTTCTGGAATCATGAATTCTTCCGCCACACATACTAGGTTGTATATTACTTGTATTGCACCCTTCCATTGTAGTGTAACGTAAATCCTGGCGCCTGAAGACACAATCAGGGGCGTTTCTTTGGGTTTTGGACGCACAACGTCGGGCAACCTCTGCTGAATTGCCGGATCCTCTGTTACCCATGCTGCCATATTCAACTCTTTTACTGCGAAGCTATGAGATCGGGTGTAACCTTGAATGATTTGTGGTATGCTGTCCACGTGGTTACTCCGATAGTATGCGTCCTTTAATGCCTTGTACGATGTCTTGCAAACCTCCGTGGAATACTGGGGCAAGCTGCAATAGCATTAGATTTGTCAGCCCAATGCATAGTCAAATGAATCTTGGGAAAGTTGAAATTTGAATCCTCTACGAGAACCTGATTACCTTGATTTGCTCATTCATCCCTGTCCTCTGCCGCCGCACGTGCCTTTTGGGCTGCCGTGGGTCCTTTTGCATTTGCCTCCACGTTGCGACTTTTATTCCATTTGGTAAGCTCCTTCGAGACCACTACCGCCATACCTTTGGTAGCTTTGGTACCCCGATACCGCAAAAAAATGTTCTCAGTGCGATCGATCTCATATAGGTATTACCACATATATCCAATTGTGATGTCGGTATGGCTCCGATATCAGGAGAGGAGGGCAAAATCAGTCAAGTATCGTACACAAGTGATTGCTCTTTTGAACTCTCATTCTTGGGAGGCAGTCAGACGCACTGTGTGTGTCTTGCGACATAGAGCAGGGGTGAAAACACACAAAATTACCATCAAGATTGATCGCATTTCCTTACCTGAGACTTGACTTAAAAGTCTATGTGACTTGCGTAGCTCTTTGTTTCTAGAGTAATGAGGCAGGGAACTCCAGATATTATCGAACGAGGGGAGTCTGTTGTAGAATTACAGAAACCACTTTATCCATTCCATCAAATGCGGAAGGTTCCCCAAAATCATAGTGTGAATGATATCCGATCGAATAAGCTCCTTTGGAACCACATCCATGAGGATCCAAAGCGCGTTCGTTATAGGCTTCACTCCGTCCTTGTCCAGGCTTTTGGCATCCGATTCGTTAACCCATGGTCGAGATTTTTCAGCTTTGCGCAGGGATACTTTTGGAGGTTGCCGAGTTCCTCTTGAGGATATTCGAGCACCGGACATCGCATGGAATAAATCCAATGTATTGTTGAATTTTCCATATGGTCTGCAAGCCAGCCAGCAACCTGGAAATGGCACTCCCTTATAACCTTGCCTGCACAGCTGATTTTTATACCATTACGTGCTGGGTCCGATAATGGACGCAAAATGAAAGTCAGCAACTCGTGAAGAACCTCAATCGCCTCTTGCTCCCGTTTCTCCTCTGACCAGCCCGTTATCTTTTTGACTGGTTTCGGACTATTCGGCAACAGAGCTACTGGTATCCACGCATGAGATGTGGGTCGATGCCAAATTCCAGACTTAATGTTGCAAATGCTAATATACAAAGGCCACACTTTCCCATCACTGGAATAATTCGTCAGATGGGTAGCATCGGACGTAAATAGTACTCGTACCAAAGTGGAGCTGACCGGGAGGGTCACCTGAGATTTGAAGTTAGCCACAAGATACTAACAAATGTAGAACGTTGATTACTGGCATACCTGCATATCCAACCACCCTGTAGGGGTATTCATTTCCATATAAACCCTTTCTTGCTGTATGTAGAAGTGCCTCACCGGGGCCCAGCACATATGTGCAGCAAATGATTTCCAACCCAACAGGTACTTTACTGACTCCAAAATATCCCAATACCAGAACTCTGTATTTTTAGCCAACCGAAAGTCCACAAATCCATTCTGCCACGGGGGATCCATAGCCATGTCGTCAATCTTCCGATACAAGGTGGGAGCGGATCGAAATGAAAATCTTGTAATGCAGTCCAACGAGGAGCTTTGGGTGTCCTTTCGTTGCCCAAGTAAGCCAGCCTTGAAGAATTCATCCATCCGAGGTCTTGGAACGTAGGATTCATACAAAAACCTTGCAAGCTTATAATACAGCGCATTTTGGAAGGGTTGAAAGAAATTATAAATCAATTCCCTCTAAATAACAAATGGGTATGTCGAAATAACCTTGCCTACTTCACGGTCCACCGGAAAACTCGTGACGTGTTCCATAGGTATTATGGTCTCCGATGGATCCCCCTCCGAGTCTGAATTCTCAGGGCCATTATAGTTGATTTGGTCTTGTTGTTCTTCCGGAGACTTGGCGTGATTTTGAATTGTATGGTCGGGTAAGTCTAAGAAGAGTCCCCTTAACTCATTTTTGAATTTCTGGTCATTCCTAGGTTGTGCTGCATCCTTTACCTTCTCCGTTGCATCCGTTGCCTTCTCTATTGCGTCCAAATCTCCCTTGTTAGTATTCGATCATTTTCGGAGGTGCGGCAGTTTGGGATGTTGTTTTTCCAAATGATTCGTGAGTGCGCAAGCCTATTTAAAAGCCTGCTTGCAAAACGGGCAACCACGAACTGTCACGTCCATTGGCAGCTGTGCTGTATTCAAATGTGCATCGACTGTGGTAGTTTCTGCTCGCTTTCGTTTTGATAGTAGGTGGTAGAATTTGTGATGTTTTTTTTCCAAATAAATCTTGAGCATGCCAGCCGATTTGAAAGGCTGATTGCCAAATGGGCATTCAGTAATTGTTGTGGGCAAGCTGGAGGAATTAATGGAAACAATGTGGGTAAACAAATGAGTTACTGTTTTTCACCAATAAACTAACCTGATTCAGCCTAAATCAGGAGCTTATGAGCCACCATGTGTCCATTTTCATTGTATTCTGGTTGGTTGTCATTTTCAAGAACTTGTTTCCTTAGGTACTCTTGCCCTCAGTTACTTCAAGCTTGAGACCTGGAACCTGATAGCTTTATTCAAAACGAAACCATTGTTTGTAAAAGAACTGATGTTTTGCACATGGTCGCCAAGGATCGCCAAGCATCCGATATCCTCAATGTGCTAGCCTAACATGCCCAGTACTTACTATGTAATTGCATGTAGTACAAAGGTCGGAACATTGTGGCACTAGAACTAGTCTGGATGGCTACAGTGGGACTTTATTTTTTGTTTCCAACGTAGAACGTATTCTACGAGAGCTTGTGCCAACCAGACCAGATCGGTGTTGTTGACTCAGGTTGTGGTAGTGGTGATTGATGTGTCGGCTCATCTAAGCAAACTTCGATAGTCGGCTTAGATTGAACACTCCCTCGCTGTCTGTGTACAGGATGAGAGTAGTGGTTATTCCTAGTTCCTGTATGACTTGTTGCATCTTGGCTGTATCCTTTGCTCCCGTGCAGTCCCAACATACTCTGCCTCTGTAATTGATAGTGAGACCACATCCTGCCGTCGAAGGTACTATCCCACTGGTACATTCCCAAGTATCATTAGCACTCTGTCTGAGATCCTTCCACTACTCCTCTGTACAATGCGTCGGCATATAAGCGTATTACTAGAACGTATTTATAAATTCCCAGTCTTGATGAGGTTTAGCAGACGGTCGCCAAGGATCACTACCCGTCTGATGTGATCCTGGTGCTAGATCATCGAGACAGGCCTGGAATATGATAGCTGCATTTATCTTATTTGTTTCTGATTGCAAACTGTTGAAAAACGACACTACTATTCACGAGGTTTACTATACGGCTGCCATAGATTGCTTCATGTCCGATTTACCTTAGTTGCGCCCAGAGGTTACATCTTACCTCCGGAACTAGCTAATTTGACTTAGATTTGCCAGCCGACCGATCCCATTGAGACTAGGTTCGTTCAAACATAGTACATGACCATAGTGGTCCATGTTACAGCTAGTTTGACACGATTCTAGCCTAGTCTGGTTGGCAGGGCTGAAACATTCGCACAAAAAGGTTCTACCTAGACACAAGGGTATCGAAACCACCAGTCATCGAACCCATGTGGAAAGTCAGGGACTGGAGAGATGGAGCAAGTGGGCTGCCCAAATCTGCCAAAATCTGGCCCAAACAGTGTACATATTACAGAGTGAACATATTCTAATCAAATCTCTGCTTTTCCTCGTCTGGCTCAAGTGTTGTGATGCAAGACAAAAGCACACAACGATATCGAAACCACCAGTCATCGGATGCATGTAGCAAGAAATGGGCCGGAGAGATCAAGCAAGTGCTCTGGCCAAATCTAGCCAAATCGTGTACATGTTCCACCGTGAATATATTCTGGCCAAATCTCTACACTCCCTACACACAAGGGTATCGAAACCACCAGTGATCAGACACATGTAGGAAGAAAGAAGCCGGGGATAACTCTGGCCATATCTAGCCAAACTGTGTACTTGTTACAGCGTGAATGAATTCTGGCCAGGTCTGGCCAAACTCTGTACTTGCAGGTGAATGTATTAAATGTAGTACTATACCTAGCAATATAAGAGAGCAGTTTTCCCATATGTTAGAGTTACCAAACCAGTACTACCTTCTACTGAATACACATCCGAATATATACCAACATCCTAATACATTCACATTATGACAATAAAGGTATTCTACACATTGGGTATCGCAGGAGAGGGATCAACTAATTTGGATATTACCGGATTAGGGGGTCAATTATGTCAAAGCCCCTAGGGAAGAAAGAACAGGCAACAACACGAGCCAAGACCCAGCAGGGCTGAGGTAACAATAACCCGAAGAAGTACAGTAAGTGGAGGAGGAACGTGAAGGCCTATGCGCTTGCCAACAGTATCACTGGCAGGCGCGCGACCTCCACGGCTGCCTGGCAAGCGTTTAGGGATCATGCTATAGATCCGAAAAACAGACTGCCAGCGTCCGGACGGGCGCTGTTGTAGTCTGATAAGGGGGACAAATATGGAGACAAGGCAAGAGATAGGTTCCAGTATCTCTTGCTGGATAGTCTAAAAATATATAGAGAGACGGAATCCAAAGAGGGCCTGACCTCAGCCAAAAGAAAGCGGGACCAGACCGCCTATGACTCCGATGGGGACGCTCCAGATCCAATAGAATCCCCCGCCCTGGTGGTCAGGGTAGTGATTATTGACCCGTAGGATGCATGAGATCTAGAGCCTACAGGGGGCGATTATAGTTGGACAAATGCCTGAAATAAGCAGCTGGTTCTGCTATGTAGGATAACGATGCAGGAACTAAGGGATGGGGTACGAGCACGCATCCCCATCGGGAGGATCATGTGCTCTATATACAGTACGCTAAGCACGCCGCCCTCTAATATGCAGAAGCCAGCAGACATAGAGCGGGTGACAACGGACACATATCTGGCAAATCAGGTCGCAGTTACGGAAGTGGCCTAGAAGCCTCTTTTGTTTCAATTACAGTTGGCAAAGGCAGACTGGGGCAAAGAGAGCGCCCCACCTGACGACTGGACAAATTTTGCGGAGAACGAATTCGTACCCATAGATGACCCATACGACCGGGTGGCATTCGACTCAGATAAGTACCTGTGCCTGACAAAGTAGGGAAGAAGGAAGGCGAAGTCGTGGTCCAGGAGTGACCACGGCTTCGAACATGAGAAAGCCAGGTGCAGAAGGAAATTAGGGGAATTCCTCCACCAGGTGGAGGAGGTAAAAGGACGCCATTGGGCGTTCAAGGGACCCAAACAGGCTGAAATCATCGACTCCGATGATGAAGACCTGTTTAGCTGGATTCGGTTTTTGAATCCACAATCAGGCAAAGTGTATGTAAAGGCCCGAGCTGCAGGCCACTATGCAGTTCATGTCAAGATAGAACCAGAAGGGAGAGTGAGAGTGGTAGATAAATTTGGGGCGGAACTGGAGGAGGGGGGTTTCAATCATTGGGTATAGATAAACGAAGAGAGTGAGTATGAGGAGGAGAACAAAGACGAGAAGGAGGACAAAGATGAGGAGGAGGAGGAGGAGGATGAGGGGGAGGATCAGGATGATGATAAAGAGTAGGAGTAAGGTCCAGGACGTAGGAAGTCCAATATGGGGCTAAGGGGGATATATCGAAAAGTTGTATTTGATATTTCTGTTTTGTTGCTTTTTATAATGTATGGAATTTTTCTTTTGGAATTTTTTTTTTGAAGTGAATTTTTTTTGGTTTTGTGTATTTCTGGTTTATATATTTTAGCTCGATTTTTTTATATTTTTATATTTTATATGATTGTCATTACGCAACAGAAGCCAGGCATGATTGGCCTGCGAGCGTCCGATAACAGCTGCAGTAGAGTGAATAGACGGTGGTTGGATATCCAAATAGTATAGACTATTACGGACAATACACTGCTGAGGTTGCGCTTGTGGAGATCTTGGTTTGGAGTAGATCATGGTTCAGGTGAAATTGTTCAGATAGTACTACGGCAAGTAAGTATGTTACACAAGTCGATCAACGCATTAGTATCCTCGAGGCGCCCGATAACAGCTGCGTGGGACAAACAGGGTTAAAAAAAGCCGGGGATCTAGTCTGGTTGGCACAAGGCAGGGATCAGACCTCTGGCCTTTTATGCTGGATGTCATAGGGACAAGGAAATCCAAGGCACAGTTCTACAAGAGGCTTGTGCCAAAGAGACGGAGACACAGCCTGGTGGGGACGACCTTATCGAACAATACAAGATGTGGATGTATCTATGGCATCCGTCTGGCGTCAGATTAAGATTTCTCAACAGCAGCCTTGATCGATCACATAAAATTCCATCAGACCCACTCCCAGATTTTGTCCCTCATACACATTTATTTATTCGAGTTTGCTCATACACATTCCCTCATACATATTCCCCCATAAACGATCCCTCACGCATCCTACGCATTCAGATAGCTCGTATAGCGAGAGTAGTCCGGAACTCCGTGTAACAGCAAAGAGGTGACACGTCCGCTGGAGATCTTGTACACAAGCGAACGGAACAACTTCATAAGCTTAAGGGTAACAAGCGTCTGAGATTCCAAGAAACTGTAGAGGTATGTCGTTATTCCCATGAAAATTGACGCAGGTACTGATAAAAGTAAAAGATCAATGAAGAGCTGGAAGAGGAACCAGGGGAAATAAAGGATAGGTCGTCGGATAAGGGCAACATGGATGATTGGAAGTTCAGAGATGATGAGGGAGATGAATCGGACATTGTGGAGGTGAAAAGACTGCAGGACAGAGGTAAAAGGATACTGTCATTTGCAGTCATTCCGCAGAAGCTGCAAGCTCTATGCTTTATTGCACAAAACTGGGTTACAGACTACACATTCCTCAGACTCCCATTCCTAAGTTCCTTGCACATGATCAATTTGATCCACGAAGCATGGGAATGCGCACAGGACCAGGAAAAGGCCTACCCCCCGCGTACAAAGGCTTGCAAGGCTCTTGTATGTCAGTCACAACCTTAGAACGTCCGATTGCTAACGTAGAGAAGCTGAAGAGCATCCATTCCCGGCATAGCTCGCATGTGGTGCACCAGTGTCGCCAGAACATTATGCGTTTGTACAAGTTGGATTACCAGACGAAGGATGAAGTCATAAAGAAGGTCAAATGGTTGCTCGAGAAGGATCGATTTGTTTGCCGACAGGAGCAGCAGGAGGTATGTAACCAAGGACAAGCTGCGAACAGAGGCTAAGGTGGATAAAACAGACTCTTGTGCATCGATCTCGAGGTTCGGAAATAGTGACGTTAATCTAGGAATGTTTTTTTCAACAGCCAAAGATGCTGGGAAACCGGCATGTAAAGTTCTTCAACAATATCAACCCAGTCTTCATTTGCATGGTCGTGGCTGCACTTCGCCATTGTCTCAAGGAATTGAAGGTGGGGGAACAAGCAGGTGAACCCGTGGATTTCAAGTACGAGACGGCCGTAAGTAAGTTTTGAATCCGACGTCTGATATCTGGCAACTGATGCAAGGCAGCTTCATTTCACAGACTGAGGAACACGTGGAGCCTGTACGATATTAGTGTTCGGAATCTCATATTGGCAAATATCAAGGCAGACTTGCGGACAAGAATTCGTGCGTTCGATAAGAAGGCTGAGCTAGAATCGATTCATCCTTATGCAGTGGTAGAGGACGATTCGTACGTGAATGAGTTGCAATAGATGTTGAAGAGGACTATCTCTGGTCAAAATTTGGCAGGATTGGATGCACCAAGTGAGCACAAGACTTTGGAGGAAGCTGCTAACACACAACTTATAGGGACCGTAATGGAGGGAGGTAGCAATAACAATAAAGGGAGTGCTACTGGAGTGGATGAGAATCAGAATTGGCAGGCATCACAGGTGCGATTCGCTACATCTGTGGTTAGATAGAGGATCTAGTGCGTCCGATAGCTTACATTGGAGGTATATTGTGGATAGGGTTTTTTTTCTCTGTTTATCCTTGCTTATTTTTTTTTTTTTTTGTGTATGCAAGAAAAGTTAGTTATATGTGTGTAAATTGCAGAGGATATAATGGGTCAATTTGGTACAAGGATTCATGTTAGTCGTTTTCACTGTTTTTGTTATTTCCTTTACGCTACTGTCAGCTCGTTCTTCATTTGGTGCGCCACATTGTTATTCTGTTTTGTTTGCCTATCCAGTTGGGAACCTAGAAGTGAGTCGGATTTGGTACGGTGTACTTCTGATCGGAGGAGTAGGTGGACGGAAATTCGACTGAGGGCTTATAGTATCTAAGTTTGAGCCAAAACAAGTATGGTTAAGAAGTACAGAATATGTCCCTGCATGTAGTGACTCCCAAGGAGAGAGAGAAAGAATGAAAAGGTAGGCAAGTTCTGCTGGACATTGCAAACGGGGAAACACGAGCGGACAAGTGGCGTCCGAAAACATTACAAGGGAAGAGTTAGAAGCGAGCAAAGGGATAGAGTCAAGATCTGATTGAGGCAGAATGAAGACGCCAGTACTCACTTGAAGTTGACGATGGAGGAACATAGACACGGAAGAAACCGTAGGGGTAAATATTGCACAGGGGGCTAATGCGGTACATACGTTAAGAGGGAAGGCGAGTCGGATAAGGATGATTGGGAGGGACAGGAGAAGGCGGAAGGTGTAGGAAACGCTGGGTGCGGGAGAGTGGAATTCAGAGGGAGAATGATGGGCTAGACAAGTAGCAAATGGAAGGTCAAGGAGGAAACGCGTTTGAAAAGGATTCCCATGGGTCCGATTGTAGTATAAGAAGGGTCCAGAGTATGGGACATAGGAATTCGGGGTGGGGGCTGAGGGCGTTATGGGAATGAGATATTGTTGTAATGCGCAGTTCTGAGAATTTGCGCGTTGGGCAGGCCGTACACACAACGCAAGCAAAATTTTTGCCAATGTAACTATACAACAAGGATATGACCCTTACTCAGAATTGCCACACGTGTTTCCTACAGAAGAACCTACAGAATTGCTTCCACTAAGGAAACTAAGTGAAATCATGCAACACAAAATAGAGGTAGTAGAAGGAGCAGAATGGCACCTCCACTATATCCCTAGCTATGATAGGTTCCAGGATCCAATAACAGAAAAAATAAATAAGAAATTCGAAACTGGTAGAATTATACTAGCCAAATCCCGCAACCCAATAATAATATTCACACAACTAAAGAAGCATGGAAAGAAAGCAAGATTCCTCCTAAACTGTATACCAAGAAAGTTCAAAAGACACAAAGTTAGAATGCCTATTCTACGCATAAAGCAAATAATTGATTGCCTAGCCCGCAAGAAATTTAAATCCAAACTAGACCTTACAGATGGATACCATAAGATTAGGCACCACCTTGATTCAATCAAACACTCAACATTCTCATTTGACATGGAAAAATTTGACTCACTAGTAATACAACAAAGTGACTGCAATACACCTGCAACTATGATAAGAGCAATAAATTGGCTCCTTAGAGAATTCCTTGGAAAAACAGTAATGGTATACCTAAATGATATCCTTATAGGGAATAATATCTATGAAGAACATGTACAAAGAGTAAGAGCAGGATTAAAAACACTGGAAAGAGCCAAGTTGTGGTTTAACAAAGTCAAATGCCAAATAATGCCAAAAAGAATAGAATTACTTGTGCATGTCCTACACAATAATGGACTGGAAGCTGATCCTGGAAAAATCAAGAAGGTACTAGATTTCAAAACACCCACCAATAGAAAGGATATACAAACATTCATGGGGGTGGCAAACTACTTTGCAAGATTCTGCAAGGACCTAGTAACCAAAGGAAGATGTCTATATGAATTACAAGTATCAACAAAACAATTCAAATGGACTCACCTGCATGATGAGGCATTTAAGCAAGTCAAAGTATTAATAATGTGTAATTCAGTACTTAAACCAATCAATCATAAATCAAATGAGCAAATATATCTAATAACAGATACAAGTAATGTAGGATTATCAGGATGGATTGGTCAAGAAGAAGATAGTATAATCAGGCCAGCAGCATTCCACTCAAAATGCCTAAACAAGGGTCAGACAAATTATACACCAACTTATAAAGAGTTATTAGCAATTGTTGACTTACTAAGACATTTCAGGAGTGAGCTGCAAGGTCATAAAGTGATAGTACTCACAGATCACAAACCCCTGGTAACATTTATGACTACATGGCAAGATAAGCAAATGAAGATCAGGTTGCAGCAAGTAATGAGTGAGTTTGGTATGACTTTACAATATATAGAAGAAAAGGAGAACTTCATAGCAGATACACCGAGCAGAGCAGGAGTATATAAGGGCTCTGCCTCCCCCTCTAGCTCTGATCTTTCCTCCTTGCCAAACCACACTCCTACACTACCACCTCTAGTAGTAGTAAACCATATCTTCATTTCACATCCATATCTTTTACCACCATCAACCAACACCAACTACTCTAACAGCATGCCTACAAGAAGAACTATAAGGGAAATGCCTGTGGAACCAGTCTACCCACCATCTTCTACAACCAGGCACTACTACAGCCCACAATCCCCCTACTCTGCTAGCAGTAGCAGTAGCACTGGGCTGGGATACATCTTCCAGCAAGAAAGGCACAGGAGACATCAAGAACTCCAATAAAGGACTGCCTGAAATGAAAGACAGCAGGCCATAGTGACTGCTGCTGCTACAACTAGGGCCCAAGCTTATCAACAGCAGGAACAAGTGGAACAAGTGGAATTGGAAAGGTCAGTAAAGCATAAAACACCCAACTTCAGTATAATTATTAACAAAAAACCTTGTAACTCCACTACTATGGTCCCTTCTGCTGCTCCTCCTTCCTTAGAACCAGAATGGACCCTTGAAGGGCAATCAAACAGTGATCAGGTGGAAACTAATACAGAAGAAGAAGAATGGATGAGAGTCAACCCTGGACCTAGCTAGGAAGAAATGGTAAGACAACTTAGTGCAACTGACAAGGGAAAAATAAAGTGTGACCAGATACAAGAGTGGAACCTCACCCTTGCTGGAATACTCAGAAGGAGACAGCACTCACCAACTGGGTTCAAAGATGAAGTACTACCGGAACTCAAGTTCTATCATCCTCCTCCTCCTCTTCCAGCTCCACAGACAGTTGCTAGTGAGTGGAAGCAAAAATACAGCAAAATCTTCCTTTACTAGGAAAACCCTATGATTGACCCATCAGACTAAATCCACTATAATGGCCTATACCAGCAGAACCAAGCAGTAAGCCACTTATCAAATCACAAGAAAGAGTAATTAATAACAAATTAAAAGCCCGTACAGCATGGCAAGAAGAATAGAGAAAGATGGAGGTAAACAACTACAGACACCTGTAAATACCTAACAATAGCTGGTATGCAACCCAACTAAACCATATACAACAAACCCACAAAGATATGCCACCTCCACTTGGCAATAACTCCAACATCTCACACACTACCATCAGAATTTGTGCCAAATGTGGACAAACAGGACATTGGGGAGTCATGTGTACAAACCTCACCTCCAAACCAGAATTCCCCATTGGTAAAGATACCTTTAGCACAGAACACCACAAAACCAATACTTGCAAGGTTATAAAAAAGCTGATGACAAGTAGTGAACATGCTAATGTGCAATATGTCAAAGACACTATGGCACTTGAGAAGGATGAGAATGACTCTATGCACCATGACCTTGTAGTAGCAAACTGGCCACGGGGCAAAGACCTGACTCAGTGGTATGTGGAATGTATGGAAAAAGACAACTTGTATAAGGTCATATACAAATAAGTAAGAGATGGAGAAAAGATTCTCACTCTCCAGTACAAAGACAAGTTCTTGTACATCCTCAAAAGGGAAACATGGAAGTTGGTAATCTCAACGGGATTCAAAATTAGAAGTAGGTTAGTACAAGAACACCTCCTTCAACTAGCCCATGCTTATTCGGGACATGGAGGAGTAGACAGAACATCTCAGAAGCTAACTAGCAAGTACTACTGGCAGAACTTCTACAGTGACACCTAAGACTACATCAGGAGTTGTGGAATTTGTCAATCTACAAAAGGCTCCACCCAATTACCAATTGTGTACCTAACCCCATTGCATGTACCAACCCAACCATGGGAAAGCATTGCAATGGATTTCCTAAGTATGGAACCTGTCACTATTCCTTGTTCTGAATTAAGCTCTAGTTACTACAAGTTGAAAGGAGAACCATCTTATAATATTGCCTTTGATAACTTATTATGATTTCTTGCATACACACTGATTTCACTTTCCTTATACCTTGCATTAAAGAACTTAATGCTAAGGATATTATTGATATTTTTGAGAAAAGGATCAAACCCACTATTGGACTTCCTTATGAGATTATGCCAGATCAAAATGTTCTTTTTATGTCAACAATATTACAAGATTGGGCAAACTCAGTTGGAGTTAGGCATAAAGCCTTCTTTGCATATCACCCACAAACTGATGGAGCCTCTGAGAGAAAGAACAAAACAATTATTCCTATATATGTTGATAAGAAGTTAGAAGATGGTACAAATTGGGTACAAGTAGCACCTTCTGTTCAAATAGAGGTGACATTGCTGTTAGTGGACCTAGAAGAAAAACTCGTTAGCATATCCTCCTAGGCTTTGACCCAAAGCTAGGATCTACAGTACTGCCCATACCAATCCCCATCTTTTCCAACCCAGCCAAAAGATTCTATGAGGCTGCAGAAAACCTTACCAGAGCCAAGATCCACCAAACATAATAAGGTAACAAGAATTGAAGGGAACCTCCTAACTACCCTATTGGATCCCAAGTCATGCTGTCAACCAAGAAGCTCCCAGCCAGATAGAGCTCCTCTAAACTATCTCCTAAATGAATAGGACCTTTCAAAGTCACCAAAGAGTTAATATTCACCCAAAATGTTGCACTTGACCTTTCAGAAGACCCTGACCTCTCAAATATCAGTGCAGTCTTCCACACCTGCCTCATTAAACCCTATTTCCCAAACCCTATCAAATTCACAGGAAGGGAAAAAACCAAGGCAAGACCTGTTGATAAAAAAGAAAATAGGTATAAGGTGGAAAGAGTGATGGAATACAGAAGCCAACCAGGTACTGGACTCCTCCAATACAAAGTCAGATGGAAATGATATGACTACCACTAAGGTGGATGGGTAAATGATAAAGATATTGACCACTCATTGAAAAAAGACTTCTAGCTAAAT
>Ga0307511_10004765_pt1 | contig 13867 bp, 18 predicted proteins | sample 13_EM_MG_FD_200266 | JGI IMG/M metagenome (GOLD analysis project Ga0307511, IMG submission 200266) | Populus trichocarpa ectomycorrhiza microbial communities from riparian zone in the Pacific Northwest, United States - 13_EM | ecosystem: Host-associated > Plants > Roots > Unclassified | place...
CAAGGAGTGGGAGCCTCACAACGGGTACTGGTCCTTGCAGAAATCAAGATGATCGTGCTGACGTTGATTGCGATGTCCATGCCAGAGATGGAGGGCGGGAAGTATACTGTAATGGATCCGCTCAATGTCACGAGTGTTCCCCCGGTGGGACGGTTAATATTGCGTTCTTGGACAGAGTTTGGAAGGGAGGAGATAAGAGGAGTGAAACAACAGAGACTAGATGCGGATCGATGAGGCCCGTTCGCTCGCTCGCCCGGTTAGCTTCTGCGTGTATCATTTAACCGTATGTACAATAGTAGTTCCGTTCCCTCGCGAGGTCTGTGTCGACAATCACCGGAAGCTGTAATGCGCTTGTTTGTTCACTACACAGTTTCGGGGTCCTTTCCGCCACCAACTTTGCTTCATCGTGAGGCTTACACTGGCAACAGTCGACTAGACAGCGTCCATGTCCAGGACACAGTGCTGGATGCCTTACCAGTTTCGATTAGCTGTCTCAGGTGGAATCCAAGCATTCAGTGGCTTGTTATCCTATAACCATGGAGAGACCTACTTGGCTGTCAATGACATGGCAACCCTGGAGGCTGACACCAAATGTGTCCGTCTTTTTCTTGGCTATTTGACATGATCCTGCCTTTCACCGCCATACACCTGAGTCTGACGCCGTATCTCATTCCCACCGACATCACCCATGACACACCCGTACCTACACCCACATCCACACCCGCACCCGCACGAGTTGTACCCGCCACTGGATACCTCGCTCGATACCCTCGAGAAGCTTCTCGGACATATCTCGGGTACATATGATCGTCCTTGTGCTGTGTTTTCTGAGCACGAACCTGACGCTGCACTTCGCATCGGCGTTGTTATGCCACACAAGCCTCGTATCGTGAGTTCGTTCAGATTCAGTGTGATGGTACGTTAGAAGTGCTTGGATAGAGCTGTTTATTCGAGGACGTGGCCGACCATGTGAGGGCTGTTCCTTGTGACGAATCCCCTGTTTCGTCGCCGAATTCCTGCTGTGGACTCGATACACAGCCAGGACCCTCGACAAGCAGGACGTCACGACGAAACTCGACTGCGGAATTTCCGAGTAGCTTGGTATGCGCCAGTCTTGAGGTATGTGTTAGTAGACCTCCTTGAACATTTACATCTACTATCGTAACACCTCTAGCATACCCCTATGTTTGACCTCACAGAGCTGGTACGTTTGCCTTTATCAGGCATCGATTCATGACGCCCATCCAAAATAGCAGTTGACGTCCAAGAGCCCTTTGGAGCGGCTGGGATGTATCACCAAGAATGAGCTAAAGAAATTGTCCAAACGACGGTATATGCGCTCTTACCACATGCTCAGATATTTCTTCACTGATGCAATCGGCATTGCGTAGTCGTCAACGATCTGGTCATCCGAGATCAGTAGCTCCTCCAGTACAAGTGATGGAGCCTAAGCCGTCAGACGGTCTTGCGAAGACGGATAAACCACTCCCGCCACTTCCCCCAAAACATCCTGTTTCAGCACCTCATCGACCCTCCGAAGACTACTACAAAGAAGTTGACTCTATCTTGGCAAAGGCGAGACAGAAGAGGGATGAACGCGTACAAGGACAGCTGACTCAACGAGAACCGACCAAAATTGACCTCCCCATTGACTATCGACACAACTCCGACTATGAATTACACCACCCACGCTCTTTGATACCAATATCCTTGCTCCCCAGTTGACATCTCAACGACACGTCCGATTCGGATGTGGTAGAGTTGGACAGCATCGTTATTGACGATACGTTGTCGCCGTGCGCCCACAAACTGGATGCAATATTCCTGGCTGCATCAAGCATTTAGAAGATTCCAAGACTATCGTGCTCTTACTTTTCACGCAAGGAATCGGAGAGGGGCAAGCATCGTGCTGCGTTACTGTACCTCCCCCGTCACCCTTCTGCGAGGGAACTGTACAAGGTGCAGAAGTTGTACGCTGCAGAAGTGGAAGTCGGAGTGTCACTTCGAAGGGCTTGGCTCGTCAGCGGCGGAGTGGGCTCTGTTAGTGGTGCTATCTGTTCGCTTTATGACTGCATATTCCGACTACAGTATTGTCAATTGGTTTGGAATCCCCTCTAATGCGACGGTGGCTAGTCAGCGTTCGACCAGACGAGTATACTTGACATGTCTGTTTGTCAGGAGCAAGCTCACAAGTTGGCCGAGTAAGCACATACATACATACGATCGCTGAGCGCTGGCACCGAGCGCCAACCGTTGAATTCAAGATTAGAGTTTAATTTTCGCTTTGCAGATTTGAAGGAACGCACTGATTTCACTGAGGAGTGCATGAGCATGAGCATGACTGTACATAGGTCGGGTACGACACTCGTTAGTGACCTCGATAGTTTATTAGTCCTCCTTAGGGGTTGTGGCACCGACAAGCCTGGCTGGGCCATCAGCCAATGATGCCGTGCGGAATTACCAAAGGAGGTTAATTCTGCAGTATGATACCACTTCGACTTCCCCTGCTGCGACCTGTTCGTCGCATGAGCACCAACAGCAAAGCAGAAACCCAAACCCCTCGATCCGATTGCACGCACTGGCCGCACCTTGATCAGCCATATCGACCACCGGTAAACAGCAACATACCTACATATACGCCCCATTCGATTTTCTCACTCTCATGGCCAACACATCGGAAATCGAGTCGGCACCAACACCGTCCATAAAGAGTCTGAAGTCGAGATTCGAGCAGCTCGCTCATGAAAACATGGCGCCTTCGTCGCAGCCCGCGAAGCCATCTGCAGCACCGCACAGCCCGACACTCTTGACCCCCGACCTGCCCGTACATCGTTCACGAGCATCCGTTGGCGGCGACGAACGACCAGCTCATCTGTCCGCACGGCCGCTCCGCCAGTCGACGTCCTCGTCTGACATCAAAGTCGCGGCGAAACGTGCCCCACCACCACCACCACCCTCGCGCGGAAGAAAGTCTATGCCCTCGCCTGCTGTGTCTCCACTCCTCCGTCCTGTTCCTGTCCCCGGTAACCCTCGCTCGCCCCGCGCAAGTCCCGAACACAGGCCAAGGTCAAACGAACAGCTGGGTGACAACAGCGGCGATGATATGCCCGTCCTAGGAAACGTGGCCTCGCTTCGCAGCCGACTTTCGTGAGTGCATGTTCTGCGTGCATCCGTTGACTTGCATATTCAGTTGTCGAACTGAATGATGGTCACTGTCTGGATAGGTCTGCTGCTGCTGTTCCTACCATATCACCTTCACGTCCGACGACACCCAAGCCCTTGGCTCGGCTTGGAGGATTGGCATCCCATAGCGACCCTGGCGTACACGAACACACGCCATTGGTCGTTCCAACGCGGCATACAAAGTCTGAACAGTCCCAATCCGTGTCTGCGCTTACTGTCGACAGTCCAGACAACCTCTCCAATGGCCCGTCACGTATAAGCAATGTCGCGTCACTCCGCGACCATTTTGCGTGTGTAGACATCTCAAGTCATTGTATTGGTACTGATTCCCTCGTAGGTCTACGACCATCCCTACCCTGCACACACCAAAACCTCAACGTGAAGATCATCTCGCATGTCATAGCGATCTCAACACGCTGGCGCCCACTCATCCCCCTATACTCCCTGTTCGGCGTCCGCCACCGCCACCGCCGCCTCCCCATCCACCATCTGTTCCTGTACTAGCACTCTTCCAGACCGAGGAAAACGTGGACCTGCCCTCCAACTCCAACTCTCCATCACACAGCCCATTCTCAGACGAGGAATCGGATCTGTCAGACATCGCGCATACTATAACAGCTCCACCTGCCGTTCCACCGCGGAAGGTGAGGAGCTCACCCACGCCTACGAACCACGGGGACCACAAACGTACACTGTCAAATGGCAGCAGTTCGAGCGAAAGTGTTATCCCTTCCTCAAAACCGAAACCACCCCCACGCCCGGCTGTACAATTTCCGCCTCGTCCACCATTACGTTCTCCGAGTGGTATGCTCCTTGATATCTCTGCAGTCATTCCTCCTCCTCCTCCATCAGCACCACCACCGCTCCCGTCCCGCCGCGTATCGCCTGATGAAGGCACTTCAGATGTCCATTCATTTGCACCACCGCTTCCTGCTCGGAACGGTGGCAATACTGCTGCTATAGATTCAACCTCGCCTGTAACCGAGCGCAGGCCACTAGGAAGCAGCAGACTTCCACCGCCACCAACTCGCCAAATCGGGCTCGGCGACAAACTCCCTCCGGTCCGTCGTCCAGCAACACCGTCCTCAGACGAAGACTCCGCCGAAGAAGACGACCCACGCGTACGCACCACCGATGTTCTTCCTGATTCGAGCCGCTCATCGCGGCGCCCACCATCCTTATCATGCTTCGATTTTTCCGAGTTCAAAATACAGGTGCCCGCGCATACGGGCCAAGTTGCGGTGGCTGGTCCTAGCGTGGTGGTTGCTACGAACCATCAGATCAAGCATTTTGATCTGTCGTGTAATGATGGTCCTGTGTGGACGGTGGATACGAGAGAGATGAACTTGCGCGATGCGAAAGTATCGTGTCTCGAGTTCCGCGCTGCATCTAAGGAGGCAGATCGTGGGCAGTATGTATGGGCGGGTACAAAGGAGGGTCATCTGTTCGAGATCGATGTGCGCATGGGCTGTATGACTTCCTCGAAGCTCGGCGTGCATGCCAGCCAGGTGACACACATATTTCGGTGTGGGCAGATGATGGTCACGGTCGATGATGCAGGCAAAGTTATGGCGTTTAATCCGGACCCCCCAGGGTCGGGATTAGGAGACGTGAGCCTTGTGTTCACACAACCGCGAGTAAACCGTATCGCTGAGAAACAAGACTTTGTCAAAATGTTTGGCGGGATGCTATGGACGTCCGCGCGCATGGATGTCTCTGGCACTGGTGCTTCTTCTGTGCCAGTTATCCGGATCTATGACCCTTCTGTACCAGGGAGCATCGGGCGGTGCGTTGTACCCACCCAACACGTCGGCGCAGTCACATCTGGGACACTTCTGCCTTCCCATCCAGGCCACGTGTACATCGGGCACGAGGGTGGGTTCATCTCGGTGTGGGACATTGGCACTGCGGATGGGACACCGACCTGTATCGAGGTGATGAAAGTGTCTGCGTCAGATGTGCTGTGTCTGGAGGGTGTCAATGATCGACTGTGGGCAGGCGGCAGGAAGGGCATGATTTCGGCGTATGATGTCTCGCATAGGCCGTGGGTCGTCACCAACTGCTGGGAAGCCCACGATAAGGGGCTTCCTGTCCTGAAGCTCTTTGTTGACCCGTACGCGATCGACAAGGCAGGGCGGCTGTGCGTCGTGAGTGTTGGCAGGGACGAGCAGTTACGGTTCTGGGACGGGCTACTTGGGAACGATTGGATAAGTAAGTGCGAGACGAACTCACTCACATTGGGACCGCTTTGATTAATGTGCCTGGGGGGGGCAGACCAGGAACTTCTCAAGCGCGAACACTCATTCAGCACGTTCCGAAATATCAATGTGCTCATCGTCTCATGGAACATCGACGCAGCCAAACCAGACGCACTCACGACCGACACAGAAAACGTGAACTTCTTCCAGAACTTATTTCAGTGCGCGGACAGCAGCCCCGACATCATCGCGTTTGGTTTCCAAGAAGTCATCGACCTTGAGAACCGGAAAATGGCCGCCAAAACGGTGCTGCTGGGTGGGAAGAAGAAAGGCGAGGAAGGTAAAATCAACGAGAAGGTGACGTCGTCGTATAAACGATGGCATGACCGTTTGATTCTCGCCGTGAAACACGCCATGCCTGCGGATTCGCCGTATACGGTTGTTCACACAGAGAGCTTGGTAGGGCTGTTCACATGCATATTCGTAAAGAATGCGCAGTGGGCATCGTTGACGGATGCGGCCATTACTACAATCAAACGTGGGATACGTGGGGTGGGTGGGCGATATGGGAACAAGGTGCGTGTGTGCTGAGATCTATCCTGGTCACAGCTGTGGACTTCAAGTGTAGGGAGCTATTGTTGCACGGCTTGTCTTGGACGACTCGTCATTGTGCTTTATCAATTGTCATTTGGCTGCTGGGCAGAACCACGTTCGTCAGCGGAACGCCGACGTGGCAGCGATGCTCGAGGAGAAATCTGTGTTTCCCGCATCTGATGATGCTGTCGAGGACGAAGCGCTCGCGTATGTTGGCGGCGGCGATGGGTCGATGGTTCTGGACCACGAAATTGTATTCGTGAGTGTCCACTGCTGGTCCCATGTTTCGTACCCCCCCATTTTATGACGGATACTGTAATAGCTCAACGGGGACATGAACTATCGCATCGATCAGCGACGCGAAGCAGTCGTCGCTGCAATCCACTCGGGCGAACTCGATTCCCTGCTCGTGCACGATCAACTCCTCAAGGAGATGAAGTACAACCGCGGTTTCCGACTCCGCACATTCCAAGAAGGTCCCCTGACATTCGCCCCAACATATAAATACGACCGCCGCTCCACCGAATTCGACACTTCGGAAAAACGACGCACGCCGGCGTGGTGCGACCGTATCCTATGGCGCTCGCGCGACCCTGAGCGTGTCGTGCAATACCACTATCGCCGCTACGAAGCTACTATTTCGGATCATAGGCCTGTTTCTGCGGCGTTTGCGGTGACCGTGAAGGCGGTGAGACACGATGCGAGGATGAGGGAGAAGGAGAATGTGCAGGCGATGTGGGCGGAGTTGCAGGCGGCTTTGTTGGATGGTGCCAAGGCGTTTTATGTTGCGCACGCGATGATTTGAATGACAATGGGCCATCTATGATGTGGAAGCCTATTATGATACCATTTGGTTTAATGGGTGGTGGGAGGGTTGGGACCCCTGGGGTACAATACATTTTGCACTCACGGACTTTGTCCATTGACGTTACTGTCAAATTTTGTCGATATGTACTGACAGCTTTAAGAATAATGATAATCGCTACTCTATAGCCTCTTCATCCTACTGCAAACTAACGCTGCCTACTGTTGAGATGTATGCTGTGGTAATTGAAATACATAGCTAGTGTTGTTACCTAAATTTTGGCAGTAGAGTATTGTTTCATACTTGTGGGCCAAGCAAGTCGATCCACTGACATGAGTAACAAGACCATAAGAGTACAGGATTTATTTCACGTGTCCCAGCCAGGGATTACATGTACAAGAATGCCATTAGTGCGCGACCAAGGTCCAGTATGGCCGGTGAATGCACCATGACCAACTCAGTCTACACAAGAAGCATTCCAAGCCTTGTCATGGAAATGAATGTTTGTGCTGTAACTATTCGCCTTCACAAATTCGTCCAACGAACAGGTTCCAAATTTCCTATCCCTGAGTGATTTTTGGCACATTGCCAAAGGGTATGTGGCTGAATTGAGCAATAGACGAATTTGAGGCCCTTCGAAACTACAATACGTTCATGGTCAATGATAACGGATTGAATCAGGTGAATTATGTCTCTTACGATTTCGTGCAAGAAAACCTCTCCCAAACCATCCTAGCAGCAAACGGCGTTTGGTCTGAGGTACGGAATCTGCGGGGAAAACGTATGTGATCAGGAGTAAGAGGTATCTTATCTCTGAAACAGAACGGCTTTCAACAAAGGCTTTCCACAAATACATACGGATACATACTTGTTCAAATTCATAGCAGCCATTGCAACTAAGATTGTGGTATCATGTCCGAATTCGAGGTATAGTTCTTTAGCATCACCAGTGGCATTCGTGAGGCTGGAACAGAATAAAGGTTTGTAACAACAGCCCACAGCGAACACCCGGACTCACCGTTCTATCAATTTATTGACATAAACAGAACCAAGAACAGGGCCTGTATCGCCCTTGGATATATGCCCACTCATAACATCCATCATGAGATCATATTGGTACCTGAAGTTATCAGCACGGCGCTGAAAGACTCCCTTCTGAAAACGTACTCGAGACCCTTCAACTCGTGAGGGAGAAAGACCCCACACCACGGGGACTCGCCACGAGCCGCAAGGTCGTACGGGCATGCGAACAATGCTCCTTTAACGTCATCGTCGGAGAGGCCAACGCCAGGGAGAAGGTGATTCAGCCGTTTGGTAATAGGAGGAATATACTTCTTTGCCCACTCCCCGACGACCTATTTAAGCCTGTAGCGAAACATCGCCTTGGACTACACTCGTGCTTACCTTATTGATGTCCGGTTGGTACTTGGGACAGGAATCCCAGGGTAATATCCAATTTACAGGCAAATGAAGTTGATCAACGGTCACAATATTTGTGGATTTCCCATAACCAAGTCCAAAGTAATGAGCAGAATCCACGACCCTCTGGACGGTGCTGGAAAGAAGGACGTCTGTGGAGAATGTCGGATACTGCAATGTAAACCTTGAATGGAGAACAGTGAAAAGGGCCAATTTCAATACATTGGATAAATACGTACTCCACGCCGTGATCGAAGAGTTGCTCGCGTCCGATGATGGTCAGAGCTTCTGGAACCAGATCATACTTGTAGCCATCCTTCAAGAACTGCAAGTTCCTCGGTAGATGTGTTGGAAGGGTAGCATTGTCTAAGGTTTGAACGAGTTTCTTTATGGATGATTGCTCTCCTACGGGACCACGAGAACCATGACGATGTAACTAGTTAGGATTGGAGTTGGGAACTGCATTTCACAACAAAGGAACTTGAATGCATACCAAGATGACTTGATCGACAGTACAATCAGAGGGAAGATCAGTCCACACTCCCGGGATATGTGGACGATCATGGTAGGGTGTCAGAGTTGCAAACCGTTGTCTGCAATTCGGGTTCAACGACTCCGAGTCCGCTTCGCCGGGGGAGCCAAATAACCCCGTAAGAAACGATAGGGAAACTTGGAGCAGGTTGATAGCTGGAATATACATGAGGAGCAGTGGCAAAGTCACTGGAACTGGCCGCCTGCAGGATGACTCCTGAACAATTATGTAGGTTGAATTCGTACTCCGATTATTCGGTTGAGATGGTGCTAGTCTGCTAGATGGTGTCCCGGACACAACTTTGTTGCCGCCGAACCGAACTCAATTCGAAGTAAGTTCGGTTTCGTTTTGAAAGTGCAACCTTTGGGATCTTCGTTTTCAGTCCGAAAAACGAACAAAAACGAACCTAAAATTTGGTTCAGCCTTCGTCAAACTGGTCACTGTATCTACATACATACTCCAAATGCCGGCGTGACGGACGCCGCCCGCTGTCGCTCGCCGGTTTTGTCCAAATCCGTAGTGCGATTGTCCGGCTTTCCATACAAATGGCAGATCCGCTCCTGTGACTATTGAGTCGCCCAGCGCGCTGTCAACCCGCGACTGACGCCCTTCTTCGCATCCGGTGTTCGGATAATCGAAGTAAATACTTGTCAAACAAAACACGTTAGGCTGCCCTTATAAATGGTGGTCTTGCACAACTCAGCTTGAAGGTTGTCACCATCCCGACTTCCTTTCTGTCGCTACTGACCATCCTGCCATGTATATCCCAGTTATCAACCTGCTTCAGTTTTCCCTGTCATCGTTCACCAAGGTCTTTGACTTCGTCCCTGGAGTAGACTCATTGAACGCGAATTCCTGGCAAAGGTTTGGAATTGTGACTCCATACCATGACCGTCCACAAGGGCGACTGTGGGCGGATCTTCCCTCTGACTGTGCCGTCGATCAAGTCATGTTAGTATGTGTACAAGCTCCCACACGATTTCTGCACTCTGCCTAATTTCAAATCTAAACTAGTTACATCGCCATGGTTCTCGTGGTCCTGGAGGAGAGCGAGCATTGATAGAAAAACTTGTTAAAACCCTCGACAATGCCACGCTTCCACACAACCTACCAAAGAACCTAAGGTTCTTGAAAGACGGATATCATTCTGACCTGGTCCCAGAAGAGCTAACTCTAATCGGGCGCGAGCAACTCTTCGATCATGGTGTAGAGTATGTATTTTTCCAATGTGTTGAACTGGGGTGACTCTCATCGTCCGCAACTAGTTTTGCTTTGCAGTACCCGACGTTGTCCACGGATACATTTCTCTCCAGCACCGTCCACAGAGTCATAGAGTCCGCTGAGTACTTTAGGCTTGGCCTAGGTCGGGACGCAGAAATTATAACCGTTGGCGAACTGGATTTGCCTGTCAACTGGATATTACCTGGAGATTCTTGCCCCAAGTTCAACCCATCAGCCTTTAAGAAGGTAAGCATCATTATGGTCCAGTATTACCGATGTTTCGCTACAAGAAGAACTAGAACCCTACAGAATGGGCGAAAAAGTATATTCCTCCTATCACCAAGCGACTAAATGACCTCCTTCCTGGTGTTGGTCTTTCCGACGATGATGTCCAAGGAGCATTGTATGCGTGTCCGTATGAAATCGCTGCTCATAATGTATCTTCATGGTGTGGCGTATTTCTCCGCGAAGAGCTGAAGAGCCTCGAGTACGCTTTCAAAAACGAGTATTCCAGTGCCGTGCTGATGACTTCAGGTACCAGTACGATCTCCTGATGGATAGCTGGGGTGGTCACATCTCAAGGAACGACTTGGGCCCTGTCCTTGGCTCTGTATATGTCAATAAATTGATTGAACGGTTAGTCTGATGTTCATTGTAAACGATGGTACCAAACTGCTTTGCTACAGCTTCACCAATGCCACTGGTAATGCCCAAGAGCTGTACCTCGAATTTGGGCATGATACCACGATCCTGGTTGCACTGGCTGCAATGAATTTGAACAAGTAGGTGTTCGTACTATGTATTTGTGGGTATACCTTTTAAAAAAATACATTTTTATTCTAGGGACGAAGTACCCCTTACACCTGATCAGATTCGTTTCCCTCGCAAATTCCGGACGTCCGACCAAACTCCCTTTGCCGCTAGGATGCTTTGGGAAAGGTTTTCTTGCAAGAATTCGTAAGAGGCAGGATTTGTCTGATTAAACCGGATATTATTGACTGTAACCAAATTGCAGTTTCAAAGGGCCTCAAATTCGTTTGTTGCTCAATGGGGCCACATACCCTCTAGCTATGTGCCAAAAGTCACTCAGGGACAGGAAATATGGAACCTGTTCGTTGAACGAATTTGTGAAGGCAAACAGTTACAGTACAAACATTCATTTCCATGACAAGACTTGGAATGCGTCTTGTGAATTCTGAGTTGTCCGTCGTGCATTGACTGGCTTTACCATTCCGATGAGGACCGCACACTCATGATATCCTACTACATTTATTTTTAGGTACTTTATGTGCATATTTGTCCTTGACTGGTGATCAGAAGTGAGGCATTAAAAATGATAACCTTGGGGACTTGGCATTGATCCGCGACAGCATCGTCAATTAGTGACGTCATATAGGTCAATCAGAATCGATGTTTCGTCTCCAAATATGCGCGGCCTGTGCTACTGAAAGGATCGCGATTCTCAGTTTCGACGGCCCGTGTCTATGTCTTGTCTTGTCTCTACAGCTGTGTTCTGTGGTTTCCGTTCTTCTCTCGGTCTGTGTTTGTTACATTTAATCACACGACGTCTCCTCGAGATCAAGCCAACAAATCATCATCGCGCATTTGTACTTATAGCCCGTGTCTGTGTACAGGGCACTTGTTGCTCGGGTTCAATCCAACCGCGATGACCCATGATGACACAAACCCTCGAGAGGAATAACTCCCTTCAGGACTTGCCTTTGGGAAACGAAGTCGATAATAAAGAACTTTGCGACCAGTATCGTGTACTAGGCTACTTGGACAAAATACACTTCGAATAAATCTAGTTTACATGACCATCACATGCAAATGCCAATCTCACTGATAGACTCCTGCAGAACAACTCCAAGTTTACACGAACTAACGGTACTGAAATTCCTGTCCTCCAATGAATGCACCCTGAACAAAGACTTGTCGGATGTTCCTGTCATCACCGCTATAAAAGAACCGTTGCAACCACACTTTCAAAAGCTCTTCCGTGATATGCGCATCGGGTCCTTCGGTGAGACGGCGGTCTGGATTGTAGCCCCAGACGGCTGGGTTGCCTGTGTCATCACGAATGCTGACAAGGAGGGCATCGAATGCTTTGCCACGTTCAAAAGAACCAATGCGGTGCTTTAGACTGCACACATCCGCTCCGCCCAAGGTGGCGAGGTAGAGAAGCGCCGCAGAGTCCAGCATCTTGTTGGCAAATTTACCCTTATCCTCTTTCTCGGTTGACTGAATGGCCACTATCTTCGATGTGGAACTAGCCATCTGTATTGTGTAGAGGATCGAGGGGTGGTTGGCGCCGGCAACATCAGTGCCAAGTCCGACCTATAGTGTATGAGAATGTATGAGATACACCTTGGTCGGTTCTAGTAGGAAAACTGTACCTTGATACCGTAATCTAACATTTTGCCTACTTTCGCCATGCCGCTGCTGAGGAAAAAGTTGCTTGCGGGACAGTGCGCTACCCCTGCACCCCGATCTGCAATGAGCTTCATCTCGTCGTCTGTCAAGTGTACACCGTGCCCCAGAATCGTGTTCTTCCGAAGGAGTTTAAATTCATCGTAGACTCCAGCATAAGATGAAGAACATGGAAACAACTCCCGGACTTGCTCTACTTCCCTTGGATTCTCCGCAATATGCGTCTGGATTGGGATATCGGGAACTGTCGTGGCAAAGTCGCCAATTTCTTCGAGGAGTTCATTCGTGCATGAGATGGCGAAGCGAGGCGTGATGATCGGACGGACTAGAGCTTCGCCTGAGGCTGTGCGAGGAAGCCCTTCAATATATGATATAAGAGCTTTCATCGATTTCATGGATTCCTCGACGGAGGGTTCCACGTAATAATCAGCACTTTTCCTATTCATGTTGCATTTCTGTCAGAGTTTTTAGTACTTCAATTGATTTCCAAGCAGGGTAGCCCGACATACGCCGACAAAAGCCCTTTGGCCTATGAAAATAATCAATCGGAGTGGAAGGCAAGTGATAAAAATTGAGGACCTTTTGCACCGATTATGTATGCTAAGATCTTGGTAGCCTCGAGGTGCAAGGAACCATAGTAGCAAGACGTCGTGGTCTTATTGGCAGTACTCAGAAAACAGCTAGGGTGGTTGAGAGCAATAACTCACCCCACAGTTGATGGTCCGATTCACAACATCAGGATAGGCCACAGCAGCATATCCCACATCCTTGAACCTTGCTTCGGTCGGGAATACGGTATTATAGAGCCAATCCATGAGCTGATCTTCGCCGCCTCTGGATCGACGAGGGTTAGCTAGATCAGTCTTTCTAAAGCACAATGTCACGCATACAAGCCTAGGTTCGGGAATTGACAAGCATGCTGTATCAAGGCATTAGACAGTGACGATGATGGAACGGAATACATACGATATGAGTGTCAATGAAACCAGGCATGATGAATTCGCCTGGCTTCAATTCCGTCAACGCGTATTTGCCATCGTTCAGGCCATGGTGGTGCAAGATTGCTTCCAACTCGCAGCTGGAAACGTCTTCCTCGATCCAGCTAATGTTTCCTTCTGGACAGACGGCCATCAGACATCGAGGCAATGCCTGAAAGCACACCAGCGACTTGGGATTAATCACTGGGCCATAGTAGACAGTGGTGGTGCGGGCTGCGGCGGTCATGTTTAAGAAGAAATGTGAGTGACAAGTGTGGGTGGGTATCGAATCTCAAGAAGCACTGAACCTGCGATATATATTGGCTGCGTGGGGTGATCGTGCCGATTAAGCAACGACCCGAATCTCCAATCTCCCAATGCGTTTCAAACTGTGGGGAGTACGGCTGCGCATATCCAATGTACGTACATACCTCAAGTCATGAGAGCCGAAACCGAATGATATTTGTCGTAAGAATTGATGCCATCCCCGGATTTGAAATTTGAATAA
>Ga0307511_10004766_pt1 | contig 13866 bp, 12 predicted proteins | sample 13_EM_MG_FD_200266 | JGI IMG/M metagenome (GOLD analysis project Ga0307511, IMG submission 200266) | Populus trichocarpa ectomycorrhiza microbial communities from riparian zone in the Pacific Northwest, United States - 13_EM | ecosystem: Host-associated > Plants > Roots > Unclassified | place...
ATTTCTCAATAGTTCCGTATATATGAGATAATTATATTTAAATATTATTGTGGCCATCATATTGATGGGTGGGCTGGGCCCATTGATGAATGGGCCGGCCATTAGCGCGATTGATAGGTGGGCCGGCCCAACCATCTTTAGCGGCCCATTGATGAATGGGCCGTATTGGCGTATGGGTCAGAACAGCAGTGCACTCTAGCTGTTGTACCTGAGCCGGATTGGTTGGGTTTCTACCAGCGAGCATGATGAGGATTTTCGATTTGTTAGCTGAAATTTTCCACTAATGCAATCGAGATGAGGGGTGATGGGACATTGTTTTGCTTTATCGCGGGGTTATAGGACCCGGTTCTATCTAGTACAGATTAGCTTGTACGTACCCTCAATCTAACCGGGGTTCCGGCTGGCTCGTCCCTGATGGAGCATACGAGTACTGAGTTCATAAAAAAATTTAAAAAAATAGCTACAGCTGTGTGAGACCTTGACGTCCTAAGTTACTTTCTTAGGTTAGATCCCACAGCACAGCTTAACCTTCACGTATCCCGCACTAGCCTGGTCCCTGCATGTCACTGTTCTGCAAGCTTGTTTATTATCGAGCCTTCAGTCATAATTTACCATAATTTACCCCTGTACTAACGTTCGCGTAGTTAGGTACTTGCATAGGTGATCCTATAATCGCAATCCTGGCACGGCTCCCGTGCTGTAGGGGGTCGGAATAGCTTACATACCTGGAGCAACCCTAGTTCTTTCATGAGCTGCGGAGGTACTATATATGATTGGAGGGCAAGCAACCGAGCAAGGGCCAACGACCGAGTTCGAGCCTACATACTTGGCAAGCCCCACGAGCACCTCTATTAGGGCGGTTCATTTGGACAAAAGGCCAATTCTGCAAAACGAGAGTTGTAAGTTGCGTTGCAACCAACAAATTAAGCACCAGCCAGAAGCCCCGGTAACTGTAGTTAACCATTAGTCAGAAGTACCAAAGGTTAGGTATGCAGAGAAAACCTTTGAAATGCCCCCCGAGTAACCCAGACTTCATAAGAATGTCCTTCTGTAGGCAAAAACATGGCTTAAGACAACTTCTAATCAAAATCTCTTAATATTATGTCATTCCTCCCATTATCTTTTACACGCTCCAGTTGATATTTCATGCCACAGCTCTCTACAGTTGCAGACCTATATGAACCTTTGAAGCGCGACATCCTAGCTCCTATTGGCTCTGCACTCCTTTAATAACTAGAGGCTGTGTGCACTCCCATTCGCTCTGCTCGTTGTTGTAGATTCCAGTCGCGCTCTTAATAGGCTTGCTCCGCAGGGCTCTACACGCCTTAATAGCTATTATAATTATCTACTTCTATAAAATTACGTAGTCGTGCGCTAATATAGAGCATAGTCTTGTCCATTTGTAAGTGTAGGACACAAGTAGAGATTTATATGTAGCTGCGATCCATAGATTGTGTGATAACTGCATAGTAATATCATTTATATATCATTCCATGTGTTATAGTGATAAGAGTACAACTTGAGTTTGATATCAGAAATAGAGAGCATAGAGAGCATATATACTTATGGATTGGAGAATATATAATGATAATCTCCAGATATTCCTATAAATTACATATCTGGTTGGAGTATATTTTATTCATAAATTGTTCTCTGTATAGTATACTATATTAGGCAAGGTGTTGTTGGGAGCACAATTATTAACCAACTGCGAATGCTTGATCATGAGCCAAGGGTGATAGTGCAATCCATCCAGAAGTGAAGCTTACCCTGAAGTGCGACCGGAGCAGAGCCTAGCACCCTACCCAGCCTGGGTATTAGAGCAAGCCTACCTACTGTAGCTATGACAGAGAATAGAGTCTTGAAAGCCAGAGTGCGTTGAGCATGCCTACCTACTTTGAATCTTTTTCCTTTTTTTGAAGTCTATACGCCCAGTCAACCTAAGGCTATGAGGCGGCCCCGTTCCCTCCCCTTAGCTAATTTGATAGAGGTATATATAATGGCTATTAATTAAAGCATGTGAGCCTCACGGAGCAAGTCGGAGCTAAAAGGAGAGCCAATAAGGAGCGCGACTGGAATCGATAACAGCATGCAGAGCCAATAGGAGCTAGGATGTCGCGCTTCAAAGGTTCATAGAAACCTACGGCTATAGAGAGCTGTAGCGTGTAATGTCAGGCAGAGCGTGTAAAAGACTATGGGAGAATGACATAATACATTAAGAGATTTTTTCTATGTTTCTGCCCACAGAAAGGCATTTCAACGATTTTCTCCGCGTACCTGGCCTTTGGTGCTTCTGACTAATTGTTAGATACAGTTATCGGGGCTTCTGACTGATGGGAATATGGCTTGTCTGGTTGTTAACTCTGGGCTGTGTTGCAACGCATTGCTTGAACTCTTGCCATAACTATATTGAACCCGTTCTATGTCATACGCATACTAACTCAGGGGCAAAGAATGCCCTTAAATTGCTACATATGAATCCGAGTGAAAAGGTAACCAATACCCCGCCAATTTCAGCGGCGGATCGGGGGGCGTAGAGGGGTCCCCAAGCACACACCAGCTAGACCTCATGTAGACTGTATTTGAGAGGTTGGCCCTGCGGATCTGCGACATAGTAGGAGCACCCGGCATGGCAAGGGTGGATCCCATCAAGGCGGGATGGTGCTTGCCTGAATTGATTACTTTCGTATACCGGTATATGCTACCGACTACCGGTACAATCGGTATTCGACGCTCCATTTTAGTGCCCTGCTGGAGCATGTAACAAGTACCACCAAGTAACCCCCAGACGCATCGTTTTCCACTGCCCAGCATACCACAGGCCCAGGGCCCTACCTCTGCGGGGCCACCACCTGGGAGGATCTCGACACATCTGGGTCCAGGAGGAGGGGGGCGAGGACCCATGGACCGCGGTGGAAGAACTTTTCAGCTACCTTTACAGAGAATTGAGCGGACGCTAGAGGAGATATTTGAGCGGTCGTTGAATATTACCTTCATATCATCTCAGTTAGTTTCACATTTCCGCCATTCCAGTTGCTCCTCTCACCCCCCTTGTTTCTTCCACACATCTTAGTTATCTCCACAGAGTATTTGACAATTGATATTATTCTAGTTACCTCTACAGTTACCTCCACGTCATCTCAGTTATATTTCTCTCATATATTCTTTGTACATACGCCAGCTATCACCAGATTAACTTGGTGGTCGCTTGAATCCTGTGGGGTTCCGCTGGCTCATCATGGCCCCCTTACTGGGGTCGCATATGAGTAATTGAGTATATAAAAATAAAAATAAAGGAACCCCCCAGACGCACCACAGTGAATGGTGGCAGCCTATAGCCAAAGACCCCTACCACCACCAACCAGGGACAACTTACCGACCTAGCAACGACCACCACCGCACACACCAGCACAAGCAAATACGATAAGCTCCACCATGCCTGACGCGGAGGCAACCACCTGAGCGAACTGGGGACCGGCAACCGGCAAGCAGAACCAAATCACCACACTCCCATGGGAGAAGGATGAGAATGAACTACCAACAAATCCAACCACAGCGGCAATCGCCCACGCCGTCCCAACTAAGTAGATAGAAACCGGAATACAGCGCCGATATCAAGTTCTCCGCAAGACAATTAAACTATCCATCTGTCATACTAATATTCCAAGTTATTGGGGCAAGGTATATAGTCTCGAAAAGACATATCAATCAGACGTACGACAGTTGTCAGCTGATGAACCGCTCCAAACTGAATGTAGAGCCTTTGATCTATAATTAGATATTGTGTTGCCGAGTTGAGGGTAACGCAACTATCAAACCGGAGAAAGCAAAAAGGAAAGAATCATAAGTTGCCACAAGTAAATATAACCTAGCTTGAACGACGCCTGAAAATATCGTCCCGTTAGCTAGCTTGAATGGCTTTGCTCATGAGGATTGAGGGTGGGACGCACTCCACCCCTAGCATTATAGTGGCAACGCATACATTGCTATGAGTAAGCCTCTGTATTAAACCAGCATTACCTGGTAAAAAGAAAGAGAATTGAAATATATCATCACTTCACGGGAGATTTAATTATAAACTCAATCTACCAGGTCATTATAGCTAACCCCTCATATATTACCGCCTTTGGCAGGTATCACAGTCTTTGCACAGCTGCGTTAGGTGAAGTGATATCTAGGTGTTTTATATTGTACTTAGAGAATTCATTATTCATACGCATGCCATCTGGAGGCAGCGCATCCCTAGAGCCCTATTGGCTCCAGCGATTTCCAACCCCAAGGTATCGCTTGATAAAGAACACAAAATCGAATGCCCTCGGTCTTCTATGTCACGTTGAGGTGTCATGTTCAAGCATGGTATTGAGATGTTACAAAGAATGACTTAGAATAACTGGACAAATAAAGGATACATACTGTAATACACACCGATCTACACCTTCACACCAAATATATAGAGCACCTAGTGTCGTAACCAGCCAAATAAGGAGTGCCTCTGGACCCTTGCGAGCAGCCCATAAATTGGCACGAATAAGTTAGTGCAATCTCGCAATCTCGGGCTACATGCCACACTCCGCCTTCTTTGGGCAGTATGTATTGCCCATGCCATCAGACTTTAGACTACAAAAGCACAGACCATGTGGGCAATTAGGATCTACCAGTGGATTCTTACACCTGTTTGAGACTCTTCGTTAGCAACGTCCATATAGACATAGCAGAAAACACCCAATTCGAAAATAGGATGTACGTAAATGAAAACAAAAAACACAATAGATATATAATATATCCTTCTATACCAAGTCGGACACCAGCATTTATGAAGGGCTTCAAGTTGCGTATGCAGGCAGATTGGATTATGTGTAGATGCAAAATTCACAATTGTGATATTGGATCGCATATATTACAGGCCAATCTGTAAGAGAAGCCGCTCGGACAAAGTGCAGTTATGATCCCTGCTCGGAATCCCGCGGGATATTCATATGTGTATGAATATTAATGAAAGACAGGGGGTAAACAAATCTACATTGTAAAGGATGTGAAACGTGGCATAAAAGACAATCAACCAAACCTAAAACTGGCAAGAGCAAAGCAAATTTTAGAGAGTTTTGAGTGTAGCAGAATGTTTTGCTCGGTTGATATTTAAATACCAAATTGAGTAATTACATAAATTGCCCGCGACCCGCATAGTGCTTCGAATTCGGAAAGAGACCAGCCTGTTGTGACTAAGGTTGGAAGATGTTTCTAGGATGTGGGTAGCAACCCATAGTGTACAGTAGACGAGAACAATAATGTGGTTGATTCAATACCCACGACTGGACCCCCACCAACCGCTGGGTAGGAGGCCAGGGGATACCGAAGTCATTACAGATATCAACACCAATCCGATATCACACTTCGATCAACGATCTAACGAGCTTAATCACAGGCTCGTGCGTAACTACAACACGTACGGGTGCCAGAGAGGAAATAGTCTGGATTGTAGTAAAACAGAAAGAACTGTACAGGCGGTGCGTATGTAGAGGAAAGGGGTGTCAGCGTGAGACCAGCCAGAGAGCTAGTGGCCGTCGAGTGAGATATGCACGCAAGAAACCATATGTCTGCAGCTTGTCGACAAGAAAGGGTTTCTTGGGCACGTAGTCAACGACATTTAACCTCTATTCAATGGTGGAAAAGGGTATTTACGGATGAATTCATATTGAAATATGTTCGTCAAAGGTATATAAAAGAAAGGAATGAACATGCAATAGGATAAAGTCAACCAGGCAGCCGTGATTCCCATCACAAGAGCTCGCGCCGTTTACTGCTGAGCCCCATTAAGAATATCCCGGTGAGAACTGCCTAGTTCCACCGACAGAAGTTGAGGGCCCCTTCAAGTGGACTAATTGTTCGAAGTTGTTTGCAAACGCTTGGAGCGCCGAGTAGGTTCTGGTACTATATCTAGCTTGTGTTTGGTCCCAACCATGTGCCCCATGCGCACTGGTTCGGGATCCGATCCTTCGGCTTTAGCTAGACTGGTTCCTAGATCTTGGGTGGGAGCATCGGGGTTTGTTGGTACACTAGAGGGATGACCCATTTGAAGATCCAAATCCCCTTCATTCCGGTGAGAGGTTTGTGTTTGTTGTGGGTAAGGAGAAGAAGGCCGTATAATCCGGCGAGGGACTTTTAGGTCTTTCACCCAACCACAGAGCTCCGAGAAGGAAACTAGGCTGTTTTTAAGAAATCGGACTTTGTAAGTACAAGTAATACTCTTTTTCCTCAATCCTAGGATATCTTGACAACGCTTCCCTTTATCAAAGCAGTGCAGACATATATTTATGCCATGCCCGTAAAGGATACAATCGCAACAATCTATATTTGCAATCAGCTTCGCATGCCATCTGTGAATGAGAATTATACTTACGGTAGAAAAACCCAACAATTCGCTTAAATTCGGGATTGCAATCAATGATCTCCACTGCTTCACTTTCACAGTCTTCGAAAGAACAACGACAAGCATCCGCCAACCCCGAGCCTAGAGCCGAGCTTTTGAAGTTGAAGTCTGAGCACTCAGAGTGTTTCGTAGGGTACGTTTCAGTGCCAGTATTCGCTGCACTAACTCCGAGACTAGGAATAAGCAGCTTCACGAGCTCTCGCGAGTTTGCTACGTCTGTAGCCTCTCGTCCATCGTTGTCCTGCACTCCAGTGTCAGCTCCCGCGCTAAGTAGAGAAGCAGCTATCTCTGTATGTCCCCAGGCAACCGCATAGAACAAAGCTGTCCGGCCATACTCGTCCCGAGTGTTAATAAGGTAAGTGCGGCCAGACCATTGATACAAGGGAAGAGCTGTTGCAAGTTCTGTTTTGTCACGTTCTATCGCACGAAAAATTAATTTTGAAGGATCACTACCGAGAGTGTCACGCAATAATAACTCAAAAGCCGAAAATTTCCCATTGGCATAGGCTAAGTGGAAGGCGGTGCCATCGCAAGGATGGATGCTTTTCACTGCCGCCTGGATCTTCAGCATTGGCTCCGCCCCTTTGTATAAAAGCTTAGTCATCACTTCGGAATGACCATTTTGCGCTGCCCAATGCAAAGGTGTCAAGCCGTCGTTATCTTGATGGTTCACTCGTTCCCTCATGTTCCAGCTAGCGGTCGCGTCGAGGAGAAGCTGAACCACCTTCACATAGCCCCCCTTTGCACTGAGCGCAAGAGGAGTCCAGCCTTGAGGAGTGGTTGCTGTTATATTTGCCCCCTTGTCTATCAATAATTTCACAAGCACGGGATTATGGTGCGCGAGATGAAGGACACTGCCACCACCAACACAGGTCAGTCAAAGGCTTCCACCTCGATGGAGGGGGTAGAATGGGTGTCCTTACGCCCAACCATAACTAGTGGGTTCAAAAATATATGTGCCACCCGAGTAGGAACGAGCAAGTAATATTTTGATGATGTCAAGGTAGGTTTTGCCACTTTGTGTACCAGTCGCCGACGCTATAGCCCCTAATTTGGCAGCGATGTGCAGCGGCGAATGACCTTCAATATCTTTGTAGTTAATGATAGCGGGTGCATACACGTTTCCCATCAGTAGCTCCACACACTCCACACTGCCGGCTCGGACAGCATAATGTAGTGGTGTCATCTTCTCCCTCCCGCCTCGTTCTCTAAATGTCCCAATACCGTCGTACAGCAGTAACTCCAGGCCCCGTTTCTCCTGTGCTTGGGCTGCGAGGTGTAGTGGAGACATATTTGTCGCATCAAGCTCGTCAGCCCACCTGCCCTGGCCACATTTTAGTAATACGCGTATGACTGCGGCACCACCTAAATGAGCGGCAAAATGCATTGCTGAGCGCTGGTCCTGATCCTTTAGTGCGAGACAGTTCATGCCAATGGTGGCAGACCTTGATCTCCCACTTGTAAAGGTTGCTAGATAACTGACAATTGCCGGATAACCAGTGATACAGGCTAGGTGTAAGGCATTGCGGTTGCTCACAGGAGTTAGTGTGTTACTATCTGCGCCGAGTGCGATGAGAATCTCAACAATATTCATGTGTCCATTCTGTGAGGCCAGATGAAGCGGAGTGAGTTCATCCCTATTAGGAGGAGGGTTTAGAAGCCCTCGGAAGCGTGGGGCACCCAGCAATGTCTGAGCGATTACTTGGTGACCAATCGCTGCCGCACAGCGTAACGGTTTGCTTAGTTCCGAATAGGGAAGCCTGGTCTTCAATAGTTGTGTGCGCAAGGAAGTGTGCTGCCATAGCATTTGAACGGCCTGGGAATGTCCTTGCTCACATGCAGCACATAGCAGCATGCGGTACACAGATCCATCAATTGCCTCCTTGTAGCTCGCTAAAACATGTTCTAGGAGAGTTGGAAAGACATTGTCGATAATCTTTCGGCGAGATGCACGCATCAGCTCCTGGAGGAGTTCTTCACCGGCAATGTTTCTGCGCAGAATCCAACGAATCACCTCTATTCGCCCTTCTTCGGCAGCTATGTGCAATGCGGTAGCCAGATCTTTCCCCTCGTCATAGGTGTCGGCAAGGGCTCCGAGTGTCAGCACAAGTCCAAGCTCACACAACAAAAAAGTATGGGAGCGCCAGCAGCGGTCATCTACCAGGGAAGGCATCCGCAAAACCCGACACATGCTATACCAAAGATTGAATGTTGTTGGTTCGTTCTGTAAAATGTTCAGTACTTCCGCCCTCACATCCTCAGATCCTTCGCTAGCGAGGTAATGCTCAGTCCAGCTCTGAAAAACTTATGAATTAGTCTAAATCTACTGATAGGGCTCGGGTTTTCTGGCAGAATAGCTCTAACGGAGACCTACAGTGATTGAATATTCTAATAAAGAATATTGTTGGCTTTCTGCCGCTAGTAGTGGGAGGAAAGAAATCCCGTCGTGTGTATATTGCACGGTGCCCGATCCACCCTCATTCAGCTGAGAGATCCTCCACCGCATGTATGCCAAACAGCATCGCGTGGCAGTAGCATGTGTAAATGTTTCAATGGCCCAGGGATTATTCTTTCGTGGTACAGCAATATGAGTGAGAATACTGCGTTTAGCTGACGGATGGAAGATATCTACTCGACCTTGGAGGATAGTAACCAGGGGGCTAAGCGCCGTCTCGATTATTTCAACTATATCCATGCGGATAAGACCATCGTCGAACGGAGGCTGCTGGTCGGGGTTGATCGCTAATGCCGCACCTAGCTCTGTAGTCGATAGTGGCCTCGCTGCATGAATAATCCAGGACAAGGCCTGAGCCACAGGGGTTTGAAGAGTCCTTGGAACGTCACCCAGGACAGAGTGATAGCAATCCTCAAGAGACTTAGGGAAGAGCCGAATATTTTTCTCCATATCCTCCATCGTTCCCCCCAGCCCCGATTGCTCCAACAGTTTCAAGTTGACCACTGCTTGCAGAATCGTACCACTCGCACCGAGCTTCTCGCATAATGATGCCTCGAAGGTTGCAAGTGATGGTCTCTTCCTGACGGCCCACGAGACCCCTGACTTCACAATGACATATTTGTCGTTCTCTATACCCGTCTTCCCCTTAAGTTTAATGCAGTTATGTGAGGTTGGGATTATTCTCCAAGTTCCCTTTGGGCGCTCACGCCCACAATTTCTACTTGTGACAACTGCCTTAAACATCCCAAGGCGGTTAGGTACATTGGTGACATTCCAATCGTTAACTGCGGCCATAACGTGATTCAGGAACATCTCCATAGAGTTATCCGAACTATCCATATCATCAATTAGGCAAATCACATCTTTGCGAGCAGGATTTAACAAAATGGAAATGAAAATATTCCAGAGTATGGAGGTTGTCCATGCAAGGCCCTCGGCGCCAGCAGATTGGGTAGGAACGCTGACAAGTTCCGGTTGGCGAACAAGAAATTGTCGAATTAAGGCCAATAATAACCCACGCAGGGATAGGGGCCCTGAGGGAATTTTGACGACGGTAAAGCGGATGATAATGGTGTCACCCCTAGAAGTAAACTGATGCACAGATAATACCTCAGCTAGGTATCCGAGCAATGTTGATTTGCCGCAACCCATTTCACCATAAAGATGTAGGATTGGGGCTCCCCCATCGGCTAGCCATTCTTTATACACCGCATTATCGGTGATCCAGGAGCATGTTGATGGATACCGGGATGAATATGATCGCTGAAAGAGGTCAAAGGGATTGTCCAGGCTGAGAATTGTGTAGTAGAAGCGCGTGCGATCGAAATTATTCCCTGATCGGCATGTCAGCCTCAAGAATTCCTCTGCTTGCGGAATGGACGTACGGTTGGCATACTCCGCGCCAGGGGAGCAGCAAACATGGGTTATGAAAATGTCTAAGTCGTCCGTCATGCCGTCACTTGTGCAAAGTGCCTCGTGTGTCCTCTGCAACGCCTGCTGCTTCTCATTCGGAAGCCCTATCGTTGCTAAAGATTTAGCCACCAGCTACATCCAAGAAACCAAGCGTTAGTGAGAGTTATTCCATAACTAGTGTCCGAGGGTACCAAAGGCTTCCTACAGCGGTATCTAGTGATGTATCTTCATAGTAACTGACGATGTCAAATGTGCCTGCCACCAGGAGAAAGGATGCCGAGACCTGCGCAAATGCACTTCTATCAACATTGATCATAGCGTGGAGGATATCTGCTCTCTGATCGTCGTCGCCCCCCCCCAATTTTGAATATGCCACGCCAACATTGTATAAGATCGTTCCCCATGCAACTGGGTCAGTGCTATGAGGGCACCCACAGAACACCTATAAGTTCAAAGAATCAGGACATCGCATACGAGATGAATAAAATAGACGATTAGCCCCCAAGACCTACCAGGCGACATATTCGCTGAAAGATTGGAAAATACTGCCTCTCCTGCAACGCCAGCACTACTACCTGTAACCGAACCGTGTGTCAATGTCAGCCGATTTCGAATGCAATCGAGACCCTGAATCCACCCGGGTTTCTGGGTGGCTCACCGTGGCCGCCTTACTGGGGCCGTATGAGTGCTGAATATTTAAAAATAAATAAAAAAGAATGCACTCGAGATAGATAAAAATGGAACTCAAGTCACCTCTTTCAAAACAACCCCAGCCAGCCCATGGGATATCAATATCAGAGGACTGGGCGGTGTGCGCGCGTCCGAAGTCCCCTGGCCTTGGTCCGTAGTTCGAGAAAAAGGTATGTCCGGCACAGGACTCCAGCAACCGAGCTCCACCAGAAGCGTGTCCAAGAGAAACCTCGCCTTATGACGGATGGCGTCCAACGATACTAAGTCAGCCATGCCAATGTAACGGTCGGCCATCGACCCAACAAGGCTACTATTCGGCAGGCGTTTCGCCCATGAGTTTGGCTGATCCCATAAGCCTATGGAGTGGGTTTCGCCAGGCGGCATATCCTTGCCGATGCATACACCAATGGCAAATAAACTTAGAAGAGTCAGGTAAATCAGCTCTGGCTACGTAGTGAAGCCTCCTGACGGTGGAACTGAAAATTTCAGAAGGGATCATACTCAAACGAAGTCATGTAAACCTTTAAAAAGGCTGGTAACTGGCTGGTTTGACTTTGAAAACGTAAGACCTGCGTGGGTTCTAAGTAAATCGAAAGAGTTGTGATATGCGCTTCGTATGAGATATTGGAATGTGAAAGAAGAGGCACTATCAGATTGGTGTGACGCTCTGGTTTGGAGATTGATCGTGCCTTAAGGTGTTGAGTGGGGGTGCGCGCGCCGTACCTCGTACCCCGCGCGTCGTGGACACAGCTGTAGTTAACAGTTAACGTGAGGCTTGGGTTTGCAGACAGATCCCTGAAAATCTCAGACGTTGACTTGCTTCTGGATGGATGCCGACATTAATAAAGTATGAGGTATGAAACAAACCGAAACGCACCAGAGACCGGAGTGGGAGTGGGCTGTTGAGACAAAAGGTGTATATTGGATGAATTGAAATACAGGATTTTTCCTAGTCTGGTTGGCACAACCCCTCGTAGATTTTTATATTGTTATGAAACAATCGGGACAATCGGAACAATAGAGTTTATGCAAGATACACTCTTTGTCTCAACAGCCCACGGGATAACTGGAACGTTTGTGCCAACCCCCCACCTATGTAAATATCTCTATTTTTGTGCCCAATCTGGCTAGCGCCCAACTCTTTTGTTTCACTGGGACCCAACCGCTGCATATAAAGGGAGTGGGCCATAGCCTTCCCCCACGCACTGTACCTACCGGTAGGAATGTATATGCACGTGGGGGGGGGGGATCAAATCGAGTCCCAGTTTACCTAGCCTTCGTAGAGCTCATTAATATTTGGTGTATCATCCCTCAGCTTTCATAACTGCAGCTACCCGTCGAGGCATAGATCTGGTAAGAGTCTAGCAGCTATTAGGAATCTCTTTCCATGCTTCTTCCTAACATTCAGCTATCGGTATTCTCTTTTTAACAGCTGCTAGTCCACCGGGAAACGAATAAAGGTTAGTGAACTTTCGATGCAAAATCTTCTTGAGGTAGCACCAGACATGCTAGGATCCAGAGCGCAGGCTGGATGATCCGCTACTTCCCATCCTGCCTCTTGCAACCAAATTAGAGTGTGATAAGAATTGTAGATAGGAGAGTTACATGTATGAGTATTTTTTATTTGCTGCCTACTTTAGTATATACAGTAGCTACCCACCGCAGGGGGTTAACCTGGACGTAACCGAGATCGATCGATCGCGGCTTGTTGTTCTGACCCATTCAGCAATGCGGCCCAGTGAGCAATAGGCACAGGAATGACTTCTTGCATTAAGTTCTACAATCTTCTGTGCTGACCCACATCAATAACCTCTTCTACTTACTTGTGCATCCCCAGCCTGACTAGTCATGATGTCTACTTCTGTCGTGTAACATGTTACGTATGAAGAATTACCTTCTCCTGCCAGTTCCTCTGCAAATTCTCCCCTTCCTCTTTCTCCGCTTTCGCTCTCTCCTCTGGCTAGTTCTCCTGCATCTATATCATTACCATCTTCTGCCAGTTGCTCTGCGCTTCCCTCCCCGTCTAGGTCTGATTTTCCCACAACTGTATATGCTTCGTCAATAGCAAGCTCCACTTCTGATATTATTTGCAAGCGCTATTCTTCACGCCTTTCTTCTATTTCGCATTCGGCTTCTACCGGGGCCTCTGGTTTAGATAGTACATTGCATTCTATGGTGTTGGGGAAAAGGACTTGATTTCTAGCATTTTATTTGTTATATTTTATTTGTTATATTTTTCATACCTCTAGGCAGTTCAATTTCTCATATTTTATTTATGTTATATTTTTCATACCTCTACTTGCTTGGTGATTGGCTTAATTATTCCTTAGTTTCGTATGTAGTAATAATACTAGAAGATAATGCAGATTGGTGAATGGGCTGTCCCAACCAGCAATAGCGTCCCATTGACCAATGGGGTAATAAATCCACAATCATCACTGGGCCGCATGCTGAATGGGTCAGAACAAATTTGGAGTTTGTGATCTTGACTGGGGTAGAGATATATGTTCTGGGCCGCTCGCGGGCATCGGCCGCCCGCGGGCAGCACATGCCTCCCGCGGGCGGCATACCCTCTATGCCGGTCGCGGGCAATTAATATAATTACTCAATTTAGTAAATGTCAATTGACCAAAACGTTCTGCTACACTCAAAATTCCCTATGATATTGTTTTTGACCAACGCTATCCACATCACGTACCCTTCCTTTTGGTCAGTGGGAGATCTTGATGCGCTTTATAGAACTTGAAGTCAGTGAAGCTTGGGACAATTGTAATATCTTTTGTCTACATCTTGTCGCATGATTTCTTTTTACACTAGAAAATCCTCATTGTTTTTTACTGTAATCACAGGATCTGGGTACCATAAGGTGCAAGGCGGTGGT
>Ga0307511_10004768_pt1 | contig 13862 bp, 14 predicted proteins | sample 13_EM_MG_FD_200266 | JGI IMG/M metagenome (GOLD analysis project Ga0307511, IMG submission 200266) | Populus trichocarpa ectomycorrhiza microbial communities from riparian zone in the Pacific Northwest, United States - 13_EM | ecosystem: Host-associated > Plants > Roots > Unclassified | place...
CGTCCCGGCGCAGCTGCTCAAGGTCATTCTCGAGACTCATGTCAGGCTCCTTGGCGAATTTGCCGAAGTGGAGGTGCGGGGTGTAGCGTTGCTAGCGGATGATGTTCGGGTACTGAATGCGCGGCGCCACATTGTGGGTATCGCGGTAGGACTTTGGCTGACGGCCGCCCTGATCCTGGATGCCGTACTTCACGGCCATCTCGGCTCCGATCACCGTCTGGCCGCTCATATCCGTCAGTTTGGGATCGTTGAAGAGGGCCCAAATGACGTGACCGGTGAACTCGGGCGTCTCGGCGGCGCTTTCCAGATGGCCATATTTCGCGGGGTCCGAGGCGACTACACGCTTCAATCGATCCGTCAGCAGGGCGCCCATCCAGATGGACAGGACGGCGATGTTGTAATCCTTGAAGTCGACCGCCATGTCGGCCGCGAATTTATCCATCCCGGCCTTATGTGCGCCATAGGCGGGTCCGTACACGTAGTGAACCGATCCCGAGGCCGAGGTGAACACCACGAGGCCGTGCCGCTGTTCGACCATGATCGGCGCAGCGTAATAGCTAGCGATATAGCCGCTGCGCAGGCCGACGTCGAGCATGTCCACGAGTTCCGGCGGCTTCTCCCAGAAGTGTCCCGGCGCTGTCAGTTGGTCGTGCAGCGCGCACGCATTGTTAACCAGAATTTCGAGCCTGCCCTGGTCACGGCGGACACGTTCGAACAGTGCGCGGATTTGCTCGTCATCGCCGTGATCTACTCGGACGGCGATCCCTTTACCACCCGCTGCGGTAACTGCTTCCGCAGTTTCGTAGATGGTGCCCGGTAGCGAGGCATCTCCTGGTTTTTCTGATCGTCCTGTCACGTACACAGTGCAACCATGCATGCCGAGCGCGATGGCGATACCGCGGCCGGCACCCCGGCTCGCACCTGTAACGACAGCCACTGTTGCATCTTCTGACATGCATCTCTCCTGACTAACGGCGCGGTTCGGAAATGATACCCGCTGTTTGCGCCATGTCGGTCTTGCGTCTATCGACCCCGTCGACTGTCGGGTTCCAGATCGCCCAGATAGCGTTTCATCACATTCATGACTGCGCTATGCCCGCTGGTTATGCCGAGTGCGGCTTCCCTGTTGAGCGACAAAGCAACGCTCGTCGCAATGATCGCCAGCGCGACGCAAGGCAGCGATCGCTCCGTCTCCTGGCCCTGAATTGCGGCCGAAAGAGCCGTCACCTGTATACGTCGGGACTCTTCGATGAAGGCGATTACCTCGGAGCGTAAAGCCTCGATCCGGTTGGCTAGTGCCATAAATTCTGTAACCAGCCGCGCATCTGCGGTGTCGATGCAAATGTCCCAGAGTTCCTGCACCGGGCGCTCCGAGGTTGCGGCGTTCCGTAGTCTCTCCAGCTCACGCACGGAGAGCCTGCGGAAAGTCTCGACGATGAGATCGTCCATTGTCTGGAAGTAGTAGTAGACCAGCCGTTGCTTGACGCCGATGCGTTCTGCAACCCGCCGCGAGGTCAGTGCGGCATAGCCTTCTTCACGAAGAATATTCTCCGCCCCGTCGAGCATCGCGTGCCAATTGTCCGCTCCCACTGGACCCATGCGCCGGGATGAATTCTCTTGTGCTTTTCCCATGCGGTTTCCAGTTGCGCGTGCTGCCCTGCTTGACATGCTCGAATGATGCTAACAAACTGACGAACAACATGCTAGGGAATGATGGCGGACGCCGAACGCGTGGAGAGGTAATGCCGCAACGGCCCTCGGGAGAATTTGAACAGCTTGCAAAGGGCCTGTACCTCGAAGGTCTGGCTGTTGACTACGCGCGCGACATTGTCTGGTACAGCGACGTGATCGCCGGCGGTATCCATGGAGTGAAGCCCGACGGCCGGATCACGTCCTTCAATCAGGATCGGATGTGGACGGGCGGCATCCTGCTGAACGAGGATGGCTCGGTGCTTTCCAGCGGCGCGGGCGGCATCATGTGGAACAATCCGGATTCCGGTAAGCGCGGCTGGCTGCTTAGTGAGATCGACGCCGAGCCGATCAACGGCATCAATGAGATGGCGCCAGATGGGACCGGCGGTATCTATTTCGGCACGGTCGACATAGAACGGATCCGGCGAGGGGAACCAACCAGGCCGGCAGCGCTGTACCGATTGGCGGTCAATGGCCAAGTCAACCTCGTCGCCGACGGCCTGGGGTTCGCCAACGGCATCATGTTGAGTCCGGACCGCAAGCAGCTCTATTACAACGACACATTTGACTCGACCTACGTCTTCGACGTTTTGGCCGACCTGTCCCTGGCCAACCGTAGACGGCTCGTCGAGAAAAAAGATTGCGACGGCCTTGCGCTCGACACCGAGGGCAACCTCTGGATTACTGGCTTCCGGTCCAGCGAATTGACGCGCGTCCGTTGTGACGGCACTCCGATGTCGGCTGTGCCAACACCTGCCGGCGCGGTCACGCAAATCCGCTTCGGCGGTTCCGACATGCGCGATTTCTACATCACTTGCGTTCCGGCCGATGGCGGGGACAGCCTCGCTGTTGGCGTCCAGCCTACTGAGCAACGCTCGCTGCTTTATCGCGGCCGTTCCGAAGTGCCCGGGATGCCCATTCCGCCAGCGCGATTCAGCCTGGACTGATCGAAGGTGCTGCCTTCGCAGGCCAATTCGGCCCGGCCAATCTGACTACTGTCGGCGGAAACTGCTTTGGAACATGACAAAATGTGCAAAGAGCCGCTTTAATGAGCGTTCCATGCGACCGGAAGAAACATTACAGTCCGTGACACAGGCCGGGCTCGAGCAAGGAGCGCAAGTGGGTCACATTCACGCAGATGTCAGACTGACCAACTACTACACGGACAAATCCGTCACCGTGCGTGCACTCATCGACACCGGCACGACGGAGTTCTTTGTGACTCCACAGATCGCTCGCGAGCTCGGCTTTGACTTGGAGGAGGTCGGACGAAAGTACGTCACGGTGGCGGATGGACGGAGAGTTTACGTTCCTCGGCTGCTGGGTGTTCAGATCCACTTCGAAGATCGTAACTATCTTACGGAGGCTCTCGTGATGGGTACGGAGTGCCTGATCGGCGTCGTGCCGCTTGAAGTCATGGACCTCATCGTCGATCCGAAACTGCAGCGCCTCGTTGGGCGGCTGCCAGACGGTCCCTGCACTCGTGCTTAGTGGGATCGTCGACGCCGATTTCCGCCCGTCGCGGGAGAGCTCCGCGACGGGGAAGAGTCGGATCAGCGTTTTACACTTGCCAGTTCGGTGCGATTTTCGTTGATCTGGCTCAGCCAATAGTTGTTCAACGCTGCATTGCGCGAGCCGGTAACGGCCCCCCGTATGGCGTCGGCCTTACAGTGCTTGATGTCACTCAATATCTTGAGATTCCTTTCGCTACCGTCGTACATCTCCCCGCATACGTGACCCGCCGCAGCGGTTATCCTTTTGTACAGAGCCTCCACCCCGCTCCGGGTCGATAGATTCAGTTCGCTGAAGCGAACCGTCTCCTTCGAGATCGGCTCGTTCGCCGTGATCGGGTCCCCTGCGTTAGCTGCCGAAGCGATGAGCAGTGCGATTGCCGTTACTGTGGTTTTCAAAGAAATCACCTTTTTCAAGTTGATGATGAGATAAAGGCACTTTGCGCTTGCGGTGCTTACGGGAAGTGACGCCGGGCAGATGCTGCGGTTGCTCGGCGCCACTGACTTCAACAGCAAATTGGTTGTGGTTCGAAGAGCTAAGACGAACGGCGCGGAGAAATCCGCTACGCCAGGAGAAATATCGAACTATGTACCGACAGGCATCGCCTGCGCGTCACGATCAACAACTTTGTTGCGGGAGCGGGTTGGGAAGGTTGCGGTGCGAGACCATCCGATCCGGGTTAGGCTCGCACGCGAGTTGGGCGCGCGTCGACCGTCACGAAGTGTGTCAACTCCAACTCGATGGCGTTGGCTACGTGCAGCACATCAAGGGATCGGCATCCGAGGGAGGCCGCAAGCTGTCGGCTCTCTTTAGAGTTGCGCGCCACAGCAGCGCCGCTTGGCTCATCGCGGCCCCGAGCGAAGTCATCGTCAGGGGGGGCAGCTCCCGCATCGCTCCGGGGCGTGGTTTATCGAGCGCCTTCGGAAGCGTGGACCGGAATGGGCTGCAGTCCAAGCCGGGCCAGTCCTCGTGTCATGATCTCGATGAGCCGATCGGCGAAATTGCGGGCGTCCGCGTACCTGCTGCCGTAATCTGCGGCCTGCGCGATCGAAACACTGACCCCGTATGCAACGCGATCGAGCAGGTCGAGGACCGCTCGGTTGGATTTCGATGTCACGAAGCGAATGAATTTGATCAATTGATCGCGCCGGGGGAAGGCCTTCGAGTCATTCAGTGTGAGCGCCAAAGTATCTCGCGGAATGTAGGGTGTCGTTGACACGATGTCGTAAGCAGGCGCAAGGCGAACCTCGCGTTCGGGAGTCTCGTAAGTAACAGCGAAGTTCTTCAAATGCGCATCGCCATTTTCAATCGCGCAGGCAAAGGCCACCATCAGCGCATACTGCTCGCGAGCTTCCGCAAGGGCATTGGCCGAAACGAAGTCCGATATTCGTCGGGCGATGTTTTCGTACGAACCATCGTACCGGCCATGTGCCCGTCGTGCGTCGAGCACACAGAAGTCCTCGATGCCGAGATAACTGCCGTCAGGTTTCAGGTCGAAACGCTCGGCGACAAGAAGTTTTCGGTTCTCTGACAATTGAACGCGTGAAGTAGCGATCCCGGCCGCCGCCGCACCGCGCGTGCAAATGAACTCGTTGGCTGCCAACTCCGGATATTCACCGGGGTTGAATGCTTTCACGATATGTGTCGCTCCGCGATGCGACAACTTCTCCAGCGGCCTCTCATCTCGAATCAGCACCTTGGGCTGAATCCCCGAAATTCCCGAATACATCGCGAAACGATCGAGCAGGTGAGCAAACAGGTCGGCGGTGCCGTGATACCTGAGTATCTCGTCCAGATTCTGAGCGGGAACATCTTCTCGCAGTTTCTCTTGTTGCGAGTAGCGCAAGCGGCCAATTTGCGATGCACCCACGATCGACAACAAGTCCAGGTCATCAAACTCCGGAATGGCTTTCGCAAACTGATTTCGCAGCCGATCCTTGAGTCCTCCTTCGGGCAGATTCATCTCGAAGATGGGCAGCAGGCCAGCCATCGCGTCGTACTGATCCGGGCGTACGGGCATCGTGACAGACACAGCTGCATCCCGAGGACAATCCTCGCGGTAGGTAAAAAGAATCGTGTCCTCTTCGCGCTCGCTACGATCCAACCGCCCCGCGCGTTCGGAATCTGTGAAGACGTTAAGTGCGCTCTTTCGCATTCCGCCGCTCTGCACGCAATTCATCCACAGTGGGGCGCGTGCGCCGCGGGGCGACGACCAGATCCAGCCCCACAGATTCAAGCAGTGCGGTCAGCTTACGCACGCCGATCTCACTGCACCGACCACTCTCCAGCGCTGATAGAGTTGCCCGACTCATTCCGAGCGTTCGGGCGAGCGAGCCTTGGGTGCGCCGGCTCTCGCGCCGCGCTGTTCTAAACGCCTCACCGATTTCATCAAGGTTCATATATGCACCGTATATGATGCATTAAACGCCACTCAATCAAATATGCATCAGTTATAATGCAATCTTGGCGGATTATGAGTGACTTTTCAAGCCGGTCCCTCGATGGCCGATCCTCGAGAGCCAAGCCGGATCCCCGCAGGATTGCTTCCGGGGCGGCGTGAGGGAATCCGCCACCCTGACCTCGCCTTCCGTACCGTTCAGAAGCCCGGCATCGGCGGAGCCCAGATCTAATCGAGCCCAGATCTTAGGCGGGCACTCCAAGTCCCTTGTAACTGAAATGTTTAACGGCGAGCTCTCCATTACCTGTGCAATAGATACCCACCTTCAGACTCAAGAAGCTGCCAAGAACCTCATAACTCCTGTCGCCTACGATGACTGTGAGCGGCGAACAGTCCGCAACTGACGAGCCCTTCGCCTTGATGAGCAGACGTCCCTTCTGGTAACGCACACGCTCCATTTCATCCGGTCCGGGGTTGAAGAAACTCCATTGCACACCGAACTTGTTGGTGGAGAAATCATCGGAAAGCGCGAAGCCTGCGTTACCTGCTGCGCCTCCCCGCGGTTTCGCCAGGGGTGTTGACAAAGTGCCGCCTTTCGCACGGAACCATCCGTCGCTCGTCCACTCGATCGGTTCGAGGAGAGTTTGTCGGCCGAGCGTGCGGAAGCCGTTTTCATAGCCGTGATAGACCATCCACCAGTCTCCAGCCGGCCCTTCGACAACCGTGGCGTGGCCGCGTGACCACCAGGGCTCATCGGCACTTTGGGTGTGAGTGATGGGGTTATGAGGACAATCCTCCCACGGGCCATGGATTGATCGCGATCGGGCGGCGGTCACCATGTGACTGGTCGGCGGGCCCGAGGTGCCGCCGACAGCGGCCACCAGATAGAACCAGTCGCCGCGCCTGAAGACTTTCGGTCCTTCGGGGGCGAACATTTCCACTACCCAATCTGACGGATAGTGCCAGGGACTATAGACCTGCTCCAACGGTCCCGCTGTTGAGAGTCCGTCATCGGTGAGAGCTATGCGTTTGACTCCACCGAGAAACAAGTAGCGCTTACCGTCTTCGCCAACGGCGTGTCCGGGGTCGATGCAACCCGTTATCTTCAGATCGATCGGATCACTCCAGGGTCCGCGAATATCATCGGCGTAAATGACGAAGATCGAGCTGACGCCGCCCGGGTTCGCCGGAATGTAGAGATAGTAGCGGCTCTTGTGTTTTACGAGGTCCATCGCCCAGACAGAGCCCAGCGGTTTCGTCAGGGCAGCGCCAATCGGCACCCAGTTGACCAAATCACGGGAATGCCAGATGACGGCTCCGGGATAGGAAAAGAGCGACGAAAACGTCATATAGTAATCGTCACCGTCCTTGAGGACAGTCGGGTCCGGGTGATCGCCAGCGACGATCGGGTTCACGAACCTCCCATCACCGAGATCTGCTTTGCGCTGCCCTTCCAGGCCGAACGCGGATTCAGCCGCGGCCTTGACCTGTCCAGGTGCCGCCGAGACAGTACGTCCTGCAATCTGAGTTGCGGCCGCTCCCGCCAAAGCTGCTTTGAAGACATCGCGCCGCGAGGTATGACTCATTATTTCCTTCCAGGTGTTGCACTCGGAAATGCCGAACCTCAAATGCCTGAGGTGCGTATGCCGTTGTACGCGAGCATTTCCGCCTCGGTTGGCGGCTCCCACAGACCAGATGGACCGGATGAGGTTGCATTGTTCACTCTCGCTCATTCCCTACGGGAACAGATTTGAAAACCTAGAGACTGCTGCGTTGCCACTCTGCCACAATCTGCCCGAATTGCATCCGGGCGCCGCCCGAATCGGCTTCCAAACTGCTCTACGGATCGGAAGGCAGCGAGGGCGAGCGATGCGACCTTATTTCGGCAAGCGGGCTGTTGACTTGGTGGCGGCGGGCACAGCATGTGTGGTATTTGCGCCGCTCGCGGCAGGGATCGCGCTGGCAACGTGGTTCGAGGACGGCGGACCACCGCTGTTCTTGCAGACCCGTGTCGGTCATAAGCGTCGGCCGTTCACGGTCTTGAAGTTCAGGACCATGCGCGACCAACAGGTCACGTGTGTTGGGCGGTGGCTACGTCAGACTGGACTGGATGAATTGCCGCAATTCATTAACGTCTGGCACGGGGAAATGAGCGTCATCGGTCCCCGGCCGCTCACCGCTGCAGACATCCAGCGTCTTGGCTGGGCCCAACAGGATCACGACTGGCGATTCGCAGGAAAGCCGGGAATCACCGGGCTGTCACAGCTTTTAGCGGGCAGAAGCGCTCGCTACAGCCGCCGTCTGGAGCGCCTTTACCTTCGGCGCCAGAGTTTCTCGTTCGACCTGCGACTCATTGCGCTCTCTTTTGCCGTGAGCCTGGTGGGCAAACGCCTCGTGCGCCGCTGGCTGCGACATACGACGAGCACGTTGCCACAAGAGGCACGAGTTACCCGGAATGCGCCGCCTTTTGTGGCCTTGCAACGTTGACTTTGCATCACCTGACGCGGCTCAGGGTTGCCGAATCGGCCTGTCTAAAAGGAAAGGGGCCACCGCGTCGGTGAACTCTCTCGGCCGATCCAGCATGACTGAGTGACCGGCACCCGCCACCGCAACCTGCCGCGCGCCCGGCACGAGGTTGACGATCTGCTGTGCGCCGGCCTTGGTGAGGATCGCGGATCCGGAGCCGCGCACCAACAGCAGTGGGCAACCCAGCCCGGACAGCGCATATCGGTCTCGACCGGACTCCCGGGCGTCCCTCAAATCGCAAGTCAGCCGCCGTAGCTCCGGATCGCACTTGACCTCATATCCGCCGCCTTGCCGCCGCCGCACAGCGTGACGGGCGTAGCGCAGGAGAGCAACCCGATCGGCTGCAGGTCGCTGAGTCTCGAGGAAGGCATGGTACTCGTCGGGTGAGTCATAAACGCGAAACTGCGCCGTGAATTGCGCCAGGATAAAGTCGAGCACCTCATCCGCGATCACCTCGATGTTGAATTCAACCAGTACCAGCTTGCGTACCTGGCGCGGCCTCAGGGTGGCGAGGCGCAGTGCGATACTGGCTCCGAGGGAGTGACCGGCTACGCAAAAGGAATCCAGCTGCAGCTGATCCACCAATCGGGTGAGGTCTGAAACAAACAGATCGCGACGGTACTGCGCTGCCGGGTCCCATTGCGAGTCGCCGTGGCCGCGAAGATCGACGGCCAATACGCAGTAGGCCGAGGTGAGGTCCGGGGGAAGCTCTCCCCATGAGTAACCATTCTCGCCGAATCCGTGGACCAGGATGAGAACATCCTGGCCGCGGCCGAATTGGGTCACGTTGATGTTGCAGCCGTCCGCCGCGTCGACACTCAATTGCCTCGACAACGGCGCAGGTGTCAGGCCGGGACTCAAGGCTCGATCTTCGCGAACCGCCATGCACCGAGGCCTATGAATATGACCGCGGTACCGAGCAGCACGGCCCCATCCAGTAGCAAACCAAAGTGAGTTTTGCCTGTGAGGGTCGCCCGCAGTCCGTCCACGCCGTACGAGAGCGGGTCTATGTTGGTGAACGTCGCAAGCACGACCGGCAGATTCTCGAGTGGAAACAGCATGCCCGACAAGAGCGTGATCGGCAGCACCAGCAGGCTCATGACCCCCTGGTAACCCGGCATGTCCTTCATGCTGGCTCCCAGGGTGGCGCCGAGCCCGGCAAAAGCAATCGCGATCAAAATCACGAACGCAAGTGCCGCGGCCGACATTGCCGCACCCATAGGTCTGAAGCCCGCGGCCAGGCAGACGGCCGTGACCAGTAGTCCCTGCAACACCGCGACCGTCGCCGCTCCGCAGGTGCGTCCGAGCATAATCTGGATTCGCGGCACCGGCGCCACCAGGGTCTCCTTGAGGAACCCAAACTGCCGGTCGAACAACAGCGCGACGCCGGAGCCAATGGACGAGAACAACACTGTCATCGCAATGACGCCCGGCGCGAGGAACTGCAGGAAATCGCCTCCGCCGGCTTTCCGGTAAACCGGCGCCAACCCGAAGCCGAACACCAGCAAATACAGTACCGGTTGAACGAGCGACAGGGCGATACGCTGTTTAGAGCGCCAGTAGCGTTTGAGCTCCCGTAGCCAAAGGGCATACATCGCCCGCATTCAACGGCCCACTATCCGGGCAGCTCCCATGCCCGCCGCGTTCTCGGGACCTTCGTCGCGAGCGCGCGGTCCCGTCAGGGCAAGGAATGCCTCTTCCAGCGATGCTGTCTGCGTCTGCTCCCTGAGCTGCCGTGGCGATCCTGTGGCTACGATCTTGCCGCGGTCGATCACCGCGATGCGCGATGCAACCCGGTCCGCCTCTTCCATGTAGTGCGTCGTCAGGAAGATCGTTACGCCTTCTGTCTGGTTGAGGTGGCTCACTTGCGTCCACAGCTGCTTGCGGCTGTGCGGATCCAGGCCCAGCGTCGGTTCATCGAGAAACAGAATCTTAGGCGTATGCATCAGACCCCGTGCAACTTCCAATCGCCGCTTCATTCCGCCGGAGAACTGGCGGACCTGTCCATCCTTGCGGTCCCACAGCTCGAACGATTTCAATAACGTCTCGGCGCGACCGTGGCGTAGTTTTCGCGGCATCCCATAGAGCACGCCGTGCAGGTCCATGTTTTCCCAGGCTGTCAGCTCCTGGTCGAGACTAGGGTCCTGGAATACAACTCCGAAGCGCCGGCGCGCCGCGCTCTTGCTGTCCACGAGATTCAACCCGTCCAGCTCGAGGGTCCCGCTGGTCGGCGCAAGGATGGTGGTGAGCATCTTGACGGTCGTCGTCTTGCCGGCGCCATTGGGTCCGAGAAACGCAAAGATTTCCCCGGCTGTGATCTCGAAAGAGATGTCATCGACAGCCGTAAGCGCACCGAAGCGCTTTGTCAAGTGCCACACTCGGATCATTCCGTTGAACCGCCTGATGTTGTTTGCGAGGACCTCGTCCAGCCCATCCCTTGCACCACACACGCGTGCGTCGCGTTGACTGTAGCGTATGACGTCCTACTATTTCCAATCCTTGTCATTTTCAATCCTTGGTTGCATCCTCAGCAACGAGGGCGCCGTGGACAGGTGCGCCTGCGGGGTCTGTCAAGCTGGCAGGGAGCTCGCGTCGTGGCCACTCGTTCACCGATACAACACACTGCGCGAACCCAGGTTGGGATCGTCGGGGCAGGCCCCTCGGGCCTGCTGTTGTCGCAGCTGCTGCAGTTGGAAGGAATCTCGAGCGTCGTGCTCGAGACGCGCTCACGCGCTCGGGTCGAGAGTCGCGTTCGCGCGGGCCAGTTGGAGCCTGCTACGGTGAAGGTCCTGTCGCAAGCCGGAGTTGGTACGCGACTGAAGTCTCAAGGCCTGCCGCAACCGGGGGTCGTATTCCACTATGAAGCGCAGACGCGCCGCCTCGATCTGGAGAAACTGTGCGGCCGTAGTGTGACGATCTACGGCCAGCGCGAGGTCGTCAGGGACCTCGTCGCAGCCAGACTGTCTGCGGGTGGAAATATCATCTTCGAGGCGTCGCAGGTGGCCATCCATGGCCTCGATACGAGTAACCCCGCGCTCAGCTTCCAGCACAATGATCAGAACCACCTGCTTCATTGCGACTTCATCGCCGGATGCGACGGATATCACGGCGTTTGCCGCCCTGCGATTGCAGATGCTTTGAGGATCTTTGAATGCCGGCATCCTTTTGGTTGGCTCGGAATTCTGGCCGAGGCGCCTCCCATCTCACCGGAAGTTCTGTATTCCTGCCATGAGCGCGGCTTGGCCCTGTTCAGCATGCGCTCGCCGCAGATCTCGCGCCTTTACTTGCAATGTGCGTCCGATGAAGACCTCCATCAATGGTCGGACGAGCGCATCTGGGATGAGCTTCGCTTGCGGCTCGATGTGCGTGCCGGTGACCTCACGGATGGCCGCATCATGGAGAAGAGCGTCGTTCGCATGCGCAGCTTCGTGGCCGAACCCATGCAGCACGGCAGGTTGTTCCTGGTTGGCGATGCCGCTCATATCGTGCCGCCATCAGCGGCCAAGGGGTTGAATCTCGCGGTCGCAGACGTCTGCTCGTTGGCGCGCGGGCTCGAGCGGTTTTATGCCGCGGACGATGAACGGCTCCTGCGGGATTACTCAAAGACTGGCTTGCCCCGAGTCTGGGAAGGCCAGCGTTTCTCGCAGTGGATGACGCGGCTACTACACAACCTTGGCGATGGCGGGCCGTTTGATCGACGGATACAGCTCGCCGAGCTCGACCGCGTGTTTTGTTCCGAGTCTGCGGCAGCATGTTTCGCCGAGGCCTATGTGGGACGCCCAATGGACGCAAAGGAATGGACTCATCCATGACAGAGGCCGTATGCAAGGAGAAATCGTGTTACCTGCGTAGTGATACCAAACTCGAGCTGCTGGCATTCCGATGGTACGCCTGGCCGCACCTGGTCGCTCCATTGCAGCACGCTATGAACATGGCCTTTCGGCACGTACCGCTACTCGAGTCGTATCTCGCCAACCCGCAGATCCACGCCGTCACCGTGCAAGACCCGAGCATGTTGGGAGCACCGTTCGTGGACATCCCGCCGCCGCAGTCCTCGCAAGCACGCGAGCTGCTGCTGGATACGACCCGCCGCGGCGCCAGGCTCATCGAGGTTGCGCAAGCCTTCAAGGAGCTCAACCGACGCATCCAGGCGGTCGCAACCGGATTCAGTCTCGATGGCGAGTACGAACGGTTGCCGGCAGCCCTGCGCGGGGTGGTTGAGCTCGTGTACGACACTAACTCTCATCCGCGGATTCGTCTTCTGGAGGAACTTGCATACCTGCAGGAGGAGCTCGACGACCGGGATGGCCAGGAGGTATGCGTGTCGAATGTCCGCGATGTGGACCGGAAGTTTTTCCTGACGACACCGCGGTTGAGGAAGGCAGATGCTCTGGATCTGCAAATGAGCTTCGATGATCCACGGATCGATGTGCTCGCCAGCTTGCGCACTCGCGCGCTACCCCGGCAGCAGATCGTCGAGAAGCTGCAACTCCAACCGGAGCAGGCAGCGCTGCTCGACAACTTCCTGACTGAACGAGCTCCTGTGCGCTTGCAGCCTGAGTACGCGGGTCCTGGAGTGCGCGTACGGTACTTCGGGCACGCTTGCGTGCTGGTGCAAAGTGCCGCCTCCGCCGTGCTGATGGACCCATTGACGGCTTGGGAAAGGGATGGGTCCGGGCAGAACTTGACGTTCGACGACCTGCCGGATCGGATCGATTATGCAGTCCTCAGTCACTGCCACATGGATCATTGCTGTCCGGAGATGATCGTCCAGTTGCGCCACAGGGTCCGCCAATGGGCAGTCCCTCGCAACGTTTGCGGCGAGCTGGCCGATCCCTCGATGAAGCTGCTTTTGAGACGGCTCGGCTGCGCAAACGTCATTGTCTGCGATCCGCTGGATCGTCTGCCGTTGTCAGATGGAGAGCTCGTCAGTCTTCCGTTTCCAGGCGAGCACTGCGGTCTTGACATCGCCAGCAAGCAGTCGATGGCCGTGACTATCTGCGGCCGGCGATTCCTGTTTCTCGTTGATTCTGACGCGGTGGACGCGGCGCTCTACCGCAGGCTCGCGCGCATCGTGCCCAGAGCCGATGCCCTGTTTATCGGTATGGAGTGCCAGGGCGCTCCCCTCAGCTGGTTTTACGGACCTCTGTTGGGCAAGGCAACGAGCAGAAAGGACGACGAGTCGAGGCGCGGCAACGCCTCGAACTGTGCTCGCGCCCTACAGGCGATCAGCCATATCGAGTGTGGCGATGTGTATGTCTACGCGATGGGCAACGAAAGCTGGAACCGCTATCTGCTCGGCCTCGAATATGGCGAGGACAGCATCCAGGTGACGGAGTCTGACAAGTTGGTCGATCTGTGCCGGCGGACGGGAAAGCGGGCGCAGCGGCTGAGCTGCAGCCAGGAGCTGCAGTTCGCGCGGGGAGCCGCTCCATTGTTGTCGGTTTGAGGGTCGGGGCAGATGAACGATTCAACTGCAGTGCAAGTGTTGAGCGAGCCGGAGCGGCGGCGGTTGTTGCTGGAGTGGAACCAGGTCGAGGCGGTGGTTGGCCTGGGGTTGCCGTCCGAGAGCGCCGTGGCGATCGCTGAGGCGGCCTTGGCGATGGCCGAGGTGACAGTGCCGATGGCCGCGGCGACAGTGCCTGGGCTGTTCGAGGCGCAGGTGCGCCGCAGTCCGAGTGCTTGCGCCTTGGTGTTCGAGGAGGCACGTCTCAGCTATGAGGAACTGAACGCG
>Ga0307511_10004769_pt1 | contig 13861 bp, 10 predicted proteins | sample 13_EM_MG_FD_200266 | JGI IMG/M metagenome (GOLD analysis project Ga0307511, IMG submission 200266) | Populus trichocarpa ectomycorrhiza microbial communities from riparian zone in the Pacific Northwest, United States - 13_EM | ecosystem: Host-associated > Plants > Roots > Unclassified | place...
AAAAAATAAAATTTTTTTAAATTTTATCAAAAATACTTTTTAAACACAAAAACAAACATGAACTCATAATCAATGAGCCACTTTTCGTTCTGTTAAAGAAACGAAGACAAGTTTCTGACAAAACCTAATAGTAGGTGAAAAACTAGGAAAATGTCAGTGTAGTAGGGCTATTTTCTCTTTATATTGGCCCACCTCTACAGCAAATTAATTCCTTTCGTAGAGGCATAAAGGTCAGTGATCAAGTCTTTTTTTTCTCTGAAGAGCAGACTCCCGTGCATGGTTCTTGAGAAAATGCTAGGTATCTACTTTAGTAGACTTGTGGTCCTCTCAAGATATTTGGGAATGAGTCCTGCTGAAACCTGGAATAGGAATGATTGATTCAGGATTAAAGCACCACGGAACATGTGAACACATATTAAGTTAAGCCTGAGGATCAAGCATCACAAGGAAATTCTTGAAGTAATTTTATTGCTTGATCAAAAGATTGTATGATACAGAAAATTCCCGTTTATAGGCTTCCTGAAAACAAAAAATAAATACCTACTTTATTTGGACTACCAAAAGCTCAAAAAATAAAAAAAAATCCTAAACTCCAAAAATAATAAAATGCTTGTATACTTAAAATTAATGATAAGAAGCCGATTTTTTTTCTCTTCAATTTTTGTTTCAAAGATAGTAAAAAGAGTGAAAAATCTTTAGATGTAGATTTTATTGCATGAAGGGCAAAAAAAGAGTGTGAAAGCTATAGAAGAAGTTGGTGTTGTCAGTTGTGGTAATTAACTTGATAGTAAGGTCATTTGAAGTGGAATCAGAGCCATGTCACCAAAATAATCTAAAATTTAATGTCTTATAGTCCTATAATATATATTAAGGTTCTAATCAATGTCTTATGACCTTTTTGCCCCCTCACTCAGCAAATAAATTGTTTTTTTGTGTGGAATGAGTTCACCAGCTACCTCATCAAATCACATCCCCTTCAGTATCTAGCATTCATTTAGTGTGATTTAGCATATGTACAAGATTAATACTTGAACCCAAACCATAGGTTTAGCTTTTAGAAACATCAAATGCATGTAATGAAAGCAGATCTGGACAAATTATGTCGGTGGTGCGCGCTCACACACATGTTTTTTATCTAGAAGCCTTGAGGTACAAAATAGAGGATAACCTTTCCTAAATCCTAAATTTTTCACTTGAAGTTGAAATTCTATATTTTAACTTCGTCTAGAGGGCCTCATACTATAGAATAGAGTTGGAAAAATTATAGTTTTGTTTGTTTTTAACTTACCCATGTTTAAAAAATTAGAATTTACATCTTGAATTTTATAAAATGAGTAAAATTTTACATCCTTAAAAAAAATATCAACTATTATTTACATATTTGTCCTTATTTTTTATTTAGTGATCAAGAAACTCTTATATTGGTAGTTGTTGTGGTTGTGATTTGAAAAAAGTTGTTTTATAAAAAGTACTTTTAGAGGTTGGTTTGGAAAAATATATGTTTGGTTAAAACTGTGGTTGAAATTGAGGTTAAACAAAAAGTAGTTTAATATGTTTGGTTAAAAGAATGTTTTTCAAATTGAGGTTATAAAATAATTAAAAAATATATATATTAATAATTATGGTTTTTAATTTAAATATTGTAGATTTAACTACTGTTATTACATCATGAAATAAATAATATTGATATCAAATATTTTTTCTTATTCCATTAAACTATGTGCAATTTCATCACGTACGAAATCTATCCAACAAGAACTATATTTTCTATGGTTTCTTAAGCGCGCAACAACATCAGGTAAAATTATTGTCAAGAATAAAATTGGGATTGCAATCAAATTTTGCAAATGTTACGTCATCAAACGATTTCCTTCTAATTTTTCGAATAAAACACAATTAAAAAAAATAAAAATTGAATTTTTTTAACCGGGTCGGACCTGGTTCAATGCATTTAGCATTGGATCAGACCCGATCCGGCCGGAACAGTGGAGAGTGACTCCACTGTTCACATGAATAGTGGAGAGTGATTGCGTGGAGAAGCAGCAAAATATAGCTTTTGATAAACCTGCGGCACAACCTTAATAAATGATGGGTCCTACAAAAAAAATTGTGTTTCTTACTTAACCAAACAAGAAAAAATATGGTTGCGGGTGAACCTTAAATATTACAACTTTTCCATTAAATAAAAAAACCCCTAACCAACACTTTGAACCCTTTCTCTCTTTTTTCCTCTTGAATTGCTTTGAATCTTTATAGGAGTATATTTTAGTGTCAAGTTTCAATTTCAATTTGGAATCTTAAATCTGCTTCAAGAATGAAAGAAATCCCCTGGGCAAAAATTCAAGTAATTTATTTTCAACAAAGACTGACCATCATGAAGGAACTAAATCTTAACCCTGCTCCTGGACACAACAATAAAACCAATCCTTCTAGTAGCTGGATTTCATGATTGCAACGTATTCATCCTTTAAAGTGAGCAAGATGGTAACTTTTAATGTTCATACATTAGTTGTGCACAAAGTTTAGGTATATTTTTCTTGGAATGCAACTATATTGTTCAATTAATAGTATGGATGATGTAACACCATTCATTATATTTTGACAATGGATCTGGTTAAAGGGATTCTTGTGATATATCTTTTAGAGGCAACAAAATCTTTGGTGATTTGGAGTCACTATTTCACCTCTGTCCAGGGAAGAAGTTCCAGTACATATTTATGGGCTCCAATGTGCTTTGTTCCTCTCCTCCAATTTTCAGCGCACGAACAACACTTTTATCCCTCAACACAGCAACAACCACCCTCAATAGACACAACACTCACCAACCATAAACCTCTACAACAACCTCGATCACAACCCTTTTTTTCTCCCCAATTTACCAACGGAAACAAACATAGAACCACCAAAACCCTATTTTCAAATTGAAAAAAACCCAAAAATCAATTCATAGATATTTTGGTTATCATGAAAAGAAGGTAAAGGATAAATTAGGAAGTGAAATTGATGGAGTCACAATAATGGGATTACATGAACAATAAATCATAAACATTAATTTAGGGTTTCTTTAGGATTTCTTAATAAGAGAGGGAATTGTGAGAGAAGTCGTGTAATATATATATAAGGATAATTTGGTCATTTTATTAAATTTAAAAATTTAGATTGACTCAGAATGTAAATTATAAATTTTTAATGTATAGAAGGTACATTAAAAACAAACCTAGCTATGGAAAAATAAATGTAATTTTCCCAAAGGAATTTTGACCTCACTTTTTGATATTTCACCCTTTCTAGGATTTAAACCCAACACCTTGTCAAAGAACCTACTCCTTTACTTAAAAACCGAACCTCTTTTAAAGTACTCTTTGGACAAAAACCAAACTATCTTAAACTAAGAAAATTTGGATGTATGTGTTATCCTCTCACCAAAGCCTATAATTCTAACAAGATGCAGTCTAAATCCACGCCATGCATATTTCTAGGGTATTCTCAAACTAAAAATGCTTACAAGTGTCTAGATACTCACTCCAAGAAATTATACATGTCACGTAATGTTGTCTTTTATGAGAGTCAACACTCACTCTCCATGCCACATAGTTCTTTTCCTCATACCTCACTTTCCCCTCCTATCGTTCAACCAAGTCTTGTGCCAGCCTCATCAATGTTGTATCATGCTTTTTGTCCAACACCAAATCTTGTGGATGATGCTCATGCCATTGTTGCATTTCCCTCAGGTAACTTTACTTCCTCTCATCATCTTGCTTCTTTGGATTTTGCAGACATTCCCTCTAATCATACCTCTCTTCTTGACACCTCATCCTCCTTGCCTCCATCTTCAACCCCTCAGTCAAAGTCTTCTTCTCATCAATTCATTCCCCCTCCACGACTTCATCCTATGCGTACACAGTCCATGAACTAGATATTTAAAACAAAACAAATATTCTCCGTCACCAAACATCTCATTTCCCTGCCCATTGAGCCTACTAGGTTAAGAGAAGCCATGTCTCAGCCTCACTAGAGAGAAGCCATGTCTGCTGAGCTTACAACTCTTATGAAACATAATACATAAGACTTAATTCCACCTCCTTCTCACTGTCACCCAGTGGGTTACAAGTGGGTTTTTTTAGTTAAAAGAAAACCCGATGGCTCTATTGATCGGTTCAAAGCCTGACTGGTTGCAAAGGGCTACAACCAGCACCCTGGTCTGGACTATAAAGAAACCTTCAGTCCTATTGTCAAACTTGCTTTGCTATCATGTCAAAGAACCATCTCAACCCAACAACTTAAGTTTTTAGATTGAGATGGTTCTTTGACATGGTATCAAAGCCTTGATGACTAAGCGGTCACGAGTTTGAATCTCACCATCCTTATTTATTTGATAAAAATTAAGCACAAGGTAGTGTGGGTCTGTGCAAGTTTCAAACCCAAAAGGGCTTTCACTTGAGAGGGGGTGTGTTAAAGAATAATATAAATCATATCTGGAACCTCACCTAATAGCTTAAGCTATTGGGTTGAGATGATTCTTTGACACACCTCTTACTATAACTTTCAAATTTTAATAACAAATGCATGAACTAGTGAAGTATATTATTGAGAGTATTTTTTTTTAATGTTAACTAGAGATGGAACATGATGAAAATATGGAAAACTTCAGTGGGGAATTTGGGCTTTCCACGAGTTGGATTAAAATGTTGGGCTGATATTTAGGCTTAGCGTAAGTTGAATTAAAATATTTAAGCTAATTCTTCTATTGCAAAAGAGAGTTCCTTAAAAAAAGAGTATAGCCAAAAGCTACATTTTTTTTTGAAAGACTTTGTTCAAATCTAAAAAGACTTGCTCGTTTTTATTTTTTTAATGGTGCTTGAGTTCTAAGTTGTTTATACAACTCCTATATATTTATGCAACTTCATACAAGTATTCACATTGATGTGGTTTGAGCTATTTAAGACCATTTGAAAGCGTGTAGTTAATGCCAAGCAAATAACCTTAGCTTTTTCCAAGAGAGCTAGTGATATCACTACTACATTTAACAGTTTTATTAAGGAAATTTTCTATTAGTATTTATACTACCATTCCGTTAGCAAGAATTTACCGACAGATTCACAGATGAAAACCGTTTGTTGGTAAACCTTTCATCGGTAACTTTATTTATGTTGGCATTTCTGTTGGTGAAAAATAAGAACACCAATGATTTTACAGATGAAAAATGCGCGCAAAACAAATTACTTGCTACAATACACCGACAAAATAATTCTGTCGGTGATTGGTAGTGACATTTATTGTAATTTTATTCCAACCCTATGTAAAATATCAACTGAATTATTCCGTTGTTGATGTAACAATGTTGTAGTGGCATATGAAGTAAATTGTTTCAAACTCTCTGGAATATACCAAAGAATTGTGTCTGTCGGTATATCCGTCTATAATAATTAAAAAATATATATATTTTTAAAAAATTTTGAACAAAAAAAGAAAATAATAAAAGAATTAAAATTGTATAAAATAAATTTGAATAATATAAAATCCAAATATTCATTACAAATTTATATGTTCAAAGAAAATTAAACTAAAACAATGGCGGCACTAGAGGAGGAGGAGGAGGCTTGATGCGAACCCTAGCGGAATTGAATGGAATTCGTAAACCCAAGATCTATCTACTCTAAGTTTGCTGAAAAATAGGATGAGCTTATCACAATGGAAGACTTGCTCCAAGGCAATAAGACTATAAACCAACCCAATCACAACGCCTACACCTGGAGACGAGAAAAAAGAGTATAAATTGACAACAAAAATTGATCAATTCTTTGAAGAGTTGAAAGTTCAATCAAGAACCAAGATTGACAATCAAAAGTCGGAAAAAATCAGAATATTATTAGCCAAAAGAAAGTGCGCTGAAAATTATTCTCAAGAGTATTTATACCCTAAGGCAAGAACCTTAGTTTCCCTAATGGGTCACATATATACCCAATTTAAATAATAATCAACCCAAGCTAAAACTAGCCCAAACTAATTAAAATAAATAAAATAAATAAGTCTGAAACCTAAACAAGTGTTTTCTCATAAAATAAAGAAAGTTTAATAGCCCAACTAATTTAATAAGACAAGTTCAGTTATTTCCGCATTCTGTCTGGCAGCAGCAAATCTCAACTTCAAACGGATCCTTTGGTGCTTGGATCGCATCATCCCCTCTCTCCTCAAAAGTATTTGACCTAGAATCATCACCTATATCAAAAAAAGAAAGATCAACAACATTGAATGTAGCATTAATACCATACTCACCTGGTAGATCCACTTTGTAGGCATTATCATTAATCCTTTCTATGATTTGAAAAGGACTATCTCCTCGAGGTATCAACTTTAATCTCCTTTGTTTAGGGAACCTTTCCGTCCTCATATGCATCCAAACCCAATCACCTAGTTCAAACCTCACCAATTTCCGTCCTCTATTAGCCTTGTGTGTATGTTGGTAATTTTTTTTTCTCTATTTGTTGCCGAATCTTTACATGTAAATCCTTCACCACCTGTGTTTTTTGAGTACCATCAAGACTAACCCTTTCATTCATAGGTAAAGGAATTAAATCTAATGATGTCAAAATATTAAACCCATAAACAATCTCAAATGGTGAATAATTAGTAGTAGAATGCACACTACAATTATATACAAATTCAATAAAGGACAAACAATCTTCCTAATTTTTAAGATTCTTTTGAATGATTGCCCATAATAACTGAGTTAAAGTTTGGTTAACAACTTCAGTTTGGCCATCTGTTTGTGGATGAAAAGTAGTAAAATATAAAAGTTTAGTTCCTAACTTCCTCCACAAAACCTTCCAAAAGTAACTTAAAAACTTAACATTTCGATCAGACACAATGCTCTTAGGAACACCATGTAGCCAAATGACCTCTCTAAAGAATATGTTAGCTATATTTCTTGCATCATCAATTTTATAGCAAGTAATGAAATGTGCCATCTTAGAAAATCTATCCATCACAACAAATATAGAGTCTTTTCCTTTCCTAGACCTAGGTAGACTTAAAATAAAATCCATAGAAACATCAACCCAAGTTTCCTTAAGAACAGGTAAAGATGTGTATAACCCATGAGGCATTACTCTAGACTTAGCTTGTCTACATGTTATGCACCACTTATCACAAATTCTTTGCATATCTCTTTTCGTGTTAGGCCAATAAAAGTGTTCACATAAAACATTCAAAGTCTTAGCAATTTCAAAATGCCCCATTAAACCACCCCCATGAGCTTCCCTTACAAGCAATTCATGCATAGAACAATTAGGCACACACAATTTATTTTCCTTAAACAAAAATCAATCATGCCTAAAAAACATATCATTGGCCGAAACTTTGCACTCATCATATATAGAACCAAAATCATTATCATCAAGATACAATTATTTAATATACTCAAATCCTAACAATTTAGTATTCACAGTATTAAGAAGAACATACCTTCGCGATAAAGCATCTGCAACCACATTTTCCTGACCTTGCTTGTACTTAATCACATATGGGAAAGTTTCAATAAACTCAATCCACTTGGCATGTCGCCTATTTAGCTTACCTTGACCTTTTAAATGTTTTAATTACTGGTGATCGGTATGTATAACAAACTCTCGGGGCCATAAATAATGTTGTCAAGTCTCCAATGCTCACACTACCGCCTACAACTTCTTGTCATAAGTGGGATAGTTAAGAGCTGCACCATTGCGTTTCTCACTAAAATAAGCAATGGGTCATTTCTCTTGCATTAGAATAGCTCCAATACCTATTCTTGAAGCATCACATTCAATCTACATCACATTCAATCTCAAAAGCTCTATTAAAATCAGGTAAAGATAGTAATGGTGTCGAAATTAACTTTGATTTTAACAAGCTAAATGCACTTTCTTGTTCTTCACCCCACATGAACCCTATAAATTTCTTAAAGATTTCAGCCAATGAAGAGGCTATCGTACTAAAGTCTTTAACAAACCTCCTATAGAAACTAGCCAAACCGTGAAAACTTCTAACTTCTGTTATTGATTTTGGTGTAGGCCATTCTTGAATAGCCTTAACCTTAGCCTCATCCATCTCTATACCTTTTGCACTAACAACATATCCAAGAAAAATAATTCTATCCATGCAAAAGTCACACCTTTTCAAATTAGCATATAAGGACTCTTTTCTAAGCACATCAAGAACTTGTCTCAATTGATTCATATGCTCATCAAACTCCTTACTATAAATCAAAATATCATCAAAGTAGACAACTACAAACCTACCAATGAAAGCATGCAAAACATGATTCATTAATCTCATAAAAGTACTAGGTGTATTAGTAAGTCCAAAAGGCATAACCAACCACTTATACAAACCATATTAAGTTTTAAAAGCAGTTTTCCATTCATCCTCTTCGTTCATCCTAATTTGATGATAACCACTTTTTAAATTAATCTTCGAAAACATTTTAGAACCATGCAATTCATCCAACATATCATCTAATATAGAAATAGAATGTTGATACTTTACAGTGATGTTATTGATAGCTTTGCAATCGACACACATTCACCAAGTCTTGTCTTTCTTTGGGACAAGAAGCATGAGAACTGCACAAAGACTCATGCTCTAACGAATGTATCCTTTCGACATCAACTCCTTCACTTGCTGTTGGAGTTCTTTAGACTCTTCAGGATTGCTCCTATATGCCGGCCTATTTGGTATAGATGCTTTTGGAATAAAGTCGATTTGATGTTCAATCCCACTAATTGGCGGCAAGCCACTAGGAATCTCTTCTGGCGGCAAGCCACTAGGAATGCTCTAACGAATGTATCCTTTCGACATCAACTCCTTCACTTGCTGTTGGAGTTCTTTAGACTCTTCAGGATTGCTCCTATATCCCGGCCTATTTGGTATAGATGCTTTTGGAATAAAGTCGATTTGATGTTCAATCCCCCTAATTGGCGGCAAGCCATTAGGAATCTCTTCTGGAAAGACATCTTTAAATTCCTATAAAAGAACTTTAACAACACTAGGAACACAAGAATCCAAAATATCAGAGTTAAAGTATGTCTCCTTATACACAAGTAAAATCATAGGCAATTCAGAAAGATAAGCATGTTTAAGATCACTAGATTTTGCAAAGAAATTTAGGTTTTTCCCCACTTTTTCTACACACTCTTCTTTTCTCACCCTTTCTTTCTTCTCTCCACTCTCGGCCTCCCTTCTATTTTTTTTCTTTTTGGTCGTGACCCTCCCAATTTCCTAAGGGCCAAAACTTTGTCCCCTTTTGTTTTCAACTTATAGCTCACTTTATTTTCACTCTTCCTCACATTCTCACCATGTTGTTCGGCTTGTTCTTCCACTTTGGCCTAAGCTGAGTGCTCCTCCTCATAGCTTTTCTTCAACTGAATTTGATCTTCATACACTTGCTTTGGTGTTAGTGGGGCAAGTGTATAAATTCTATCATCATTCTCCAATGAATACCTGTTCTTAAACCCATCATGCTTGGCTTTTCTATCAAATTGTCAAGGCCTCCCTAGTAACATATGAGTAGCATGCATAGGCATAACATCACATAACACTAGGTGCTCGATACCGATTGCAAGCTCATAACGGTTGAGACATTACGTGTCATCCACAAGTTCTCGGTCATAGTGTTGGAGAGTCTGTATACCCGATTTCTATCGAGTCCTCCAGACAATCCTACCTCCATCCACAAATCCAGATCAAAATCTAGGTGGGTCGAAGGATCGTCCATGTATCTCTCCCTCAACCGACTGTTATATGACTCCTGGAAATAAAAACTAAAATCATCAAATTTTCAATTCAAGAAAACAATAACTTACGAAAGAAAATGGTTGAACAAACATACCATAAATTATTGAGCGTGATTGTCAATGAACTATTGCATCCCTTTTTGGCGGTCTTCACTTCGCACGTGCGTCTCCACAAAAAGCTCCATTGGGCTCGGCTCACATCCAAGAGTCGTAGCCTATGAGAAAACAAATGTTGCAAGTTAAATATATTTACAAATAACAACAAATTAATCTTACCATTTGCTTTGCATGCGAAACAAAAGCAACTAACCTTAAATCTTGTAAACCATGCATTGACATGAGGTTTCCAATCAGGATGTTCGGAAACCTGACTCCATTGAAACAATGGAATCTTCATTGATGATTTAAACGCTGATGTTATTACCCAAATGGCCTCAATGTTTATGAACCTGAAAATCGATAAAATTAATGAAATATTAGTTGTTCATAAATTGTTAAACACAAACCAACTTAAAGCAAAACAAACTTACATTGAAAGGTCGTCCTTCCAATGCACCTCGTACTTGAGGGTGAATGAATCCTGCTATGAAGGGACACTGCCTCTACGTTGTGGAACAACACTAGAAGAGGCAGCATCATGAGTCGACGTAGATGCCTCTTCTTGGTCGGCATCTAATGACATGTTGTTGTCATCATGGCTACTAGAAGAACTAGTTGTGATCATGTGCTCATGATGTGGAGTTGATTTTTCTCTCTACATGTACATAAATTTGATGAATATTTACATAATTAATTTCATTTTGTTTTTAAATTCTGTAGTTCCTCTCCTATACTAGAAACTACCTAGAATTTTTAATCTTGCAAATATACAAAATATATGCCACAAACCAGTTGATTTTAATTTACTTCTACAAACAATTTTGGATTATTCAATTTCATCTCATTTTCAACGTGGTAATGTTTTTAATCCTAAATTGACAAGAATTTTTTGTAATTAAATTTAATCCTAAATATTCAATTAACATTTATTCTACAAATTTGACAATAACAATTCAAATTCAACAAAACAATAAAATATTATTGCAATGTAGACAATAAAATAGAAAAACAAAATAAATTTTAATCTTATATATTAAATTAACATTTATGCTATAAATTTAACAATAATAATTAAAATTCAACAAAACAATATAACATTATCACGATGTAGACAATAAAATAGAAATAAATAAAATTTAATCCTATATATTCAATTAATATTTATACTACAAATTTAACAATAATAATTAAAATTCAATAAACATAATAAAACATTATTGCAATTTAGACAAAAAATAGACAAAAAAAACACAAAAACAAATATAGGCTTTAGGAATGAAAAATGCTTACCTTAATGGTATGTTTAATTTCAGAGTTTATCAATGTGTAATACAAAAAACAAAAAACAAAAATACATTGTTAATAAACCAAAAACAAGAAGAAAAACAAGAAAAAAATACGTCAAAATATTCACCATATATACCTGTTGATTGTGTTGAGAGGAAATACTTGAAGATCTTGAGACAATAGAGGATTGAGAGAGTGAAAGTTAGTGAGAGATTAAGAGAATTGAAAAAATGAAGATCTGGTGCCCTCACTGGATTTTTATACCTTGTTTTTACCGGTGAAATTACCAATGAAATATTAAATAATATTATTTTTAATTATTTCATTGGTGATTTCCTCGGTAATTTCAACTAGAAATTTTCATTTCGCACTAAAATTTTCAAAAAACCCTCCAGATTGTTGGCGTCCGTCCATGATTCCATCAATAAAAATATAAACAATACATAGTTAGAGATGCATTACTTAACAAGGCATTGGAATTTGTAGTTCGTCGGTAATTCCCTCAGGTACCTAACACTCACACAACGCATTTTAATTGCCATCACCTACATGAGATAAGGGGACAGTTCCCTCGCCTTTGGGATACACCGACGAAAATAAACCATCAGTATTTCTATTGGTGTTTTCAACAATATTTCCCTTAGTGTTGTTGATTGTGAACAATGCTAAGGGGAGGGGAACATTTACCTCTAGAATACATCGATGGACATATACCGTCAGTGTTTTTATCGGTGTATTGCACAGTGAACAATACCAGTGGGAGGGGAACAAATCCCTTCATATCTGGAATAAACCGATGGACACAAATCATTAGTGATTGCAAAGTGAATGATGCCAAATGGTTTCTGTATTCCTTATATATCTATCATGCAATTACTTAAATTGAAAGCTGCTTGCATAACACAATAATATAAGTTCACATAAAAATAATAAAATAAATACTTCTTTGTTGAGAATTTCATCAATAACTATTACATTATCGTTTATGGCATTACACTTTCATGTTTTCATAGTTAGTCAGAATTGTCATCTTCTTCTTCAGTTGACTCGTCGTCAGCTTCAACACAATCTTCTACATTGATATCATTGCTATCATCATCTTCATCAACTTGTGCTTATTCGCTGGAGCTTAAAACAACATTTAATTCCTCAGTGTGAACATCAATAAAAATATTATCGAAGACACAAAAATTTGAATTTTCTTCCAAGTCAATCAATGGAACAACTCGGTATGGCTTAACTAACTCACTTACTTGAAAGACATTATCTTCGACATTTGAGTCATTGTTCTCATCCTAAACAACCTCGACACAACCCCCGGGTTTGGTTTTCAATATAGATAACAAATCAACTCTTGAATGATCTTTTCTAAAGGAAGGGGTGTATGTGTAATGAACTTGCTGGCATTGCTTAGCGAAAACTAAGCATCGTTGACGTTGCGGAGTCTAGCTTTTGAGTTAATTTCGACCAAACTATGATGGAGATCTACTTTGATTTCTCTGTCAGTGGTGTTATACCAATAACATTTGAATAAAAGACTCTATTATGCTCGCTATGATATTGTAGTTCAATTACCTCTTTTAATTTACCATAATAGTCAACTTCAAACTTACTAGAAGTCGATCCCTTAACACAAATCCCATTATTATATGTCTTTCTACCCTACCCATAATCTTCAGTATGAAACACGTACCCATTAACAAAATACCTATTATAACACTTCACTTTTCTTTTAGAACCCGGACTTAATAAAGACAATGTAGCGGTAGCATTCTTTCCCATTTTATAAACCTAGTACATCAAGAACAACAATGAATAGTGATCGAGAATTCTATAATGAAATTAAGTATCCCGATAGATAATGAGTTTGTGATAGAACTTATATGTGCTCTGAACCATGTCACAAATAATTCATCTTGTAATCGAAAGATTTGAGATTCGGTCAGCTGTGAGTTATTAGACAGTAAATATTGATGATGTTGCCTATGAGGTATTCAACAATGTATGAGTTTGTGATATTACAAGAGAGAAGTAATCCATTAATAACAAAGTTTAAGTAATATACTTACTCAATAAAAGCTCTCAGTTCATCACAGTTAAATAACACATAATTGTGTGCTTGTCTGAATTCTATTTAGACAATATCTTCCCCTAACAACATTATTTGGTGTGGGTCATCCAAGATTGGAGAATGTTGACATGTTCCCACTCGAAGGCACTTCACCACCATCGTCATGCCTTGAAATGTGATTGATTCTTATTCTCAAATGAGGATCGAAATAGTATGAGATAAATGTTGAGATCTCCTCAATAATATAGGCCTCACATTGTTGTTACTCATTTTTGGACCCCACATGCTGGAGACGGTGTATACCTCTTTTGAACTAAGCGTAGGAGTTTAACTCATGTTTGCTGGAGGATTGACAAAAGTAGAGAAAGAAATATTTTTTTTCGAAACCCTGTTTGAGCTGTTTTCTGCTCTCTTTATCCTTCCCCCTTGCTGCCAAAATTATCAGGTTTTCTTAGACTGACTAGGGGTCTTCATAATGCTAAATTCATTCCTTCGTTATCTTGTTTTTTAAGGTTGGATAAATCCCTTAAATTTTGCACTAAAAAAAAAACTGATTCTGCTGCTATCGTAATTTTTTGTTCCAAATTAGGCTCTGATTCTGACTTGGTTTCGTACGATATCTGATCATCTTAGC
>Ga0307511_10004770_pt1 | contig 13860 bp, 9 predicted proteins | sample 13_EM_MG_FD_200266 | JGI IMG/M metagenome (GOLD analysis project Ga0307511, IMG submission 200266) | Populus trichocarpa ectomycorrhiza microbial communities from riparian zone in the Pacific Northwest, United States - 13_EM | ecosystem: Host-associated > Plants > Roots > Unclassified | place...
AAGAATCATTTTAATTTAATAATTTAAATTTTTAGATAAAATTCCAAGATATAATTTATATTATTCTTTAACATGACTACTTAATAAAATAACTCACAATAACCAGAAAAATAAAATAAAATAAAATAAGCTCGTTTCTTAAAAAAGTAGCTAATGCTTTTGAAAAGAGGAAAATATATACGTTTGATATTACAATTAAATACTCTTTGTTTACATTTATGCAAACCCTAGCTTTTTAATTACAATACTTTCCACGCAAAACATTTTTTAGAAAGTTAATTTGAATGAAAGATTAGAGCTAGCCTTCATTAGATTGCGTTTAGATTGATCTCTTGATGATTATTGGATGGTGTTCTTTGCTTATATTAATATTATAAATTAATCTTAATATTAAAAAAATGCGTCCTGACCAAACGAATCTTGCTTTTCAATAGATGGACTCATTAGATATTTTAGAATATTTCAAAGATAAAATAAATTAAATAAACGTACAGAGAAGAGATCAGTTGTTGGAGGCAACCACGTAATATATTGATAGGCTGAGCTATTTTTTTCTCTCTTTAAAATATAAATTTCTATGAGCAGATGATCATTTTGATAATAGTAATTATCCGGGAATGAAAACTACGTACGCTCTATCAAAAGCATTCATGATCTTGAAGGAAGCCTTGCAAAACTTGCAGTCCTTCCCATCTGAAAAGATTCTGGTACTAACAAATATACTCTCTCTTTTTTTCTATTGTAAATTATGCTTTCTGTTCATTTTCCTCCTAATATTCTTTTTGTTTTGTAAATTATGCTTTCGGTTCATTTTTCTCCTAATATTCTGTCGACGTTTTCATGCAGAGTGTGCTGGTGGTATGGAATGGAACCCTCTAAGAGAAGATGACATCCTATCAGAGGAGGAATTATGCGAACATTATCCAGATTTAAGGCCTTTAAAAGTGTAATTGCATAATCGCTTTTATTATTATTTTTATATATAAAAAAGGTGTGATTGCGTACCCTGTTAAACTCCTCCCCGAGTTGACAATTTTTTTCCCCTCTTTTTCTTCTTTCAATATATATCATTTTTCAGTATTTTTTTATTTTAAATATATTTTTATAATTTATTTTTAAACAAGCATCTTAATATTTCATTTATATTTAATTTTATAAAATATTATTTTTGTTATCCTCTTATTATTATATAATTAAGTAAAACATGATTAAAAATGATCCTTTTGTTATAGTATAATTAAGTAAAATATAACTTTTTAAAAAAATTGTTAAACCAAACGAAGTAAATGATCTAAGTTGCAGATTTGGTGAGTTGAGCCATAAAACTCAAATTAATCTAATATGTCATCGTCTAAATATTATTATTTTTTTTTTTTACATTTCAACCCTTTAAATGTTGAGAGATAAGTCACTAAAAAATATTGTTATAGTGAACTTTTGTAAGCAATGAATTAAAGCTAAATCAGCATTCACTTGTGAATGAGTTTGAATGTGTAAGATGAAAATTTTGACTCTTTTTTCACCGAAGACAGCGATTTTGAAAGAAACAGTTGAAGAAGGAAAAGGCGTTGATTCTTCTTCGTTGAAGCTACAAGTAAGTCCATGGATACGAATTCCATCAAAATCTTGAAAGGATTCTATTATTTTTCCTGATTCTATATTATATCACAGGACCTGCGATCCTGTGCCTGTTTTAAATTCACAGAAGAAACAATGTTACAAATACACAGAATTGAGACTATAATGAAGTGAAGGAGAGAGAGCTGAGTTAAAAAGGAAAAAAAAAAAACAAAGAAAATAACGGCGAGGAGACAGAGAGAGCTGATACTTCGCCTAGGTATCGTCCTCTCTCTAGTTTCCACTTGCTCTGTTTCTGCTGCTCTTCCATGACTGCTGCTGTGCTTGTGCCTGTGCACAAACCGTAAACTGACTTATTTTAATTATAAAAAAGCTGAGGGTGTTGTGGCCTGTGGGCCGGGTTTTTTTTTTGAATCTTTTTTTATATTAAAATTAAAAAACAAAACATTAATTTTCTGAGATGAAAAGTATTTGAAAAATACTCCGGTTAGAAGAACATGCGGTGAGCGTGGATCGAACACGCGACCTTCAGATCTTCAGTCTGACGCTCTCCCAACTGAGCTATCCCCGCTAGTTGTCTGTTTTAGTTATATTTGTTATCTTATTCTGTTAAAATTAAGTAGTATTTCTTAACAATTAGCATTGGCTGTTTCTTCTCTCGGGCCGTATAACATATGTTCTCATCCTAGCTGCTTTATCGTCATCATCTTTCTTCTCTCTCTGTAATCGAGTGAAAAACAAAACAACAATAATGGGAAAGTCTTTTCAAGGATGAGTTCACTTTCGGTTCGTTTGTTTCCATCTTATTATTATTATGATTCCATCCTTTCAATAATGGGAAAGTCTTTCAAGGATGATGGCTTGATGAGATAGGTTTTCAGTTTTCTGCCTTGCCTCTGAGAATATCTTTCTCCGTGTTGCTTCTCCAGAAGGGGTGATGTGTTTTTGGAGGGGGGCCAAAGGGGCAAGAGGAGATGAATGGGTTAAATTGAAGAAACCTCTTTATTGTAATGGGCACTGCGCAGAAGGGTTTTATCAGTCCTGTGATTAAGTATCATTGCGGTGATTCAAGGGAGAAATCTAATTTGAAAGAATCTGTTGTGACTGATCGCTGCATGTTTATAGACGAATAGTCTCTTATATGAAATCACCACGGAGTCAATCCTATCTGGGCAACTGTAGCCTTTGCAGAATCTCACTGAATATGTGTTTTCCATGTTATTGAGTTTTTGTGTGTGCTTATAAATGGTGCTTACACGTAGTACTTTTTCACTCGCAAGAATTTTTTTTCTCTTAATTTTAATTTTTAAAATTGAATTTATTAAAAATAAAATTTTTATATTTTATATTTATTTTTTATAAAGTTATCTCAGTTAAATTATTTTTTTTAATTGATTTTGTTTTTCTATTTATCATTTAACATTTAGTTGGAAATTAGACATCATAATTTTTTTATTTGTCTTTTATGGGGAAATCCTGAACTCATGACCCAAATTACGAGTTTGATGGGTTTGCTCGAGTAATTTTTTTCTTTTTTTTTTAATTTAGTTTTTTTTTCAATTTTATCTTTTGACAAAGGGTTGATTAGAAATTGGTTTTTATAATTTATTTTAATTTATTTTTTATTATCACGATCTCATTATCCGAGTTATAGATTTGATAGATTGACCTGAGTTAATCTAACACATTACAATTTCAATATTTTTTATATTATTGGATCAATATTTTAAAATTGCCACTATGTATTATATTTAAAAATTATTTTATTAAAAAACATGTTATCAATTGGATAATTGTTTTATGTTAAAAAAAAATTAATGCAACTTCCGGCGCATGACCTAGTTAGCTACTAAATGCAAAGTTTTGAAACCCGACCCGGTCTAACGATCCGGATCAACCAGCCTTTGCCCTCCTCGGATTGAGAGATGAAGGATGAGCGACCCGCCTCGCCTAGAATAGCAAAATAGACTTGTCTTCCACTCTTACTGCAATTGATGGGATGGATAGAAGGCAAAAGCCACTTTTGCCAACCAAAGCCTCGGTTTGAAACCGATGGAACCCAAAGGAGGGCATACCATATCTTGCTGCTTGGATCCCGCCGCTTTGTTTTGCCTTCCGCCATTCGTTAAGAAAGCCATACCACTTTCCACGAACAATCAAACTAAAAAAAATAAAAAATAAAAAAACCCATCAATGATCAAACAACTCTCCTGCACTCTCCATGTTCCTACTCTTTCCATAAGCAGAAATCAATTCCGTCCAAAATATCACATTTCTATTGGGCATTTCATCAAACACTTTTCGCCCACACTCCAAAAACCCACATTTTATATACATATCAATCATAGAATTCCCACCATGCAAATCCTCACCAAACCCCCTAACCAAAATCATTTGCCCATGAATTTGCCGCCCCAAACCCACATCCATTTTAGCACAACAAGCCTTAAAAAGAACAGTAAATATGGAAGAAACATGCATAACACCTTCTTTTCTCATCAAACTATAAAACTCAGTTGAGGAGGAGCTAATCGGCTCCAATGTATTAACTCCACCTTTAAAAGATGTTCTTTCTTCAAGTTGAAAAAAGCTATTATCTTCCTCCATTGCATTAAAGGCAACTTTATTTGGTCTTCGTTCTTCAGCTCGAGTAAAATTATTGTGTTCCTCCTCCAAAGATGATTGTTTGCCCATTGTAACTCTAGCTCGTTTCACTAGTTGCAAGTGATCATCTCCATCTTCTTTAATTTGAGTTATATTTAAATTTTTACATGCAAATTGGGAATTTTGATCATTATCATGCAATCCTACATCCACATCTGCCTCCATTTCTATCTGTCTCCATTTCCAGTCTGACTGTTGGCTCTGCAATTCTGCAGCGTTCACGGCTATGTATATATAAAAATAAAAGAGGCGGGGTCTCAGTCTGGTATGCCCGGGTCGCCAGGTTTCGGGTCGACTGGGTTTCGCCAGGCCAATTTCCAGACAGTTTTTTACTTAGACCCGTATTGGTTGGGTCCCGGTCGACCTGCTGGGCCGGTTCAGGTTTCAAAACTATGACTAAATGTATTGCTTCAAGAAAGCATGCAAAATAATAGACCTCCAAAGGCACGAATCCTTGTAAAAATTCTTAAGCTTAACCGATTATAAATGTTTCTGAAAAAAAAAAAAGGCCAAGAAATTATTGTTTACGTGGCATATACTTCACAAATTTAGCAGCAACACCATTTTCTTTCCTTTTGTTTTCTTTTTTAAAGGGGAAAGGAAAGTAGAAAGAAACCGGATCATCGCGTGCCGAACAAGTACTGAAGGTGGCTGCTGGGCCCCGTGGACTGAGACCCAATCCAATCCAATACTTGGGAAGTAAGTTTTGCCTTCCCTTCAATGGTAATAATAGCAGGGCATCCTTTTTTAATAAACCAAGAAAGAAAAACGTAAAGTTACAAGATTGCCCTCGTTGGATCAGGACTCCTGCGGTGCCCTGAATTGCACAGGATTCTCCAAAATCCTCAAAACCAAACCACTTCTTCTAAGGACATACAAAAATTTGGTACCTAATTTTATTTTATTTTTCTCAACTCACCACCCTCAACCCTAGATCTCTCCTCGTAACCTCCAATCTCTGTTTCTCTCCCGGCGATCGATTTTTATTTGTCTTTTTTTCTGGTGTTTTTTGTGAGTTTTGAAAGAGAGGGAGATGGACGATAGCTGTGCAGTGTGCGCGGAGGTTCTAGAATGGGTTGCCTACGGCGCGTGTGGCCATCGTGAAGTTTGCTCCACGTGCGTGGCTCGGCTCCGTTTCATCTGCGACGATCGCCGCTGCTGTATCTGCAAGACCGAGTCATCTGTCGTTTTTGTCACCAAGGTTAAGCCTGCCTTTTCAAATTCCATTTCTTTTGTTTGGTTTTGATTGCTAATTCGTTTTGAGTTTGATGATGGGTGTGGTTAATTGCTAATCACTGAAGTTATGCTGTTTTCTTCAGCTTTGAATAAGCAAGTGCGCAATCTGTTGCCTCAAAAAGGACTAATTTGCAACTGTTGGTTTAAATAGAGGCCTGATTGATTGCTGGTTTTGAATCTTTACCAAGCTATGTGAAGCTTCTTTGTTTTTTTAGACCCTCTTAGGAAGTAGTAATAGTGAAGCAGCTATTTTTTGAACATTCAAGGGTCTTTTCCATCACTAAAGAAGAATTTATGACAAAATCCACTAGTTTCAGGACTGTTTCAAGCATTTTTGCTATGTGGCAGCGAAGGCTATCTCTTAAGAATAATGACAAAAGAAAATGTAGAGTGGTATATAGAAGCTAGAACATCCATGCACCTTGAAAGTAAAAGGCTATTGCCAGGGGACTGGACCTCATAGGTAGTTTTCCCCGGAGATTTTGTAGAAAACAAGCATTTTGTGCATACATCATTTAGTTTTTTTTTAAAGGGATTATTGCTGAAGCAATGTAGAGTCAGCGGATTCATAGTCAAATTCAATATCAAATATCATTTCGCTAGGCACAAATCATCCCCGCGATCCAATGTAGAAGACAAAGGACTCATCATTCAGAATTTGTTAGATGGAGTTTGCTTTCAGAAAATAATATATGGTCAAGAACGCTTTTGTTGTATTTTGGGCTTAATGTGAATGATATTGATTTTTAGTTTCCTTTTGCACTTTTATTTTTTATTGTAGTTTAAAATCTAATACATTTAAGGTGTGGTATTGAGAAGTAATATCCACTTGTAGTTGTCTACTTGGTTTTTCAATTTGCCTCACTGCTTTTGTTCATATTTTTTATTGATAAATGACACAAAGCGCTTTATATTTTGCTGTTCTTGCAGGCTTTAGGAGATTATACAAGGTTGATTAATGACTTTTCAGTCTTGCCATCCGAACCAAAGGAGGGTCGAATAGGATCTTACTGGTACCATGAGGACACACAGGCATTTTTTGATGATGTTGACCATTACAAAATGATAAAGGCCATGTGCAAACTGTCATGTAGTTTATGTGACAAGGAGGAATCAAATGATGGATCCAAGCGCCGGGGGAAGTTTAGGAATATTAATCAGCTGAAGGGTCATTTATTTCATCAACATAAATTGCATATGTGTAGTCTATGTTTGGAAGGACGAAAGGTAAAATCTTAGTGATTGTTATCATGTATGACATATGTTTTCTTATTTGAATTGATTGGACATTGAAAGTTATTCTCAGGTATAATCAAGTTGAGATTGCTTAGAATTTGTGCACGTGTTTTTTTTTTTTTTGTAATGCTATTATTGGCATTTTTTCTTATTATTTGGGCATCTTATCTAATGTAATTTTCAAATTGATTTACATGAGGCTCTAACTACTTTATCCTGGATAGTTTTACTAATGTTATCTTAAAACCAATTTACATTATTTTTTTGGCTCTGTAACAACTTTTGGATTTAACAGGTTTTTCTTTGTGAGCAAAAACTATACGCTAGAGCACAATTGAATCAGCATATAAGTACAGGTGATTCCGAGGTTGATGGGAGTGAGAGTGAAAGAGGTGGCTTTATGGGACATCCCATGTGTGAATTCTGTAAAAAACCATTCTATGGAGATAATGAGTTGTACACACATATGTCAACCGAACACTATACCTGTCATCTATGCCTGAGGTAATAGATGCTATGGTTTGTACACATGATATCATAAGGTGCATGCATTTTTAGATAATCTCAAATAACTTTCTATAATGTTCAATGCAGGCAGCATCCAGGACAATATGAATATTACAAGAATTATGATGATCTAGAGGTAAGATTGGTCTTTACATTTATTTTTATATATATATTTCAATGTTTGAGATTAACATGCTGACATTTTTTTTTAAGTGCTCTTTAACTAAGAATATTTATCTAAACAAGTGAATTTCTGTCACAGATTCATTTCTGTCGAGACCATTTTCTATGTGATGATGAGGAATGTCTTGCCAAAAAGTTTATTGTCTTTCAAACTGAAGCAGAGTTGAAGGTGATTGAGAAAGCTCTGCTGACTTAGTTTCTTTATGTATACTGTTCAATCTAAAATTTCTTTGTTCGTGTGATCACAGGGGCAGGGTTGGGGTTGGGGGTCTTTGTTGATTTAGATCTCTCTTACTGCTTACTGGACCAGTTCAAGTCATTTAATATTGTTTTTATATTTCAGAGACATAATACAATCGAACATGCTGGACATATGTCTCGTTCTCAGCGAAATGCTGCTCTCCAGGTACATGTTATTTTTACTTTTAGAACCCATCCTTAAGGATGTGGTTCTTTCTAGATGATATCTGACCGCCTCATTTCTTCCTTTATGTTTCACTCATTTATGGGCACCTTTTGTAGTTATTTTGGATGTCTCTGTTTGTCTTGTTATTCATTTGATGATATCGGACCAGCATTTGTTCTTTTTTGGTTCACTCATTTAGGAGCACCTTTTGTAGTTATTTGGATGTCTCAGTTTGTTTCTCTTGTTATTCATTTGCTGATTTCCATGAATCAGATTCCAACTAGCTTTCGATATCGTCGAAGTAATGAACAAGATAATCGTCGTGGAAGGGGACGGACATTCTGTCGTGATCAATCTGATAACCAACTCTCCATAGTCATTCAAGCTAGCTTGGAGACAGCACATTCTGAAAGCACATCTCGTGATCGATCAGCTAGGGCGCAAGTGATCTCTGATCATGTGGACTCAAATGATATTGATCCAATAGTTCAGCCTTTTGAATCATTAACTGCTACAGATCCTGAAACAACATCGAGATATCTTCAAGCCTTGGGACACTCTTCTAGTAATGCAACTTTGCAAGAATCTTCCTTTCCTCCTCTCTTTACTATTCCTACCAGTGGTCAACAAAGCTCCAAAGATGAATCAGAAGGTTTGCCTAATAATACGATGGCAGCGCATCTCCGGCGCCAGGCCAACAGAAATGCAACTTTAATCAATTCACCTCAGCAATGGCCGACAGCAAGCCATGGGCATGTATCAAGTAGTTCAGCACTATATAGGCCTACGTTAAATGCATTGCCTTTGAGTTCAAGAAGTTCTGCTGGTGGACCTGGTCTCTCTAGTTATGCAAGTTCAATTCAGGCTCAGTCTCAGGCCCGACCCTTAGTGGTTCGTGGGCATCTCCCAGCTGGTTTGTTGGGGAGCTCAGGCAGCACAGGTAGGATGAGCCACTCTTCATCAGCCCCAAATCTTGCCGAGACTGGATCATTGAAACCCTCTATTTCAGATTTTCCTCCAGTTTCTGCAGTGCAGATGCACAAGATGCCCTCCAGTAACCAGGGTGTGCTGAATGTGGAAGATGTTCAAACTGCAAACAAGTCATTGGTGGAAAGGATACGAGCTGCTCTTGAAAATGACGAGGATAGATATGCTCTTTTTAAAGATATATCTGGACAGTATCGTCAGGGTTCAATTGGCACAGGAGAGTACCTGGATTATGTGCAGCAATTTGGCCTGTCACATTTAATTCCTGAGTTGGCTAGACTTTGTCCTGATGCTCAGAAGCAGAAAGAGCTTGTTGACACCTACAATGCTAGTTTGAGAAGCAATGGGAAGAAAGAGAATGGTTGGGGTCGTGGTAGTACCCATTTAAAAGGCACTACTAATGGATCTACTAAGAAAGGCAAGGGAATAGCCGTTGAAGATAGCAGTTCAAAGGATAGGTTGGCGGATAGCTTTATTAACTCTGTTCGGGCTCTGCAGTCAAATTACAAGCCTGTGGAAGAAGAGGTGCAGCTATCGAAGGATGGGTATCGGACTGCCAAAGGCAAGTCAAATGTCATTCATAATGAGTTGCAAATGGAACCAAGAATCCAAAATGATTCTTTATCTAGTAAAAATATAAAAGATGGGGGTAATGAGAAGCAACGGAAGAAAACCTCCAAGTTTCATAGAGTGAGGCTAGGTGATGGTTCTATGGCAGCCCTTTTGGATCTCCAAAGCTCTGATCCTGATCCTGATCCTCACAACACAGGGGAAAACAGGATAGATGATAATGGTAATTCAGGACCTGTGCGTGGAGTCTGGCGAAAAGGTGGGGGACAAAAGCTATTTTCATGAACAGTATTTCAGTATAGTAAATAAGAGAGACGGGTATTAAACAAACGCACAACTAGAGATGGAATGGATTCCAGCAAACTCCTTTGGTTGCTGTGGTTTTGCAACGTGATGCCATTTTTGAATTCACTTCACCAATTAGGTGATCAGCTTTTGTTACCGTTAATGTAATTGAGATGGGTTTGTCCATCTCTCACGGTTGATACCAGAAATTGTTCATAGACATCACGAATGAAGAAAGCAGATATAATTTTAATTGTTCGGATGAAGTAATAAGTAAAGTGGAGTTTGTGAAATTGTGTTTATGATTGAGTGGTAAAATTTACTTTCAATGATGACTTAATTGGAGGAAGGAGATGTGCAAACTTCCTGCAGCAGCGATAGTAGTAAAAAAATTGAGTTTGAGAATTTTTTTTTTGCCATGATCAGTTTCAGTTGAAGAGGAAATTTTGAAAATGGTTTAATTTGGCTAAGAGTGGAAGAAATTTAAAGGATCCAATGAAGATGGATTATACAAAGATGAGGGTTAAAATTGAGTTAAGACAAACTCCATTAAATCAACAACTCAAAGTTTATCCAATGAAGATTGGCTACCACCAACAGATCTCCACATCCTATCATGCACAATACTAGGCATAATCTCATGAACACTGTAATTTATGGATGTACTATCATGAACCTTTGTTAACACTGTTAAGTTGTCATGCTCATATGAGCCAGTTAATATTGCATTTTTGGTAGCTGGGTGCAAGCAATGCTCCAATTGAGACCTTTTATCATAAGCAGATATATCAAACTACTAATTTTATTTGTGGAAGTAGAGGGGATTTAGCATCCACCAATAGTCTTGGCTCCCCAAATAAACCTATGATCGAAGAACTCCTTGAGTGCTAATCTGATGCGAGACAGTAAATAATAAGAATTAAAGCAAGAAAAGAAAGAAACTTTTAGAGAAAAAGTTGAGAAAAGAAAGTAAAGAAAGAGAAGAAAGGAGATTGTAGATATGCAAAGTTTGCAATATTTTCATTAATCATTAAAATTGTCTCATAAAATGACAGAGAAACATATAAATAGTAAACCCTTAAACATCTCACTATTAGGCTCAGTCCATTAAATCAAATTGTTTAATATAAATAATTTCAAATAAATAAAATAACAATAAGATAGGTCTAAATAAGCTAAATAAAATAACAATAAGATAGACTCAAATGAGCTTAGTCTTCCAACCAAAAAGTGACAGGTTAGGTCATCCTACGTTGTCTCCATTCATATACTCATGTAGTTTGTGGTGTGAGTATAATGTCTTCACCATAATCACTCAACATGTTTCAGCATAATACATATCCACATAGTTTGGATGCAACTTCTCTAATGCTGCACCTTGTGGAAACCTCATTTCTGTAGATATCAAAATATTATGGAAAAGTTGATATTGACTATTGCCATCAAATGGAGTTCTTTTTTGGCACAAAAAGAATATCCTTGAACTTCAGATTACCCTTACGAGAAAAGTTCTTAACAATTAAATAACCCTCCCAAACATTGGTCAAGCTCTTGTACAAAGTACTACTCCTTGGTGATCTTCTCAAGCTTGCACAACCAGATATGCTTATGTTTGTTAAGGAATTACAACACATGAAAACCCTCCTTAATCTTCATTTTCTTGGATTCAGTCTCCTTTTTCTCGTCAACTTTCTCAATATCACCCTCCTCTTCTTTCTTTGGTTCACCATCCATATAATTCTCAGCTTCTTGCACTTTTACACCAGAACTCTCATTCTTTTCATCAAACTCTCCATTTTCTAAAGATCTGGAAAAGGGAATGGAATATTGATGGGGGCGGGTTTGGTAAATTCTTGGGGAAGCGGATGGTTTGGAGATAAAAACGATGAGATGACATGGGTAGGTTGGTGAATTGATCGTTGGACGTTGATGGAAGTGGGTATGGAATGTTAGTCATCTGGAGGGAGTGATGGTTGGTTAAGTTTGAGGGAGGAGAAAATGTCGTAATGAGGTAGTGGTGGTGATGATGGTAATGGTGTCTCTGGATTGGATTCATTATAAATGAGAGCAGAGTGAAGTGGGAAACAGAAAAGGGAGGAGAAGTGGAGTGGTTGAGATAAGCGGCGGCGAACCCCACCCCGGTGTATTGTATTACCTGTGCATACTGTTTTATATATGGAAAGCCGCGAGTTTGAAGAAGATAATGCGAGGAAGAAATGAAGGGGTGAATGGGGTGGGTTTCCTACCTCCCTTTTCGACCGCACTTGCCCTTGAGGAAAATCAGCTTATGTATTATTACTCATAACATCATATTGGAAGCAAGGACAAACGGGGATGTAGCTCAAATGGTAGAGCGCTCGCTTTGCATGCGAGAGGCACGGGGTTCGATCCCCCGCATCTCCACATACCACCTTTTCAATTATGTGAATTCAATGCTTTATCTCTCTCTTTTTTTTAATTCCTTTTCTTTTCCAACTTACTTAAAGCAACACTGATAACTTAGGAATTAAAATCCTGCACTGGTTTTATCAAAGTCACAACATTCTCAAGCTTAGGGGGTGTTTGTCACTCTTCATAATGTGATCCACTCTGGATTTGGTTGCTGGTCAATCAAATGTTGTGGATCCTCACAGGTTGCTACTGAAATACTTTACAGAAGAGTGGGAAGAAAGAACCATTTACGGGAAGAGAATCAGGATACCAGGAGCATCAAAATGTTCAAAGAGATTACTTGGATTGTGAATGCAATCTGCAATCAATAATATCAGAAAGATCTGAACCATGATCAGCATCTACTGCCCAGCTAGTGAACCATGTCATTGCATGAAATTGTTCCTTGGTTATCCCCGACTCGGACATGAACTTTCTGTCTGCAAGGCGACAAAAGTTAAATTTAAAGCTCATGAATAGAAAAATGCACATGTATGCTTAAATTGCATGTAAGAGCATGCAGGGCAAGGTATGTTGATTACTTGTGTAATGTTTCCACTGACAAAGATGATGGCAGCATGTTGCTATTGCAAGGCCTTTAAGGTTACAATTGCTCCTGCAATCTTGCATGCTATCTTGACTCCATTGCTCAGACAGGCAACATCTCAGTGTCAAATCTGCAGCACAAATATTAAAACAACATGACAGAGGAAGATGTTTAATGGAACAAATCTCTACCAAAAATGAGGAAAAAATGATATAAAATTAAAAAAAAAAAAAACATTACTTTTCAGTCCTATTTAATGTTTGGGAAAAGGAAATTTTAAAACATATCGCTCACCAGTTGCAGGCCCACAGAGATGTTTACCAATGGCCAAATAAGGGACGCCCCTTGAACGCTCAACCGCATTCAAGTTTAAGTCAGAACTCAAAGGGTAGCAGAGCTTTTTCCTAGCAGAGATCAGAAGGAAGGTAGTGCTAATACCAAATTCCCACTCATACCATCTGAGGAGCAAATGTGCCATGAAACTGAAGAGTACAAGGTGAACAAGTAAAGAAATCTTGTATGAACATAAACATTATGCTGTTACTACTCAAGACTGTTGATATCACCCAAAATTAAGAGGAAATGCATTTAAAATTGAATAAGCTGACTCCTGTATATGAAGTTGAGAGAAATACTTTACTACGAGGGTGTAGAAAAGTTATTGCTGTGGCGCGGAGTTGTTGAAGTTGTGGCTTGATATAATATGTAGAACAAAAGAATGCCTGAAACTGTAAGACCTTGTTTAACAGCAACTTGGAGTGCAGAAAGGGAGCAGCTCAAGCCCCTTAAACTACCAAATCTTTTAATATCCGATATTAAAATTTCAAACATATTATTTTTTTATTTTTTTTAAATGGACTCAAGTTAACCTACATGACCTTATATATTATTGAAAAAAAATGAATATCTACTTTTTAAAGTAATTAGAATCACATTAAAATTTCTTCTATAGCTCCAGTTATGACTAAAACAATAGCGAAATGTTAAAATTAACAAATTTAAATCTTTTTATTTCAATCTTTATGTAATATCTGAATGCTCATCTATACACCTTTCTTGAATATAAATTAATTTAATCCAGACTTGTACTTTATTATTTAATATCTTTTTGAAGTTTATATTAGTTCATATATCTTGAAAAAATTCATTAAAAATCTCTTTAATTAAATCTCTCAGCTATAAATATTGTCACTAGATTACCTAGTATTTTAGTTGGGTAAATCCCAATACC
>Ga0307511_10004771_pt1 | contig 13860 bp, 8 predicted proteins | sample 13_EM_MG_FD_200266 | JGI IMG/M metagenome (GOLD analysis project Ga0307511, IMG submission 200266) | Populus trichocarpa ectomycorrhiza microbial communities from riparian zone in the Pacific Northwest, United States - 13_EM | ecosystem: Host-associated > Plants > Roots > Unclassified | place...
TTACTTCAATGACTCCTGATGCAACACACGAGGGTCACCACATACCGTCACACATATTCATCAACACCTGTCAGGAATTGAGACTTGTTAATCTTCGGTCTAGCTGTTAGAAGGTGGTACCTTGACTCACTGCTTTCGGCGGAGCTGGTATTTTGTTCTCTTGTACTGTGCGAGATGCATCGTATACAAAGCTGATGGTTTGCATTGCTACCTGAGAAGATGTGGTCGAAGCGGTAGTTGGATCAGTCGATGTTGTCTCGATGGTGGGAGTTGCCTCGATAGTGGGTGTTGTCTCGATAGTGGGTGTTGTCTCCATTGTGGGCGTTGTCTCCATTGTGGGCGTTGTGACCTTTATCCTAGTTGGCTTTATCGGGTTTGTTTTGACAGGGGTTGTCACTGCCCGCGTCTGGGGTGTAGCTGTTGGCCTCACGATTGTTCGGGTCTGGCTGCGTGTCGCTGCTCGCGCAGAACAAAAGCCGTCCGCTGCACAGTAGCCGGCTTCGTAACAACATTGAAATTGACAACACGTTTCTCCGATTTTTTTGCAAGTTCCATTTTCACAGCATTGCTCATCACTCTTGGAACAAACCCCTGGTGATGGACAGCAATTGCTTCCTAACTCACATGCCCATACTCGCCCAGAGCCTTTGCAGCAAACATCGGTTTTGGGATTATAGCAATGTGAATTTCCGCATGGACGCTGTCCAGATGGACAGCACCCATTTGGTACGCAATCGGTACGAATCGGGCAATTGGTGCCATCAGCACAGCATTTCTGCGTTCTCGGGTTGTAGCAGGTCGATGCTCCACAGGGTACCGTGCCGGTGGGACAGCATGTGCCCGGGACACAGTCATACCCAGGTAAGCAACAATGCGTTCGACTAGGGCACAATCCTATATTCGAGGCTCATCATGTTAATAGATTGCTACTAGGCCTGATAGATAGCAATATCTACATACGGGCGGTCGGGTTTTGACATCTCATCGTCTGACGAGTAACGAGGCTAAGCACGCTACCGGGCTCAGAAATGCGGTAAGGACTGATTTCGAACGGTACAATGGGGCTCATTGTATTGTCCGAAGGACCTCCTAGACCACCCGATAATAGGTTGGGAGATTCGTGACCGAAGACATTGAGTTCTGGAAGTTTCCCGCTATTCGCTATGGCAAGTAATGCGAGGGAGGATAATAGGTAAAAGTACGTGTACGTGCTCTCGATGATAGCCATATTTATCTGGTGTATTGTGATTATGTATATCAAAAGTATTATACGGAGTATAGATATACATATTTATATATATGCCTGGCCCGGCAGAAGGACCCGCTATCAGCATAGATTTTCCATACGTAAGGATGTGAAACACTAGGCTTCGTAACACAGAGTTTAAACTACCATACTGACCCCCTGCATGTGCAAGTGTCCTCTTGGTGAAGTCCGTACTCGCGGTCAGCCTTGGAACAAGGGGATATCGCCACCTGTGCGTCTTGATACTTACTTACTGTGCCGATCTACATATGTATCTACATGTGTTTGGTCTCATCCCCAACTCTCAACGGCGCCAATCCCTAGTCTGGTACACACCCTGCTCCTAAATCCCAGCAGTTGTGGCTGCGCTCACCTGCGCTGAATAACTCTAACCCCTTCAACCACCAGAGTCGTTCTGCTGGCCCTCGTGCCCGTGCTCCCTAACCAATGCGTGTGTAGTTCGGCACCTCCGAGACATACCGTGGTGATGGGTAAGGTTCCCGGCCGAAAAGTCTTGGCGAATCTAGGCCGCCAAACTACGCCTTCATTTGTGTAAGTCTTGCAACCTGGCAGAAGGTCAGGCAGCGAGATCGCACTGAATTAGTTTACGAATGACATACGTTTGTTGTGTGTTCTGATGGTTAGGCTAATTGCTGGCACTCGCCTTGAAACAGGTTACCAACAGAAAGAACATATGAGAACAAAGCGGATTGGGATATCGAATTGATATTAAAATTACCTACCGAGTTTCTCCGTACCACCGCCGCTCTAATCTGATCTTGGCAACTGCGATTTAATCGGAAGAGATCCACTTGTCATTTTTTTTGTTCTTGAGTTGACAGAATTATGTATTAGGTGTGGACAACCCCTGGCGAATATCCGATCAGATAAATTTAAAGTTCTGAGAACCGCCAGGGGTGTGTGGAAAGGATAATACCGCTAGCGCACGTCAGGATGAACTAAGAGAAGACCTCTGTTAGACGCCCAAGCTGCAACGCCAAACTTCTCATGTCAATCACCCCTTCTGGCCTTGTCCATCTACACATTCTGTCCAAACGGCCTTTGGCTTTGACAAAAGAAAATGCCTTCTGGCCTGACAGATAACGGTGCGCGAGCATACAACTCAGCATGTATCAGCCTTAGCCTGCGTTTACTCTGCAGCACCGATCTGGTAGGGGCCCACTGCCTATTCGCAAGGAAGTTACTTTGCCATGTTGTTTTCTTTTTTTGTCTCAGGTCAACCTGCAAGTTAGCGCGGATGCTGCATAAGACATAAGGTTTCATCACCCCACCAAAATGAAGCTTTTGAGGACTACCAAATTGCGGAGGATGGCTTCACATCAGCGGAGATTATCAGAACCCTCTGAGGCTATTGAGCCTGAAATATAGGGCCACTTAGAGGCAATACGAAGAGTCCTTATTGCATATTCTGTGCATCGGCATGTACTTATGTCTAAATGTGCCAGAGCATGCTTGGGAGCATGCATAAGCAGGTGCACGAGTGTAGTGCTGGTGAAGGTGGATGCAGGCACCGGTAACGGTCGCTCCTATCTGGAATCACTATGGAAATAACCCTTGTCGATGTGGCTCTTTTAGCGCTATCTGATCACTTTAAAATCCGACTGTACATCAATGCCTATTTTTTCCGTCCCCGCACGTGTGTGGATTCCTCCTTGAGTCAACCGGTCAGCGTGGAACCGGGCAGCCAGGAGAGCACGTTCTAGTTCAAAGCACGGAAAATGTGGCTTTTGTATAGCCAAGCTTATCGAATGAATACACCCAATTAAGCTGACGGATTCAATCGTTTCTGACCGGCTACACCATCGCACGCTGTATCAGTCTGGTTGTATCTTCGTTGTTAGGAGTAGTAGGGCCTGGGGCAGGCAGCGATGTCAACGCGAATTGATTACTGTGCCGACTGTACCGAAAAGTTACCTGGCAAGTTTCCCAACTGGACTACAAGTATCTGTACTTATTGCAGGGTTAGCAAAGGTACTCAGCCATCCGGAAACCCATGTGGAATTAAGGCTTGGCAGGTTCACACCGCGCAGCCAATGCCAAGGAGGAGATAACAGAGCAGCAGAAAAAGGAAAAAAGCAAAAGCAAAAACAACTCCAAAGACAGGGAAGCGATCCGGGACTCACTTACATATACACTGACAAAGGCCCCACCCGGCAATGGCTATACCAGATGGGCAGGTACCTGACCCCTTCTGTAGTTGCAGAGCAATACAGAACAAGTCTCATCTCATGGAGTGCAAGAGAGTAGGAGATGGACAGGGGATATCTCATGAAGAGATATAGAAGGACCGGGAGTGGTGCGTTGATGTAGCAGCTTTCCTTAGTTAATTTTCCTATACCGGGATACCTGGGACACAAGAGCCCTGGTCGGTTTTTGAGACATTTCTATTTACAGAGGCAACTAATACTAATTCTACCTTCATCTGAGGGTGCTGCAGGCGGTATGTCAGGGATCAGCTCTGCATTGGCACCATCCATATACCGCAAAAACTGGGAAGTAAGACACCTGGTTGAACTAATGTCGGTTGTTATGTCAAATACTAATTCTATCTAGGCCTGCGTACTGCTGCATAGTATGCCTTCTCACTGGCTGCAGCAATGTCGGTTGCAGCGATGTCAAATTCGAGTGTATTCTTTTGTAATGTCCAATTCCTTAATTCTGAAGTCAGAAAGCCCACGGATTTAGAGGTTGTGATCTTGACTGCCATCTGTAGGTAGAGATATACCGGTTTACTCAAAAGCCTTGACTATGCTCGCTTGTCCAATTGTACATTACAATTGTTAATATCTATAGTATATATTACTGTTAGATAACTATTTTATTATAGCCATATTCTATGGTTGAGTGGTAAGCTTGCAGTATGCTCTTTGGTGAAACGTGCGAAGTGAAGAATGTTCGAATCTGATAAATGCCGTGCAAACCAACATTTTTTAACCTTTTTCCCAGTTCATGGGATATGGTTGGTTGGCATCTAAGACACCCAACTGCAGCTGCATTAGTTCGACCGGGGGGTCTTACTTCCTAGATTTTGGAGTACTCAATATCTCCCTCCAAATCCCATGAATCTTCCATCTGCCATGGCACATAAAGCTTGGTATCTTCAGTCCTATTAGGAGATATAGAAATAGGTGCCCAGACTTACCTAGGTTAAGCTGTGCCTGTAGATGTCGACATAATCTCATGAACACCTGGAGAGTTCAGAGGTTGCGATTATATCTTCCTTTATTTTATTAATCTCAGTGTCTCAGGAGACTAGAATTTGTATACTGACCGAGCCTTTAAAGGGGATACATTGGTGTCTCGCCATGGCTTCGGCCGAATGCAAGTATAGATTTTGAAGAAAAGGTAGTCTTATGCTGGTTTCAAGGGCTGCTTAAGGAATGGCTCACTGGGCGAGGAAGTATTACCAGGTTTTGCAGACCTCATTCAGGCCTTCCCTAGCATTTTGTGTATCGATCTTATCATGAGAGGCCTCGCGGAATACGCAGCTCCGTACTGGTCCCCGGGATATTCTTCTATCGGGGTAGGTACTATTCGAATTAGGTCTGGGCACGAGACAAGGTCTCGAGACTTTTTGTGAAAATTTTTCATTGGTTATGCCGTGCAGATATTTGTGTGAGACAGTGCGGCAACCGTTGAAAGAGTGTGACAGCCGGTGAGAAAGTGTGGCAACCTGTATATAATTAAAGCTGTGATGCCTTTTCCGGGCTCATTTTCTACAAATTCCTAATACCTGCATCATTTGATTGTGATTGTGGTTGCTCGATGTCCAAAAGTCTCGAGACGTCTTGTGCCCAGGCCTAGTTCGAATGTGGCGAGTGGTGAGTCGTGAATCCTATTCGAAGGAATGGAGCGAAGAAATCTAATGAAGGAAGCTGCCTACAGAGGGAGAGAGCACGAAGTGAGAGAGAAGATAGTGATGGATTGATCTGTGTGATCTGCCTGGGTAGTGGACTGATCAGAACTGAAGTGTAGAAGAAGCAGGAAATACAGAGGCCATGTATACATGAAGGGAGTCTGAAAAACGTTCATGAGTACACATGAGATCTGGAAGCTATGGCACACATGAGGTAATGTGAAGCTCAATGTGGGGCGCCATGTAAAGTACCATATGGGATCATGTGGGTCAAGCCGGCACAGCTCGATGTAGGCTGCAATGACATGTGGTTACGTCACATGTCTTAACAAATCCAATAAAGGACGTGCTATATGAGAGAAGAGAGAAGAGATAGAAGGTGTGTATTGATCTAGCTACTGTGATGAACTGATCTAATGTGAAGGGTTGTAATAAACAGAAGTAGCAGGTAATACAAGGGCTATATATGTTCTGACCCATTCAGCAATGCGGCCCATTGGTCAATGGGACGCTATTGCTGGTTGGGACGGCCCATTCACCAATCGCACTAGTAAGCGGCCCATTGAGCAATGGGCCCAGCCCATTCACCAATGTGCATAACCCATTAACCAATCTGCATAATATTATAGTATTATTACTTCATACAACCTATGGAATAATTATGCTAGACATCACCTAATAGAGGTATGAAAAATATAACAAATAAAATACGAGAACTGGAACTGCCCAGAAGTATGAAAAATATAACCAATAAAATATAATAAAATGCTAGAAATCAAGTCCTTTTCTGCAGCACCATAGAATGCAATGTAGAATCTAAATTAGAGGCCCCGGCAGAATCTGAATGCAAAATAGAAGAAAGACGTGAAGAGGGGCGCTTGCGAATAATATTAGGAGTGGAGCTTGCCACTGTCGAAGTATGTACAGTTGTAGAAAATTCAGATGAAGGAAAATCAGACCTAGATGGAGAGGGAAGCACAAAGGAACTACCAGAAGAAGGTAATGATGTAGATACTGGAGAACCAGCCAGTGGAGAAAGCGAAAGTGGAGAAAGAGAGAGCGGAGAAATTGCGGAGGAACCAACAGCAGAAGGTAATGGTGTAGATGCTGCCAAACCAGCAGCTGTAGAACGTGAGACTACAGTGCGAGTGTTACGTTCTTCGGGGGCGGCAAGATTCAAAAATTCTCCAGCCTCATCAGCCAAGTGATGCTTGCGCTGGTGACAATAGTTAGTACATTTGGCACCAGATTTGAAGCATTTGCAGCGCCTAGGTAGGCAAGTGGATGTGTGGCTTCAAGTACAATAAAGAAGCACCTCCGTAGCTTGAGAGGCCAGAGCAGCAGCGCGGTGGAGGCTGATGACTGAATTGCTTGTGAAACTCAAGGTTGAAGTTGGAAAAGGCATCAAATCAGTAGATAAAGAGAATATTAATATATTAGGGACATGCCAATAATAGCCGGGACCCAGTTGAGATCGCCGGTGGGATATAAATGGTCTAGAACACCATGCTCTATTTGTAGCCGATACCGCCCAGGGTGTGGCTGCTCCAGAACTTGTGCATAGAGTCTAGGATAATCTAATGTGCCACGGTCCTCCCTTGGAATTCGTAAGGATACAACTGTATTGGGGTCAAACGTCTCTATAACAAATCGTTTGTTATATCTGGTAGCCATTTGATCATGAGCCTTTTGTGTTGAGGGAATAACGGATTCATCAGCAAAAAAAATTCTGTATTACAATTCTCCACCCGGTGTTACAACAATATTTTACCTCACACACATTGTGTGCGCTGCCAAGCTCATCCCTGCTTGTTGCGTGTGATGTGCCTTCCCAACTACCCCATACCTGTCTTTGCATATTACGACATGCACTTCCGCATTCCATCTCGCATACATTCCTAATTCCATTGTCTCTTACTTCTCTCTCTACGTGCTCACGAGTCCGATTACATTCATCTCATGTCTCTTTTTCTCTCCGCCGCATTCCTCCATTTAATTCATCCTACTATTCATCATTCATTTCATTCCACATATGGTAATCTACTCTGTTATTCACTGTCCAATTTCTTTCCAGCTCCCGTGGTATCAAATGTGCCGCCCCCTCAATCGCACATAGCCATACCACCATTTGCCCTCCCCCATGCAAGAATTCTTTCACCTCTGACATCTCTTCGGGGCCGTGAGGCGTCGGATTCCCTGCCCACTCCAGCAGTATCACATGTACTAACTGGTACAACTCTCCATTTGACCCAGTCAGTGTAAATAACGCATGCAAGAATCCCGTAACTAGTCCGTGGTACCTCCTTAAGCACCCCGTAACGGACGTAGGGTGGAGTCTTATTGACTCGATATGTACCCATACTGCATCTCGCCTTGCTTCCTTTCCTCGCCACATTTTCCCCCTGTTGGGCTGCACATGCTGCAGTTTGTAAGCTTTATTCTCATCCACATCTCGATCTGGCACTGGAATCTCAAGACTGTTGTATGCCTGCATAGTTGCATGCAATAAAATCCTCTCTGCGTCCGATTCCGGATCGTTCGCCGCCTGACAAACGTTGCATGCAAAGACCTGCACTATATGGTCCCCTAGTTCTGGAATTATGAATTCCTCGGCTGTACATACTAGGTCGTATACTACTTGTATTGCACCCTTCTCTTGCAGTGTAATATATATCTTGGTGCCTGCGGGCACAATCAGCTGGGTTTCTTTGCATTTCGGACGCACAACGTCCCCTAACCTCTGCTGAATTGCCGGAACCTCTATTGCCCATACTGCCATATCCAACTCCTTTGCTGCGAAGCTATGAGATCGGGTGTAGCCTTTGCTGATTTGTGGTATGCTATCGATGTGGATACTCCGACATTATGCATCCTTTAATGACTTGGGTGATGTCTCGCAAACCTCCGTGGAATACTGGGGCAAGCTGCCGTAGCATGAGATTTGGTCACCCCAGTGCATAATCAAATGGACCTTGGGAAAGTTGAAATGTGAATCCTCTACGAGAACCTGATTAATGAGGTATGCTCGTTCATCCCTGTCCTCCACCGCCGCACGTGCCTTTTGGGCTGCTGTACGTCCGTTTGCATTTGCCTACAGGTTTCGACTTTTATTCTCTTCGGTAAGCTCCTTCGAAACCAAATCTGCCCTGCATTTGGTAGCTTTGGTAGCCCGATAGCGCAAAAAGATGTCCTTAGTGCGATGGAACTCTTGTAGATATTCCCGCATATATCCAATTGTGCTATCGGTATGGCTCCGATACCAGGAGAGGAGGGCAAAATCAGTCAAGTATCATACACAAGTGATTGCTCTTTTGAACTCCCGTTTTTGGGACGCGGTCAGACGCTGGGTGTCTGCCTTGCGACATAGAGCAGCAGTGAAAAAACTCAAAATTACAATCAGGATTGATCGCATTTCCTTGCCTGAGACTTGACTCAAAAGGCTATATGACTTGCGTAGCACATAGTTTCCAGAGTAATGAGAAAGGGAACTCCAGATATTATCGAATGCGGGGAGTCTGTTATGGAATTCTAGAAACCCCTTTATCCATTCCATCAAATGCTGAAGGTTCCCCAAAATCATGTTGTGAAGGATATCTGATCGAATAAGTTCGTTTGGAACCACATCCTTGAGGGTCCAAAGAGCGTTTGTGACAGGCTTTACTCCATCGTTGTGCAGACCTTTCGAGTCCGATTCGTAAACCCATGCCCGATACTTTTCAGGCTTGCGCGGGGGATATTTTTGGAGGTTGCCGAGTTCCTCTTGAGGACATTCGCATATCGAACATCGCGTGGAGTAAATCCCATGTATTGTTGAATTTTACATATGGTCTGCCAGCCAGCCAGCAACGCGGAAATGGCACTCCCGTATTATCCCGTCCCCACAGCTGATCCCCAGCCCACCCCGTGCTGTGTCCGATAACGGATGCAAAATGAAGGTCAGCAACTCGTGAAGAACCTCAATCGCCTCTTGCTCCTGTTTCTCCTCTGACCAGCCAGTGCTCTTTTTGACTTGTTTTGGACTATTCGGCAACAGAGCTACTGGTATCCATGCATGAGATGTGGGTCGATTCCGAATTCCAGACTTAATGTTGCCAATGCTTATATACAAAGGCCACACTTTCCCATCACCGGAAAAATTCGTCAGATGGGTGGCATTGGACGCAAAGAGTACTAGTACCAGTGTAGCGCCGACGGGGAGGATCATCTAAGATCTGAACTTAGCCACAACTTAAGACTTACAAATGTAGAACGTGGAGTACTAGCATACCTGCATATTCCACCACCACGAACCAGTATTCATCTCCGTATAAACCCTGTCTTGCTATGTGTCAAAGTGCTTCACCGGGTCCTAGCACATATGCGCAGCAAATGATTTCCGACGCAACAAGTACTTTAAGGACTCCAAAATATCCCGATACCAGAACTCCGTATTTTTAGCCAACCGAAAGTCCACAAATCCATGCTTCTATGGAGTATCCATGGCAATGTCGTCAATCTTGCGATACAATGTGAAGGCAGATCGAAATGAAAATCTTGTACTGCAGTCCGATGAGGACCGTTGGGCATCCGTTCGTTGCGCAAGTAAGCCATCCTTGAAGAACTCATCGATCTGAGCTCTTGGCACGTGGAATTCATATAAAAACCTTGCAAGCTTATAATCCAGCGCATTTTGGAAGGGTTGAAAGAAATTGTACATCGGTTGCCTCTGTATAACAAACGGGTATGTCGAAATGGCCTTGCCTTCTTAACGGTCCTCAGGAAAACTCGTGATGTCTTCCATGAGTATGATAGTGTGCGATAGAATCCCCGCTGCATCCGAATTTCCAGGGCCATTATATTAGATTTGTTCTCGTTATTCTTCCGACGACTTGGCGTAATCTTGTAGTGTATGGTTGGGTAAGTCTAAGAAGAGTTGCCTCAACTTATCTTCGAATTTCTGGTTATTCGTAGCTTGTGTTGTGTCCGTTGCCTCCTCTGTTGCATTCAAATCTTCCTTGCTTGTATTAGTTCATTTTCGGAGGTGCTGGAGTTTGCGATGTTGTTTTTCCAAATAGTTCGTGAGAGCGCGAGCAGATTTAAAAGCCTGCTTGCAAAACGGCAACCACCAAGCTACACGTCCTTTGGCTGCTGTACTGCGTACGAATGTTCATTGAGTGTAGTAGTTTCTGCTCGTTTTCGTTTCGACGGTCGGTGCTGGAGTTGGGGTTGTTGTTTTTCCAAATGAATCTTGAGCATGCCAGCCGATTTGAAAGGCTGATTGCAAAATGGGCATGCACCTATCGTTGGGCGTACGCTGGAGGAATCCATAGAAAAGATGTGGGCAAACAAATGAGTTGGTGTTTGTTACCACGTGATTCGGCCTAAATCAGGTGCTTATGAGTTACCACGCATCCGTTGTTATTATATTCTGGTTGGTTGTCATTTCCAAGAACATGTTTCCTTTTGTATTCTTTCACTCAGTCCCTTCAAGCTCGAGATCTGGAACCTGATAGCTTTATTGAAACCATTGTCTAGAAATCTACTAAGGTTTTGCACACGGTCACCAAGGATCGCTAGGGGTCCGATATCGTCCACGTGCTAACCTAACCTAACATGCCCAGAGCTTCCTATCTAAGTTAGTCTGGTTGGCACAAGCTACTCGGAAGAGGTATGTAAGTGCCAGGCAGTACCTCCACATAAGCGGTTGTACTAACCAGGCTAATGTAGACAAAGGACCCGTTTTCCGGAACATTATGATAGGACTATTTCTTGTTTCCTAGAACTAATTTATCAATCCAAATATTGATGTTTAGCATACAGTCGCCAAGGATCGCTACGCGTCCGATATCAACCCTGTGCTAGCCCAATACAGTTGTGCACAAAGATACTACGTAGCAGGACTAGTTTAACATGTTTAGCATGATCTCGATTCTAGATCTTGCTTCCAGACCTGGAATGTGATTTCTGCAATTATTTTGGTAACCAATGTTGATAAATCCACACTAGCATTTATGAGGTTTAGGATGCAGCCACCAGGGATTGCTATAAGTCCGATTTCCTCCTTTGATGCTTACATATGCTAGCCTCATATAGTTGCATCCAGAGGTTACATCTTGCTTCTGGAACTAGGTAATTTGACACACAGGAGCAGTCGTGATAACCAGACTAACGTAGGCATTCCAGCCGTCCGATCTCATTGAGACTTGGTCGGTTCAAATATAGTACATTACCATAATAGTCCATGTTCCAGGTAATCTGGTATGGTTCTAGCAATATAATGCATAGTCTGTTTGGCAGGGCTAAAACGTTCGCAGAAAAAGTACTACCTGGGCACAAAGGTATCGAAACCACCAGTCATCGGACGTGCGTGGGAAGAAAGGGACCAAAGAGATAGAGCAAGTGGGATAGCCAAATCTGGCAAAATCTGGCCAAACAGTGTACCTATTACAGCGTGAATATATTGTGGCCAAATCTCTGCATTCCCTGGTCTGCTTGGCAGAGCTCAAGCATTCTGATACAAGCAAAAAGCACTACCTAGACAAGCGTATCTAAACCACTAGTTATCGGACGCATATAGGAAGAAAGAGGCCGGGGATATCAAGCAACTGTTCTGGCCATATCTGGCCAAACCGTGCACTTGTTCCACCGTGAATGTATTCTGGCCAAATCTTTGCACTACCTAAACACAAGGTTATCGAAACCAACAGTTATCGGACGCATGTAGGAAGAAAGAGCCCGGAGATATCGAGCAACTGTTCTGGCCATATCTGGCCAAACCGTGCACTTGTTCCACCGTGAATGTATTCTGGCCAAATCTTCTAAACACAAGGTTATCGAAACCAACAGTTATCGGACGCATGTAGGAAGAAAGAGCCCGGAGATATCGAGCAACTGTTCTGGCCATATCTGGCCAAACCATGTACTTATTTCAGTGGGAATGTATTCTGGCCAAATCTCTGCACTACTTAAACGCAAGGGTATCGAAACCACCAGTCATCGGACACATGTAGGAAGAAAGAGTTCGAGGATATCAGGCAACTGTTCTGGGCATATCTGGCCAAACCGTGTACTTGTTCCAGCGTAAATGTATTCTGGCCAAATCTCTGCACTACCTAAACACAAGGGTATCGAAACCAACAGTTATCGGACGCATGTAGGAAGAGAGTGGCCAGTGAGATTGAGTAAGTGCTCTGGCCAAATCTAGCCAAACTGTGTACTTGTTACAGCATAAAGGTATTCTAACCAGGTCTGGCCAAAATGTGTACTTACAGTTAAATGTATTAAAAGTAGTACTATAGCTAGAAATATAAAAGGGCAGTCTTCCCACACGTTAGAATTGCCAAATCAGTACTGCCTTCCACTGATCCGAATATATTCCGAATTGTTCAGACATTAAAGGTACGCTACACATCAGTTATTGGACGAGAGTGATCAACTTATTTGGGTATTACTAGATTAGGTAGTCAACTATGTCACGACAACTAGCGAAAGAAGCACAGGTGACAACACCCGCCAAGACCCGCCTGGGCTGTGGCAACGATAACCCTGAAGAGTATAAGAAGTGAAGGAGGTACGTGAAGGCTTATGTGCTTGCCAACGGTATCACTAGCAGGCGTTCAGGGACCATGCAAAGGACCCGAAAAACGGAATGCTAGCGTCCGGGTGGGCGCTGTTGCAGTCCGATAAGAGGGACAAAGACGGAGACAAGGCAAGAGCTAGGTTCCACTATCTCTTGCTGGATAGTCTAAAAAAGGATAGGGAGAATGAGACTAAGGAGGGCCTGGCCTCGGCTAAAAGAAAGCGAGACCAGGCTGCCAATGACTCCGATGGGGACGCTCCGGGTCCGATAGAAGCTCCCGCCCTGGTAGTCAGGGTGGCAATTATCCAACTGGTGGATGCACGGGATTTGGAGCCCAAGTGGGGGTTTATTTTTGGGCAAATGCCTGAAATAAGCAACTGGTTCCCCTGTGTCGGATAACGATGCAAGAACTAGTGGATGGGGTGCGAGCCCGCATCCCTAACGGGAGAATCGTGCGTGCTATTTACGGCGCCCTAAGCACACCGCCCCCTAATGGGCAGAAGCCGGCGGACGTAGAGCGGGTCACCACAGACGGCGATCTGGCGAATCTGAACGCGGTGGCCGAATGGGCCTACAAGCCCCTTCTGTTCCAATTACAGTTGGCTTAGGCGGACCAGGCCAACCAAAGCCCTCCTCCCGACGACCGAGAGTATTTTGCAGGGGACGAATTCGTCCCCGTGGATGACCTTTACGACCGAGTGGCGTCCGACTCGGACAACGACCTGTACCTCATTAAGGGGAGAAAAAGGAAGGTGAAGTCGTAGCCCAGAAGTGACAACGGCTTCGAATATGAGAAGGCTAGGTGTAGAAGGAAACTGGGGGAATTCAGCCACCAGCTGGAGGAGGTAAAAGGACGCCATCGGGCGTTCAAGGGACCCAAACAGTGTGATATCATTGACTCGGATGGCGAGGACCTGTTTAGCTGGGTTAGATATTTGAATCCCCAATCGGGCAAAGGGTATGTGAAAGCATGAGCTGCAGCCCAGTATGGGGTTCGTGCTAAAACAGAGGAAGAAGGTAGAGGGAGAGCTGTGGCCAAATTTGAGTCAGAGCCGGAGGAGGGGGGTTTCAATCATTGGGTGTGGATTGATGAACCCCATGATGAAGAGAAAGATGAAGAGGAGGAGGAGGAGGAGCAGGAGGAGCAGGAGGAGGATAGGAGTGATGATAAGGAAGAGG
>Ga0307511_10004772_pt1 | contig 13860 bp, 21 predicted proteins | sample 13_EM_MG_FD_200266 | JGI IMG/M metagenome (GOLD analysis project Ga0307511, IMG submission 200266) | Populus trichocarpa ectomycorrhiza microbial communities from riparian zone in the Pacific Northwest, United States - 13_EM | ecosystem: Host-associated > Plants > Roots > Unclassified | place...
GGGGAGTATGTGGGTGTGTATATGTGCGTGGGGTGGGTATGTATGGTGCATGGGTAAGTAGATTCTAAAATGTAACGTTGAGTAAACTACATACTGTACATACATAGCATGTGCATGTGGGGTAAAGTCTATGAGTGAGATCAAAATAAAAATGAGAGGAGGAGAAAAGAGAAGGAGGAGAGAAAAGGAATAGAGGATAAGTATACTATCCTACCGTTTGAGTGGGTAAGGGAAGTATGAACTATTTTCGACAAGCCTAGCTCATCAAACCAAAAAAACAACGGCAGGTGCTAGCATGATTCAAACACTTGAACATACTTCATAATTCTTCTTTGTATTCACGTTACCTCTGCTGAGCAAAGGCCAAGGACAAAAGGCTGCTTCTACATACATATACCATTTCGTAAATTATGCAAGATAACCTCGCATCCAACCGATATCCCCCCAAAATATATTACCCATAAACCCCAGGAAAAACAAGAAGAGAAACGAAAATAAAACAAATCAACTCTAGATCATCGTTACCCTGAAGAAACCAGCTCCCCAAGATATCCCCGTCCTTCCTCACACCCCTCCCGGCCCCAACCCCACCGCCGCCAACTTACCTACCCACTCCCTCCCAACTACCAAAATCTCCCTATTTTCAAAAAACACACTCACTCCCTGCTCCCCAAACCCCTTCATCGCAACCCCGACCATCGCCGCCGCTAGGACCTCGTTCGGACACGTTGGCTGCATCCAGCTCTTCAACTTCCCCTTCATTCCTGCATGGTGTGCAGCTTGTTTGCTTGCGATTTGGCCATCCTGCGGCGGGTCCCCAGGGCGGAAAGTATATAAATCAAACCCTGCCGTTGCGCCCTCGATTCCCCCTCCGGCGCCTCGACTAAGACAGAATAAATCCTTCTCTGCATTACCCTTGACTGCCATCTCAATACCATCCCCACCCCTCAGACCTTTCCCCCATATCTTCCCCCCGCCAGTAACATCCGCCCCCCAGCCACTCAAATACACAAATTTCAGTCTCCGCCCATCTCGGGTACAGACTTCAGAAAAGAGCTGTGCGGCGTGTAATGGATACTGCACTGTGACTTTTTGGAATTCCTCAAGTGTGGGGAAGGCCTTCCGGGGACCGCCGAGGCACCAGATGCAGGCGTCAGGGCGGAAGGATGTGATTGTTGAGAGGAGGGGGGTCAGGTCGGAGAAATCTTTGTGAATGAGGGTGCGGAGTTTCCGGGAACCGAGTTCGTCGGGGAGAGGCCGGCGGGTTATGACGAGGATGGAGGTTACGCTGGGGGACCGGAGTGCGAGGCGGAGGACTTCGCGCCCGCAGAAGCCGGTAGTGCCAGTGAGGATTAGGTTCACCATGAGAGTGGGAATATAGAGGAATGAAGTCAACCAGACTAGAATGAAGTGGTAATCTCGGTATGTAGCTCAAAAGCAGATTGAAAGAGATATGAAATACAATGTCTAGGAATTAAGCTCGGCGGGTATAGATGTTAGATGGGTGCGCAATTGCTCAAACGTCAAATGCGGTAACAGAATGTACAAAGCGGTATCGCGAGGACAAAAACCCAAGAGGCCAATCATGAGGTATATATCCTCTCCTCTCTCTCTCTCTCCCTGAGGCTCTGCTATATAGCATATTGAAGGCTGTTTCACTTCCCTGGGGAGGAATTCATGCTTTGTGCCTCACTGGTGATTCTCACCGCCAAAGTGCCATGACTTGAAACGCGAGGAAGGGTACTAATTCTATCTAGGTCGGACATAATTTTGACGGGCTAGGGGATGAGGTGAGCGTACCTAGGCGCCGGTGCCCAAAAACGTCAACCTACGTTATTTGTGCCCCAGGGATTACATTACTTGTAAAGTTTGACGTCGAACACACTCGAGTGGATCAACTCGTGCCGGTGATGCTGTGACAGGAATGAAAAGATCTGAATGAAGGGATCTATTGAGGTTGAGGTAGTCTCTTATGGAGCAGTCTCCTGCCAAGCGCTGTGCTACCCAGAACGGCAGTCGCACTTTTAGTCAAGAGAACTTTCATTTCAAAAGTAATTACTTGATATCCAGCAGACGGTTGATTATACTTCTCACTCATGATACCTTAGCTATTAGCTAGAAGTACCTAAAACTACTAAGTTGTAAGGGTTTGAGTTGGCTTTTTAATAGCATATCTACTATCCGTTTCAATTTGCGGGATGTGCTGGAATTCGAAATTCGGAGATGTATTTTTAGGGTACTTGTTAATCACGATACAGTGCCATCAAAAAACCGAAAGCAATTAGCTAAAATAATTATACAAGAGCTCAAGAACGGCCGCGTGACACATTTTTTTCAACATGATAAACAGGGCATAAGAACCCACAGACTCGGCTTTCACCTCATTCCCAGCCCCTTGTCCCACATCTACGCACCCCCATCTTACATAGGGTACCCCCCACCAGCCAACTGGTGCTTCAGCATTATTATCTGCGTCTGTTGTTCTGGCGGTAGCGCAGAGATCTGCTCCGGAGTCAACTGCATCACCTGCCTAATCAACTCTGCTCGCTGATCCGTCGGGGGCTGTTGCTGCTGCTGCTGTTGTGGTGGTGGTGGAGGTGGTGGAGGTGGAGGTGGCTGCTGCTGCTGCTGCTGTGGAGGAGGAGGAGGTTGTTGATAGACTTGTTGAGGAGTGGGCGTAGGTTGTGGGTATCCATACGGAGCTGCTTGCTGTGGTGGAGGTGGTGGGGCAGCAACTGGTGGAGCTGCTACCGCAGGCTGGGTAGTGGTCTCAATGACCTTTGTAAGAACGCTAGTATCCACGAGGTTCATGAGTAGAAGGGCTTGGAAGATGGCGTAGCTGAGCTGTGGTGCTTGTCGGAGCAATTCCGCTGCCTTGATGGGGTCTGCAGTAGCTAGCTGTTTCATCTGGGAAAGGATATCAAGAAGCTGGGTCGGTGGGAGAGTCTTGAGTGTGTTACTAATTGCTTCTGGTGCTTGAAGGTTCAGTGGAACATCGACTCCTGGTGGTAATGCAGGTAAGGATGAACTTGAGCTTTGCGTTGCTCCTGCTGGTGTAGGCCCACTGCCTCCAACAACTAACCCCTGTCCACCACTCATCGCCCCAGTACCAAACATCTCTCCCCCTTCCATATCCGGCGCGTTTCCTTCGTGTGAGAAGTCGACTCGGAGTTTCCGCCCCATTACCTCGTGGCCGTCAAGGTTACGGACTGCAGAGGCAGCAGTTTCAGGATCTTGGTATTCGGCAAATCCGAAGCCTTTGGGGCGGCCGGTTTCGCGGTCGTAGACGAGGCGGAAGGAGACTACGCGGCCGACAGACTGGAAGATCTCGGTGATTTGTTCTTCGGTGAGACCTGGTCGAAGACGGGGGGATGTGTCAGCAGAGATGTCTCGGGTTGTAACGACGTGGTTGCTTTGTTTGTGAGGTGAGGTATGGAAGATTGACCGTACGATATGAGTAGAAGAACCACAACCCGGGCAAGGCTCTAAGGCTCGAGTTGAGGTACTAAAGGAGGAGAAAACACTCACCATATGGAATATTCCCGACAAAGACGATTTTTCCTGTTGATGGTCTCTCCGGAGGCATACTTTCTCACTGAGCGACAGAACCAATGGTGTATTATTGTTGTTCCCCGGGAAAACAGGGCCGCTTGCTGTTTCAGCGCACACGGAAAAAGGAATAAAAAACGACAAACACTTGAGCAGATGTACGTGATATTGACAATATCGTCAAGCACGAGGGCAGAAGTAGGGTCAGACAGAAAGGTTGATTGAATTTCTCTCTTTGTTATCTTTTCTTCTCACTCTCATTCCAGTCTCTATAAAAAAAAACTGCAACAAAGACCATACACACAAACTGAGCTCCTCACAGGCTTAGGGCGACAGTGCTCCCGAGATTGTTTATGCAATTCCCCAATGCCTAATTCCACCGAGATGAGATAAATGAATATTAGATAGCAAGCTGCGTCGGGACCTTAGTCTCGTGCCCTCGGGGCCTTGGTGCTGGACCGGCGTCGAAGTGAAATGGGTAAACCGCTCGGGGCGAGGCGTGCTGGAGGCTGGCGAGAGGTAATATGGGCGAGGAGGAGGGATTAGGGAATGGGGATAGACTTGGGTTGGGTATAGATGAATGGAAAGGTGAAGGTCTTGCTGGCGGTTCAATCGCGGCTAGGCATATCACCGCAGTTATAATTTGACTTTTGCGGCGATCACAGACGCGCAAGGATGTTCTAGGCACAGAATTTTGTACTGAGACATCCCCGCCCCCGCGCACAATCCATCCTTGCCAAACTCCCTCATGCCCCACCATCACTAACCAATAGGGTAAGTTACCTAGCTGCTCAGCGTATTTTTTCGCCCTTCGACATCATCAAACTCGCTATAGGCGAACGGCAAAGTCAAGCAACCCACCAAACATCCCAGTCAGTTCAACACCATAAGAGAAGAGAGATACAAGATGGATCCAAATAACCCCCGTGAAGCTTGGACAAGAATTCAGAATGCCTTGAAGGCGCAGCAATCCCGAGCCGGAGGTTTCGGAGGAGCACGACCACCGAAGGCAGCTTTGGGGGGATTTGGTGGATTGTTGTTGCTTGGAGGGTTGTACTTTACGCTCAACAGTGCTTTGTTCAACGGTACAGTGACGGTCTAGCTTGCTGTTCAAGCTTCGTTTGCAAGATGTGGGCATAAAGACTGATTGCGTTGTACTGTGGGAATATAGTGGATGGTGGTCACAGAGCAATCAAGTATACCAGACTAGGCGGTGTAAAGAAGGAGATTTACAGTGAAGGTATTTGAATGTTTCTTTATTCCCAGAGCTTCTCGGCTTCTTACTGACCATCCTCTCATTCACCAGGAACACATTTTGTCATTCCTTGGTTCGAAACTCCCATCACCTATGATGTCCGGGCAAAGCCTAGAAACGTAGCATCCCTCACCGGAACTAAAGGTAAGCTGCTCAGTATTCCACTGCAGTTCCATGATAATGCTTATACCTGAATTCAGATCTCCAGATGGTCAACATCACCTGCCGTGTCCTCTCCCGCCCCAAGATTGACGCCCTTCCCACGATCTTCCGAACTCTCGGCACAGACTACGACGAGCGTATCCTTCCATCCATCGTCAACGAGGTCCTCAAGTCGGTTGTTGCACAGTTCAATGCTAGTCAGCTGATCACCCAGCGGGAGAGCGTCAGTAGGCTTGTGAGGGAGAACTTGGTAAAGAGGGCAGCGAGGTTCAACATCCTGTTGGATGATGTGTCTTTGACGCATTTGGCTTTCTCCCCAGAGTTCACAGCGGCTGTTGAAGCCAAGCAGGTCGCACAGTAAGTACCGCCATTAGGCCTCACACTCAATTCGATGTAGGAAACCTCTAACATTTTGTTCCCCAACCACAGACAAGAAGCACAGCGAGCAGCTTTCGTTGTAGACCGTGCCCGCCAAGAGAAACAAGCTATGATTGTGAAGGCTCAAGGAGAAGCCCGCTCTGCTGAGCTGATTGGTGATGCCATTAAGAAGTCCCGAAGTTATGTTGAGCTTCGACGAATCGAGAACGCCAGGTCAATCGCTAGCATTCTCGCGGAGGCTGGCGGCAAGAACAAGTTGTTCTTGGATACAGAGGGATTGGGTTTTACAAGTTTGATTGACAAGGAGGGTTCGAAAAAGTAAGTGCAAGACCTGGGGTAGGTTGGGGGTTCGAGTTCTTGCTGCTGAGACGGGACTACAGGCGTGTGTAATGCTTGCACGTTGTTGCAGCAAAGGGCTATGAAGAGGGTGAAAAATAATGGGGATCCAGCGCGATTGCGGATTATTATCTTGCTGTACAACTAGTTTAAATTAAAAGGAAACGGACTCTTCTCACTCACAAAGAAACTTTTGAATATTACTGGCGTGGCCAGGAGATAGATTTTCCATTATTGCTGGAGGCTCAATTTGGGAATATTTACACTGCAGTTTTGCGGAATTTCCCCACGCCAACGCCCACCATCGCCAAGTCTCATCGCCATCCAGTGACACCGAAAAAGCTTGTCTGTGAAGATCATCGGTGGCTGCGCAGCACTCCCTGAAGCTGACAGGTTTGCGCACTCAACCCCTTACTATGTAACGAATCTGAGTCGCAACTTGCAGGTTTATCACGGCGTGGGTGCCGCTGCCAACTCCAGGCTGAAAGCAAATACTCCTGTGCATTCTTTATCCTGTGTCTCTTCTCTTGTACGCTCACAAGATACCCGTTCATTATATTGCGAACCATATTCTTATCTGTATTCATTTTAAACAGCTATAGGCTGTTATCCCTACCCGGTTAATACCCGTTTCTAAAAGAAAGGCACAAAAGAAAGCTCGCAAGCAGGCCCCTAACCTCCGGCACCATGCCTCGCCGACTCAGTCTCATCCTGCTCTTGGGGGCCCTCTTTGTCCTCATCACTACCTCCCTCTTCTTCTCAGACCCTATCCGAAACTACATCCCCAAGACTACCGGTCCTGTAACAGCTCCACCAGGATCACTGCAAGAACCGCCATCCCACTCCAATGTCGACACCACAACCAAGGTTCCTCAAACGAAATTCGACGGAGCAATACACATCGCCCTCACCGAGACTGGTGGTTCCCACGATGAAGTCGTCGCTGCATTCGTTCACTCCTTTGCGTCCCAGCCGAGGGTGCAGATGGATATTTACCAGCTTTATCCTCGTTACGGAATAAAGGATATCATGGCCGCATTCGAGCTCCCGAGTAAACCGTCTGGACCCCATGGCCCTCCGGATTTTTTGTCATGGCAGAAGCCAGAGCAGAAGCTGCCTGATATCTGGGTTGCGACGACCTGCGAGCTTGATTTACTATATTATCAGAAGAACATGACGGCGTTACTTGAGAATAGGAAGACGTATATATATTGTGTTATTCACCACGCGGATAGGTGGAATAACCAAAAAATGAAGACCCTTGCTGGGCCGTGGATCGATCAGAGTAGGATTGAATTCATCACATTATCCCCGCACACTGTGGAGTTCCTGCAAAAAGAAGGCTTGGGGAAATGGAAAGTTTCGATGCCACCATTAATTCGTTATCTAGTCCCTGTCTTCCCCGTCTCGATCACCACCGAGGAATCTACTCAAAAACAAACCAATGGGGAGAATGCACCAATACCGACAGATGCCGATGGAGAAGAACTCGGCTTCGCACTACAAGGAGACTATGACCCATCACGACGAGACTATGCCTCCCTCTTCTCCCGGCTCGACTCCTTCCTCTCTGGCGGGAACTACAAGGACTTAACCATGCACCTCCTCGGCCACGGAGACAAAAAGCCCACCGTTCCAGACTCAATCAAGCCAAACGTGCAATTCAACGAGCGTCTGTCTTACTTAGAATACTACTCTCTCATCGCCCGCACCTTTGCGCTCCTCCCGGCATTTGCATCGGCGGAGTACTTGGATCGGAAGGCGAGTAGTACTGTCCCTGCTGCGCTCATTGCGGGGGTCCCGCTCGTGGCGACGAAGGAGATGGTGCAGGCGTATGCGTATTTGAATATGGATGTGGTATGGAAGCAGGAGGTGGGCAGGTCGGATATGGATATTGTGGGGGATGTGTTGAAGATGACGGTGGAGGAGAGAAGGAGGAAGAAGCAGGCGGTGAGGGAAAAGAGGGACGAGATTATTAAGGGGAATGTGAGAAGGGTGGACGGGTGGCTGCATGAGGCGATGAGTAAGATGGGGAGGGAGTTGTAGAGGTGAGGCGAGGTGAAGTGTTGAAGGGCAGGAGCTGTTTCCATGGACAGAAGTCTGCGGAAAGGGTTTTTAAAAATCAGGGTAATAGACAACGAAAATGAATTGTCATATAATGTCTTGTGCTTTGGCTTCATGTTTTTATTATATATTGGTTCGTTGCTTTTTTTCTCTCTTTTCATTCCATATCAAAATATACTGGCAGGGTTGATAAAATTTAAATACTGGCTAAGTAAGAGAAGTTGATATTTACAATAAAAAATTGATGGAATTTTCACCATGGAACTTAGGTAGGCTTCCAACATGATAAAGCCAGACTATCAAATTTTTATTTTCTTTGTTTATATATATATATATATATAGACTACAACGGAAAAAAAAAGTCGACAAACAAATAACTACATCAGAGGGAGTAAGAACCCAGACGAGCATGAGTGGGTTGTTGGAGAACTCATCAGCTCAAACGAAAGGCATGCGCAGCAAACGAAGAAGCAATTACAAGCAAAGCAAACAGACAGACGAAGAAAGGAAAATGGAGAAGCAGGGGAATCAACACGAAATCAACAGACAAAAAAAAAAAAATTTCAAGCCCGCAAAAAGGTATTACTGTTATCATACCCTAATATCCCATCCCCACATCGCCGCCTATTTATTTTCCAATGATACCCTTTCCAACAACATTAAACCCAACATTCAACGCAACACTAACCAACAACATCCCACACAACACCGTTGGACCCCACTTATCATGATACCTCACCGCCCTCCTCTTCTTAATCTTCTCAATCCTCCACAAATACATGCCCAGTGCATAGACCAAGCTAACCACCGCCGCCATCGTAAACCCCCACGCACTATACAACGCAATCTTAACTTTCGCCTTATGCTCTGCACTATCCACACCAAAATTGAGCAATAATGCCGAGATCGCGCCTAGGTAAATACTAAACTCGAACCAAGAGAGAAACGTTCTCTCCGCAGCAAAGAACACCTTTGGCTCGACTCTGACCGGGACGAAAATACGTTTCCCAGGGGGCGCTTTGAAAGTCTTGTATGTTGGCGCCCCGAGGGGGTTCAGACTGCTAGTATTATTGGGTAGGGGGGTAGATCTGTGTAACGCAGATTTAAGCTTCGAGCCAGCGGAAGTAAGACCCTTAGCGATTGCTTGTGGGATCGATTTCTTCGGTGGACGACGAGTCGAGTTCCCATCTGCATCGTCGTCGTCTTCAGAGTCATAAAGGGGCTCGTCTTCACCAACATCTGCAGCAACACGCTCTTCTTGGTCCATGATATTCCCTCCTCCCCCATTGGTAGTGTTGTTTTGATTTCCATTAGCCCCGTTACTACTATGGTTTGTGCCACTGCCATTGCGGACAACGGCCGCCTTAGCATCTTCAGCTTCACTCTCATCATCAGAATCAAAATTCTCATCGCTAGTACTAGCGGATGAAAGGTGGTTCGCCCGCTCAATACCAAACCTATGCGTGACTGGTTTCAAAATATCTGTATCCATTTGGGGGAGCCAGAATGGTAAGAGATTAATCTTATCCGGGAACAACGTAGCCGTGCCATGGATGAACTTTGAGAATTTGGGCACAGCTTCGACAAGGTGGGAGGAGACTAGTTCCCTAACCCAAGAGGGTGGTTCTTGACCAGCTTGAGTTTGCAGCTTGACTTCGAGAATAGCGTAGGGGAAGCGTTCGACGTCCTTTGCCGGGAGCTGATTGAAGGGCCAGTCGACACCGATGTCCATGCGTCGCCAGTTGTTGCCGGAGCGGATGCGGCCATCCCAGTTGTCTTCACGGACGAGGGTGAGTTCGGTGTCGAGGGAGATACGGACACGGGCATCACCAGGGAGTTGGAAGGCGGTACGGTTGTAGAAAGAGCGGACAGCTGTAATGGATCATAATATCAGCTGTTGTTGTCCAGTTGGTCCTGGTCAGGTGTATTATTGGTAAAACATACCTGGCCTAAGCTTTCGCTTGATAGCAGAGTACTGGCACTCCCTTGCCAACGCCTCAGTTTCCTCAATCTCCTTTTTGCTCTTCTTTCCCTCCTTCCTCATCTTATCAAATGCCTGCTCAACTGTGTATTCTCCCCTCATGAATGCATTGACATTTTTTTCCTTCAAGGGAAACCTCGCTTTTACGGACTTCTCACCAGTCCAGTCTTCCCTGTGAGTCTTACGCTCGACATAGATAGTCGTGGCCCCCATGCCACCATACCATCGAAGACGGAGGGCTTCGGCACCTTCATCCTTGCGAAGACGGCCAAGGTAGAGCTCAAAATCTTTATTATCGTAGTAGATAGAGGAGATGGCGGAGTCTTCTTTTTCGAACTCCTTATTAGGGTTAAAAACGAGTACGGGGAGATGCTGAAGTAATGCCAATGCGTTAGCATACACTTCCTATGCACATGAATGCGGATTAATCTTACCTTGAGAATGACAAGCTTCAACTCGGTGATGTTGTCAGGATGAACCCAGTACTTGGTGGTTTGACGCACGAAGTTGGATTGGTTCCCACCAGCAGCACTATCACCTTTGGCAGGGTTACCTCTAGTTCTCACGAGATCATACAATTTAGAAAGCTTGACGATAAAGGCGTCGTAGTTGTCCCTGAAGAATGGCTTTGCATTCAGGCGTGCAGCAAAAACAGGTTTGAGAGTCCATTTAGTTTGTTTCTAGAATATACAAGTTAGTTTATCCTCCCTCCACAATATATTCGGGGATGTATACATCATGTTTCTTGATAATCTTCTGGAACCCAGTATAGTTGAGCTGTGTGAATTTGGCCAAATCATGGACATCGGCAATGCTACCAATGGGTCAGTCTAAACTTCCCGCAAGTAGAACAGGATCTTAACTCACATGTCACTCAAATCTGCTTCTAGAAGTGCGAAATCCTCTTCTGTAGGCCCTTCCTGCCCTTGACCGTCACTTGACCCACCCTGTCTCCTAGCAGGTGGTCTGGAGTCTAGCTGCTTAACCACATCCTCCACCTCCTTCTCAGAGACCTTGATTCTCCGCACAATCTCGCCAGCTTTGACCTTCTGGAATGTAAACACCTTATCCAGCTCGGCTTCCAGCAATTGCACAAACGCCTTCTCGTCCTGCTCAGTCCACTTCTGAGGTACATCTGAATTGGAAGGGTATTGGCGCGATTTAAGCTCGTATTTCAGGTCATCGTAGGAGATGTAGTAGTATTGGAAGCCTGGATCACCAAACCATTAGCAGACTGTGCGCGATAAGCCAGTAGAATGGAGAATCGCATTTTACCTTGGATAAGACTTTGACGAAGCTGTGAACCGAACCTAGAAGTTCATTAACTTAGCAATTGCTCGAAGGGCCTCTGACACCCTTGGTGACTTACTTCATGGTTGCGTTTTCTTTTCTCTCGTCCTGTCTTTGTCTCGCAATATTTCAATGAGGGTTTTTTTGCGATAGATCAGGGACTCAGCGATGGGTTGATATAAGGCGCTATTGCTTTTTGTCGCGGAGCTGATCCGGGTAACTGGCGACCTGCTAATTGCCTATTCAATCTTAACCTTTTGATTCTCGATCAATTTTTCACCTGTCTATCTTCCCTTTCCCGCCTCTCAGTTGATGCGAGGGAGTTGATCGTAGAATGGTCTGGTTGGTCGCTTGCTTTCCTCGCTCATGCGGTACTACTCAACCAACCGGCTTGGCGGGCATGCAGATAATGCAGAGGTACACATTGGGGACGCCAGAGCGGGTATGATGCAGAAATCGATGGGAACATTGGGAACATGGGTTGGAGGTGCAAATTTATTGGATCTCGTGGGTGAAATTAGAATGACACCGGTAAGTACTTGTTTTTGGTAGTTTAGACGTTTGCGTAGGTTTGCCTTTGGCGATGGAGCATCAACGAGTCCTCTACTTTATTGTACTGGGGTATGTATCTAGGTAGCCTGTCCAACGTACATCAAGCTTCAACATGTCGAAAAAAAAGCATCAGTGTCTAAGCCTCCCCGCAATTCAATGCTGTCTTTAGCAAGTAATCGGGGATCTATAATATGTTCCAGTACCCCTGCCCTTTCCTCCCATTTCTCATGATCTTGTTCATCCCCAACCTCCGATATTTCATCCTGAAGGCTCTTCTCCCAAGTGAAACTGCCTGTACCAATGCAACCGCTGGAAGATAGAGGATGACTATAGGGCAGAAATGGGTCCCAATTCAATTCTTGACCAGCGGAGTTAAGAGCAACATCCTCAACAATTCTATCAGTGTCTATTGTTAGTGACCGCTTGCGGCTCCAGCGTGCCGCTGAGGGTGCCGCTGACTCGATGAGTACAGAGCTATTCGCAACAACCTCCGCATGGCTCTGGTGGTGCCCAATACCGGAACCCGCTGATTGCCACTCCAGCCAGATGCGCTCCTCCTCCTCTCGGTTCTTCTCTTGCTCTTCCGCACTTCTTTCAGTCCCCGTCTCATATCTGAATTTTTCGTATCCTTCACTATTATCGGTTGAGTTTGCTTCACATGGTGAATCTCGTCTGTTGGTCTCTCTAGTTACCCATACACACCGCCGCTTAGGAGCAACAGCAGGATCTGCCTTGCGGGACCAGTAACTATCGTAAACCATCCACCCGGAGTAATCCAATTCGCTAATGCACTTGTTACAGAACCGGTGAGAGCAGGAAAGACATCGTGGAGTTGCTGTGAAGGGATACGACTGTCGACATTTGTGGCAGATCCAAACCCAAGGGGTGGGAGTTTTAGGAACAGGTGTTCTTGGAGTCACAGGCAGCCTGCTTGTGTGACAGTCTCGTTTTGAAGTGTAAGTGGTGTTTGCGCTTAGCGACAGGTAATTCCGGCCCATTTTTGACGACATTGAGTAATCTCTGACTGGGTGTGATATGCAATAGTCTGGCTGAAGAGGTACTGGGATTGAGGTGAGCCGACTCGAAGAACAGAATAATATTGCCAATTCCCTGTGAAAGGGATGGAAAGCTAGAGTATCGGGCTCAAAGCGTAAAGACTCAATGTGATGGTAAAAGAGCTGCCCTGAAGAAAGTAGCAAGGCAAAAAAGGGATGCAAATAGACAAAGGCAGTATGATGAGGGAACCGGTCGTCAGTGTAGGCCCGAGTAAAGGGTACTATAACTTGTTTCTTTGTTTCCTCTCAGCCTGAAAGGGGGTTCAACTGTTGACACTCTTGCATGAAACAAGAGATAATGGCTCCTTCCTTTGCTTGGAGAAGGGTTATTTCTCAACATTGTGGTTAACCAAAAAAAAAACGGGAATAGTAAGGCGTACCTGCAAATAGTAGGTTTCGTTTGGGCCTAAAAGTCAGACATCGACAGGAGAGGGTATTCCCACCTCACACCTAAGTCATCCCCGTATTTATTGCTATATCCCATTGTTTGGAAGAAGCGTTGAAGCACTAAGATATAGGGATCTGGTATATTCGTCTAGGCAATATGGTATATAGGGGGGCCAGTAGGAAATCGAATGGTATGTATGCTATGAGAAAAGTCATAGAAAAGGGGTTAGATTATGTGCGGAGGCCTCGTATTACTGCGAAATACTATTATGTGAACGATGTAAACATTCAAATAGGAGGTTTATGTACTTGCACATACGCACCTATTGTGGGGACCATCCAGTGAATGATTCTTGTGGGCACTAGGAAACATCAAGCTGCTCTTCCCCCACCTAGTAGGCAGGCATAAAACTGTTAACGAGAATGACAGGGAGCAGATGAACAAGATAAGTAGGTGCTGAAGAAGAGAAGCAGTTGGTGTAGGAGAGAGGAGCCCACTGTGCTGAAGCCTGCGATTAATCCCACACGCGATAGACCAATGGCACACAAATCAATCAGCAGAGGACAGGATAGCCGCAAACTCTCAAATAAACTTAGGAGTCAAAGGATCGGGATTGCTGGTTGGGCTGGAATATTAGGTGTGCGATGTGTGGGAGTTTCGCTCCACGATACTTCTCTCCAAACTTGTCTTGGCGGTTCTCCCATCCCCATCAACCCACCAAATTTACGGGCTGTGGAAGGAACCCAAGCGCAAACCCCATCTCCCCACCGCACGCTTCCCTACAAGAAGAGACTCTGTACGCCCTGCTTGCTGACTACTAGCAATACTGCACGAGTCCCAGCCTGGGATA
>Ga0307511_10004773_pt1 | contig 13859 bp, 20 predicted proteins | sample 13_EM_MG_FD_200266 | JGI IMG/M metagenome (GOLD analysis project Ga0307511, IMG submission 200266) | Populus trichocarpa ectomycorrhiza microbial communities from riparian zone in the Pacific Northwest, United States - 13_EM | ecosystem: Host-associated > Plants > Roots > Unclassified | place...
AGGGTTTATGTAGCCGCCGCTCTGAGATCAAGTCCCAAGTTACGCAAAACACTGATCAGGCCGCTGCTTGGGTTCTATTGAGAGTTGAGCTCCCGTCTTGGCGCCCGACCAGCGAATACAAACACACTACAGATCAAGTCCCCGTGGACCCTTTACAGCGCCTGTACATGATCTCACAGCTGTAGAAAATTTAGAGCATGGTCTGGTACCCTGAGTTCACATATTCTTCAAGGAGAAACCCAATAACATGCGACGTGCGATTCTGTAAAACAGCCAGCAGAAGCCATACTATTATCATCACCATCACCATACTATATTTACCGCCCCAAAAACCAATGAACTCCAATCTCATATTTTGGAGCCAGCTACCACAGAGAACCAAACAAAGAAAACCGCAAAGCGGTACAGGGGACAACATATTCTACAACAAGCAGAGATATACGCATCATAATAAATTAAAAGAAAACACACACCACCCATTCAAACAATGGTGCACAAGCTCCTACTCTTCAAAACTCCCTCTAGGAATACCAATCATCCCCGCACCCCTCCTAGACCCACTCCTCACCCTCCCCATTACCCCACCCATCACAGCCTCCCACAGGCCATAAATCCACCCTCCACTAACCATAACACCCCCGACAATATTCACCATTCGTACTATAAAGCCCAAAAGCGGTGTCCTAGAATCTGTAATAGATAGACTTACTGGTTCAATGTCGAATTTAAAGAATATCCCTGGAACAGCCATATGTGGGACTTCTTGGGACTGTTCTGTCACTGCATACTGGTTCGTGGAAAGAGTGCGGAGGGAGTTGGTGCTGTGATAGTGGGTTGGTACGAGAGAGAGGAAGTACTGGTATTTGAAAAGATGCTCCTCGGTGACAGCGACGACGCCGTCCATTGGGTTGATAAGTTTAGGATAGAATTGGCCAAAAGAAAGCTCATTGACATAGTGGGAGAAGTTGAATGCTATGGTAATGACGCAGTTAGTTTAGTTACTCCAAACTTTCTGTGGAGGGTCTAAGGGTATTGCAGGACTTACCGGTATGATCAATATGCTTCCCTGCATCCCAATACCCATGCCCCTTCGCCGTGATATGAAAGTCACCTTGCACCTTATTCACCTCCATGCTCCCAAATATCCTGCACCCTTCCTCGCCCTTCCCCTTCCACATTGTCGTCGACCTCCACCCCCCCTTACCTCCCTTCCCAAGAACATCATATAAATCATCACTTCCCTCAGACCTATCCCTCGCGAGCTTATGCATACCCTTGGGATACCACCTAGTCGCCTCTTTCTTCAGCACCTCCCCAGCAAGAATCCGGTCTCCGACAGCATCTTGCACGTTCACATGGAGGTTATCGCAAGACATGGCAACTGTGATGTCGACATTGATCTGTAGGTGCTTTCCCACGGTATTGTCGACTGTGAAGTGCTGCTCCTGGATTCCGTCGAGGTAGACGCCGAATTCGGCCCAGACAAGGAGAATGCAGGCGATGGAAACAAGGAGGGTCATAGCACCACCGCGGGATGTTCGGATGGCATAGCTCGGGCGGGTTTTGGCTATGGGAAGTTAGTGGGGAACGGGATCTGTGATTTGGAGAGGAAATAGTTGACATACGGAAAGCATCGAAAGTCTTGACAGTTGCGGTGAAGGTACCGCTCTTTTCCCCAAAGTCCTTCTCGTCAAAATCGTCCATGGTGAGCGACTATAGACTATAGAAGATAATCCCAAATCAATCTGTATGCTGTCGGGTGTGTAACTTGGTAAGTGGTTGAATCTGTATACAGTCCGAGTCGAGTCCTCCAGATGCCCCACAGCGAACCGATCGGCCTTCGCTCTAACTCTTCCAAACTTGTCCTCAATCGATAGATTTCTCTTCAAGAATATCCCCCGAATCCTTAGTTCCCCCCAATTTCAACCTCGTCCCGTAGGGTGGCTAAATGCCGGTTTTCTTCGTTGTTGGTGGTTCGTGAATCCCCGTTAGAAATGCATTGCTTGAAAGGACAGCTTGCGGTTTAACATTTCGCATTTCGAAATGTCTTGTGCCAAGAGCATTACGACTACCATATTTAGCCGAGACATTGACCGACATAGGACAGGAAAGAGGATTCGTCTATTTCCTTTTGATTTAATCTTTTCTCCTTTCTGTATGTAATTGCAGGAACTTATTTGATCATAATTGCAAATTATTCAAACTCCCAGTACTTTTTGGGGGCTCCGCGAATACAACTGATATAGGAAATTCAAATATGGGGACTGGTTAAGCCTTTCACCATGGCATCTCCAGTCCTTCAGCCAATCACATCGTTCCCGGCCTCACCTTCCACTCCTACTTCCTTACTTGGCACCAAATTCCTCAAACTCAAATCATATACCACATCCTCAATCTTCTTCACATTATACTTGATCCCATCGCTTCTTCTCCTCAAGATATCATTCTTCAAATTGAGAACCTGGAACGCTGAATGCAAGTCCTTCACAAATCTGCTGATGAGCATTGGGCGTTGGTAGTCTCCGAGAGTGACAGAGTTGACTGCCAGCCGGGCGAGCTCTTCAATCAGGGTGATTATGGATTGGAGGTACTCTTCGATGGTGAGATGGAAGGTGTCACGGTCTTTGACGTTCACGGGAGCTGTTTATTATGACTGTCAGTGCCTCTGTGCTTTAAAAATTATGAGATCGGGGATATGGTGATGTAAAGGCTTACTTCCTAACGCTTCGCCAACTTGCTCAATGGTCATCAACTCCCCTTGCTTCCCATCCTTGCCCACTAGCCACCTTGCAAAAACCACCGCAAACACCTAGTCTATGTGATCAGCCTTGTCCACTCACCCTTCCCATCTCAGCCCAGTACTGGGAGTAACATACGGCATTCTGAATATCCCTTGTCCAGATGTTGTTGTACTTGTAATACGGGTACTTGCTTGCTGCCTCAGCCAACTGCCCAATCGTAGCCTTTTGCTCCGCAAAAACTGGCTGAGTGGAAGCAACGAGTTGAGGCACTGCGCACCCATTCATCTTCATCAGTTGATTGTCCACAACATAAGCAGCTCAGTACTAGTCATATCTCCCACTCACGGGCTGAAGAAGGGACTGAATGTGCCCGAGAAAGTATAGAACTAATCTGTCGAGCTGTCCATAACACACATCTCCATTAGCCCCAAATGCATCTCCAATATCCTCCAAGGTGCATAACCTACCCTGCCTATCCATCGACTTCAAATACCCTTTCAATTCCTACCCCACCCACTTCCACCCATTAGCACTCTCGCCCGCCTCGTCAATCGCCCATTGACCCAGCCCTATCTAATAGAAGACACACATCTCTCAACTGGGAATCCTCATCAATCTGCTTCTGTACGCTCTCAAAGATCTCTGGGTCAACGACACTAGCGTTCGCTGCTGCAGCTGGGTCGACATTGGTGGGTTCGATATCCATCTTGTTGTCAGACATGCTTTGGATTATTGATTCACTTTCGTTATTAGAGCTTCGAATGCACAAAGGTCGAGCTGAGTGTGTGCGACTAGATGGTGGGGTCACAGGGCACGAGGTCAGGCTGTAGTGGGGGTGGACGGGAGATGTGCATGTACATCCTGCTTGAGGGTCTGGCGCCGAGACTACATGCATACACTACCAAACATAATCGATGCACGGAGCGGGTCTCGGCGCAGAGCCACATGACGTTTGCACTTTTCTAAGTAGCAACAAAATCACAATTCGTGAAAGAGACGAGCATAACCAGTGGCGCTGTATGCTGTCAGGTACTTGAGTAGCTATTAGTATTTTCTTTTTTCGAGATATACAGATATATACTCCGTATTGCATGGGAATTGTTTTTTTATAAATTAGCTCTAGGCGCTGCTCCACGAATTCGGTCCTCTACGAGGGGTTGTGCCAACCAGACGTCGACGTCGTGTGGGACCCTCCCAGCTCTTCAATTAATCCAGAATACCTGCGACTGGGTGAGTCTCGTTGGCCGCTGCTGGTGTCGGGCCAACGATTGCCGTATGTACGGGGTAATTGATAAAGGATTAAGTACGTGGGCCTTGCTGAATGCTCAAGGCGTTTCCCCAAGCGATAACCTGGGGTACATATGCATACATGAAGACGATGACGATATATATGTATGTTCTCCATATACCTCGTGTTCGGTTGATCTTCAAGCTTAACGACATAATAGTACCCTATCGACTCAATTGGTTGCTTACCTCCTTGTGCGTAAATATCTCCAGCTCGCCATACGTATCTACGCTACAGTTCTTCCTGCAATCTCCCTTCGAAATATCTGTATATAATCCCACTATACCCTCCTTGTACCCGAGAACAAACAGTTCGCTATACTATACGGACCCAGCTATCCCCTACCCTACGATATCGGTCGATCTAGTGCTGGACAAGATTACAACAGACCTCGCAACCTTACAATATATTAACCGTCTGTATATATCCAGCTTTGTGACGACTCTAGACACCCGGGAGTCCCAGCAAGCGACCCTTATAGCCCAAAAAGTGTAGCACACATCGAGGCCTAGCTCGAATACGATGACCACTCTTGGTAGATCTGGGATCGATTTACAAACTTGTATACGCCTTCCCACCGATATGGCGCGAACTATGGATTGGGCCGCCCAGAGCCCATATATTACCTTCCCAGACGATATCATGAGGCAGCTGAAGAATACAGGCCTCGAGGCTAGTAGTTATTTTTCGGACCAGCAGCCTCCTGTGAATGGAACGGAGTCACCCTTATCCTATCTTTACGCCTCGCCACAACCGATATCTCGCCACTACGGCTTTGTTAACCTGCAATCCCAAACTTTGATGGATTCGGCGTGTTCAAACATAGACCCCCGACTTCAAGCTTCCACACTAGTTCGTCACAGTTCACCACCATATGGCACATACAGCACACGCAGTCTGCCTAACTCAATCCACAATTCACCTACGTCAACATCTATGCACACTAATGGGGCAATCACGATGTCAACAAGGCATTTCTGAGAAAAGGGTGCTCCGGTACTGTGTATACCGTCTGCCCAAAGCAGCTGGGAAATCCAAACGTACCATTAGCTCCAGAGCCAAAGAGAAGGGGAAGGGGAAGAAGCACCACATTCACCACATGGGACAAAGGGGCACGGCAAAGGCCAACACTCGTACCCAAAAGGTGAAGAAACCTAACCCGACCACACGAGCAGTCGTTGTTCATGTTGCTCCACCAAGTACAAGCTAGAAGAAATAATAATGCACCACTGGCTGGAGGGTGACACCACTGGCTACGAGTGGGGCAGAGTCCTGGATGGACGGCAATGAACTGTTTTTACTTCAGTTTATTCCACTGGCGTGAGGGATTGTGATAGCAGGGTTTATTTTGTCTTTCCGCCCGAGCATTGTTCTTTCCACTGGCGCAGTTGATTGGGATAAAGGAATTTGTTGTTTTTCGTTGTTTTGCGGGACCAATATTTCTGTCTCTCTGCTGGTCATGTAGATAAACTTGAACCCACCGGTACCTTGGGTTCCGGCTGGCACGTCATGGTACCGCATACGGGTACATTTTGGTTTTATTTTTATTTACTTTAATAATATATATTTGAAAAATTGATTATTTAAAAACAACCCCAAGTGCAATGTCACAATGCGATATAAAGTAAGTATATAACTTTATGCAGGAGAACCATGCAAACGAATAAATGAAATCGATAAATTAACTGAATGATTGGGGTCTTCCATCAATCCCCTTCTGTAATTTTGTAAATTAGAACTGCACGATATATGAAATTGGTTTGCGGTAGATAAGTAGTAGAGATATTTTTGGTCTCATAATGTACAGTTGATGGTGACTCGTGGCCTCTGTACCCGCCTCCCAGAGTAATGCTCCAATGACGTATGATTGTATATATAGATTAATTTTTTTATTCCCCCAACCAAAGATATCTCCCTTGAACCCATGGCCCTCAATGTGCCTTACTTTGGCGTAAACGCACCAGGTGTCGCATTCCTACACATCGACTCCAATTAGCCCAAGCACACGCTCCACTCCTCCACCCACGCACTGCCCGCTAGCCCTCAGGCCCGTATTTACAATCTACTCCCCCCATCCGGGATCTAAATGGGCTAACATACAATTCAGCGAATCTTGCCCCAACTCTATCTGTGCTGTTCAGGAACTTTGCGACACATCGGTTGAGACACGTCTCCTCCTTGCTTCCAAGTGACTTTGATGTGAAGTCTGTAATACAGTCATTGAAACACCTGATTTCGCCCAATCAAAATGAGGAGGTTGTCCTTTTCAGCTTCTCTTCTGTATCAACAATAGGCTGGAGCGTAGTGACAAACCTCTCCGTGAGATTGGTGTACATCTGCCGCAGATTAAAGTTAGCCTTATGTTCATATGGCATTATGAGTAGCATTGTGGAAGACAGCCTATCACAATGGGTATTTGGTTATCGAAACTCTTACCGCCATGAATTCCTTCACTTGCTTCCTTTCAGCAAGCTTCTGGAGCTCTTGTTGCTCCTGTGCACTGAGTCCAAAACTATCCCATGAAGGGGCCACAATTCCACCCGCAGTCGTCAGCCCACGAAATCAGAGTCACATTCCCCCTGGTGGCAACGGTGGAAACATTTTTAGGGCCGTAGACTGAAAAATGTGATACTGAAAATGCCCGGAAAAGGTGATGGAGAGCTATCTCGTCATTGTTATGGTGGTGGGAATGGGGCGTACGTACTTCATGTCCATGGTGACTGACTCCTGAACGCTGACGACGACGGGTGAAGTGCAAGGGTATAGGTATATTGGGTCTGATGATTGAGGCTCTGCTTGAGGTCTAAGTTCAGGTACAGGAACAGATCGGTCGTTCCTTTAGTCTTTTTGTTTCTTAGCCCATCAAAAAAGGCTTTAAATAAATCTTGGCTAGACTACCTACTGCTTCGACTAGGGATCTGGAAAAACGGTCAGCGGATAACTCTGCGTGAGCGTCAAGCTGTGTGTAAAAGTGGCGGAGTCTAGACCTAGACTTTTGATCATCGAATTCGAGTGTAGATTCTCCTTCTGCCCTCGCGTGGCTGCCGCTTTACTAAAAGCGGCATTCAAGATGAATCCGGTCCACATGCCACAGTCCGATTGTGTAAATATCAGCACTCTGCTCTAACACTAAGCGTTGTATACATTACATATGTAGTCTGAACTTGTGTATACAGTACTATATGTAACAAAAGTCTAGTCAAAGTCCGGATCAGGTACGGGCCAGGCTAAGTAACTAAGATTGTACCACCCTGAAGCTGTCACCATCTAACTAGATCGGAAATCCCGAGAAGAGCCAACCAGACTACTTCAGATAACCTCACCGTTCAGCCATGAGCATAGGAGTTTATGCAGCCTCGTATTTTGGATACGAGTTGCAACTGAATCACCAAGCTAGGTCGAGCCTGATTCAAAGATCATAGATCGGGTATTTCTCAATGGCAAACACAATTGGTCGATCGCGAACCAAATCTCCAACGCACGCACCTAGTGGCTTGCCTCGGCAAGCGGGCACGAGCCTCAGGGCCTACTGGTAGCAGCTTCCTGAAGGGCGCTCTCACATTAGATACCAATTACAGTGCCGTCTCCGTTTTTAACGAATGGCAGGAGCTCGTCCTAAGAATGAGTCAGCTGCCAAAAACAAAAATGTTGCCTAATTCGCCCAAATACAGCGATTCGGCCCCTGCCGCCAGCCATAATTACCCTTACTTACGTGGATTTGGATCTCCTACCTACTTAACCTATATTTTCTTTTTGTGCGCATCAGATTCGAGGTGCACTGGGCCCCATGATCGGTGTTGCAGATTGCTATTTATAGAGACCACACACACCCATGATCTAGTGGAGCCCGAACCTTCCCTTCTTGTATCTGTTTGATCAAGTTACCGGTACACCTGTCAGTTTTATTTCGCGAGCCCACCCACATTTACCCCTCATGCCCAGCCACGGTTACCATTATACAAGTATCATGTAGTCTCGTACCGAGGAACTTAAGCGTGCCACTCGAAATAATTCCGTGTTGAAGAGCATTGAGCCGAGTAGTGCGCACTGGGGCCGACTACACATGGGCATTTCTCATTCTCGGCTGTCTGGGACTAGATGCATGCTGATGTCAATACATGTGGGTATACGGTTAAAGAAGGCCTGGTGTGTAGCCAGCAAATACATTCAATCAACCTCTACCGGTATGCAACTGATCTGGAAAGCTATCTCAGCATGACCGGCGGTGCCTGGGGGGGGGGGCTACGGAAGTTCCCGTGAGTGTATGATGTTTATTTAGACTCTCCCTATTTGTGCACCCGGCCTGCTCTGACGGAGTGGTGTTTTGGAAATGAATGTAACTCAGCCTTGAGCTCAGCCTACGCCTGTACATGAGCTTTCCAGTCATTCATCCTGTATCAGAAGCTATCTTTGAGTTTAGGGATGAACAAGCATTGTGTCTATGTAGGTAATCTTCATGTCATAATTAAACCATGCTAGTCATAATTATAAGCAATCCTTTCTGTCATCCTGATCATCCCGTGGTCCATTGGCTGGGTATCAAAACGTCAAGTGAATTTGATTTCCCGCACCCTGGTAATAATGCTGCAAGCTCTTATATCAATGCTGTAGAGTACTGAAACCTTACTATCTGAAAATCCAACAACGGAGTCAGATAGAGTGTACCGTAGAGAGAGTACAAAGTATGTAGCATAATATCCTGAGACTAGTATAGCAGTGGAATCCATATTCCTTATGTACCCACTTTCGAATATTCCTTTACAGAGGCAGCTTTGCTATTGTGAGGGTAATTGACTGGCCCCTCAACGTTGTTCGTACCCGTTTCCAACTCTGGCCCAAGATCGACCCCCATATTTGCCCTGCAGCGTTCCCCCGCGGCCGCCGCTCTTGGTTCATTTTTCCGCCATCGCCAAAGCCGCTCTGCGCACCAGGCAGGCAGGCAGGTATATAGGCTCCAGAGGACCCATCTCCCGATCTCATGCCACCAGACTGGCAACGTGCCCACCCCTCACCCGCAAGATATATTACTGCTGTGGCTCCAGTGTGCTTTGTAGTTGATAAATAATATCTGCTGTTCCGTGCTTCCTGACCGGCTTCGCCCACTTGTCGTCGTCGGCATTCGCGCGTACCACTCTATTCTCTGACCCATCCCGACCGACACAACGTTAATATCGTTAATATCGTTAATAGTTCTGTTTCCTGCTCCAATACGAATACCCCAGCGTCCAGAGCAGGTCCATCCTAAAGGAGCCTGGCTGACTGGCACACCTCACATTCACGCTCGCCTCTATCGCAACAACATCCACACGGCCACACCAACACACACCCCTAGCGATACCCAGCGACACCCAGAGACACCCACCAAAACCCTCGACACCCACCTCCGCCCAGAACTGCTACCCAAGCCCTCTATACTCGCCTTAAACATATCAAGCCCCCCCCCAATCTGCGTTACTCTGACTGCACATTCCCCATAAGTTAAACGACAATCAAAATAGATTTGACAAGAAGAGTGATCACTGATCACTGATCACCGCTGTGGCCGTCAAGTATTCCCGGCTTAAATATTCCGCCACTTCCCTGGAAATACTTATTTCCCCCCACCTAGTGTCCTTGTTTATCGCCCAATTTTACAGGACCGTTCGCCGACAGCTGCATCAACCATCACCGATACCCTGCCCAATTCCAGACACAACTTGCGACGGAGACAATAACCCACCCAGCGCTTCAAATTCTACTGCAGGGATTTAATCATCTCACTTAGCACTGCCTATATAATCCAAATACTTCTTCTGGTCCCGGCCCTACACGCACAGGCTCGAAAACGGTGGAAAAACGACATCACAACTTTTGCGGCTTATTTCAATAAAACTCGCTCTATTTTCGCAGATTGACACTGTCCACCGATTCGATCTTCCTGACTCACCCGTCACCTTGGATAGGCTTCTGGCAGACCAAATCGGCAAACCACCACGCAAAGGCTTGGTCAGACGCCCTCCGTAGCACTAGTAGACACAAGGGATTCGGCAGAGAAACAGATACAGAGAGACTTCCAAGGAGCGCCGCATGATGACAGCGGCCGATACACCTGGTGGAGGAGGAATGGTGCCTGGATCACCTCCGTCAAAACAAAACCTTATTTCTTGGTGGAAGCAGTTTAGCAAGAAGGGAGGAGCGAAGCCTAGTGATAAAGAGGGACTGTCTAAAGGTTCGATTCTTAACCGTGGATCCTCAGGCACAATCGCTTACATTACACCTTACACAGAGAAGCCTGGCATTTTCGGAGTACCCCTGTGGCAAAGTATAGAATATGCGAATGTAGCAATCTCCTTGACGGATGCCAACGGCAATTCCTTTATTTATGGATATGTACCGATAGTGGTAGCGAAATGTGGGGTGTTTTTGAAGGAAAAAGGTACGTGCACGCAAACGCCGAAACGAGCGGGTGGCTTGTTTTAATTTATCATTTCTGTTTAGCTACCGACGTGGAGGGTATATTCCGCCTAAGTGGCTCTGCAAAGCGGATAAAAGACTTGCAGAACATCTTTAATACACCAGAGAAATACGGAAAGGGCCTAGATTGGACTGGCTACACAGTGCATGATGCAGCAGCTGTACTAAGGCGATACCTAAATCAATTGCCCGAACCTATCATACCATTGGAGTATTACGACAAATTTAGGGCCCCTCTCAGTTTGCCACCAGCAGATGCCATCAGAGTCTACAAGAGACTTATTGGGGATTTACCGCCATTGAATCGTCAGCTGCTCTTATATATTCTGGATTTATTAGCAGTTTTTGCATCAAAATCAGAGCAGAATCTGATGACATCTCAGAATCTCTCTGCAATTTTTCAGCCAGGGCTTATTTCACACCCGTCTCATGACATGTCCCCTGAAGACTACCGGATTTCCCAAGATGTTCTGGTATTCTTAATTGAGAATCAGGATCACTTTTTGATGGGAATGAGAGGGACCTCGGACGATGAAGAAAGCCTGTTAACACCAAGTACTCCAAGCATGCACAGGAAATCGGCTTCGGGAGTTAGTAGAACACCATCGAATGCTAGTGCTGGAGCGGAAACATTGAGGAACCAGGGTGGGATAAGACGAAATGTGTCGGTGTCGTCTAAAAAGTCGGTACCAGGGAGCCCCAAGGTTGGGATTGCTCGAAGTAACACATTACCGTCTCGGAGGTCGCCAGGCCCAAGGCCAACCATCCTGAAACCCGCTGATCACGCACAGGTTTCAGGTACTACCTTGGAGGGATTGTCAATGAGGACAGGTGCCCCACCGTCTTCCATAGGCCATATGACTGAAAATGTATCCCCTACAACGCCAACGCTACCGGAAACTCCTACCAAAAAGGCATCTATGAGGTCAATTGTGTCAGAACAGTCCAAAAGGGCTACACCACGGTCATCCGATAATAGGCTGGAGATTCCAGAAACTACCCTTTCCCCTGACTCCTCACCCGCCACTACACCATCACGGGACCGGAATGTTGCCAACTTACTCTCGTTGTCTCCTCCAGATACGGAGAGGGGAAAGCATCCGAATAGGCTGCGGAAGAGGCGGATACCTGGAAGCAACAATCCTTCTGCCGAATCTTCGACTACTTCTTTGCCTAACTCTACACACACAGTACCTCATCCAACTCCTGAAACAATTTTAGAAATGGTCCCTCAAGCACCAGCAGCGGCCCAGTTGCCTAGGAAAAGCAGTAGCAATAGTCATATCAATTTTGTGCCACAAGTGCCTCCATCAGCAATAAATGTAACCAATAAGAAGAAGGAGGAACCAACACCTAATTCATCTGGCACTGGGCTGGCAGCAATATCACCAAGCCACTCTGCAACATCTAGTTTGTCCTCTCGGTCTGGCCCTGAATCAAAGGAAGACAAAGAACCCGGTACAGAGAACAGAGGAAAGCGAAGATCACGATGGAGGATATCTGTTGGCAAAGTCGAAACTCCTCCTATATCCCCACCCCTTGGGCCCATGTCAAGAGCCAATGGGAATAGTTCCCACAACAGCTTTGGCTCTCCACCACCGCATTCGAGACGGGAAGCTTCACGGGAACGTGATAGGGAGAGAAGAGAGCTGAGTAGTAGTGACGGAGGAGAAGATCATAAGGGACCCAAAGGTGCCATCCAGTGGCTGCAGAAGAAGATGAGTGACAGGAAACATCATCATGAGAAAGAGCATGGAGACCATAAGGGTCGAAATGATTCTTCGGAGATACTGAGTCAACAGACAAGTCCACCCAGGACACCACATTTTGGCGCCGTATCACAGATTCAGGCCCCGCCGCCGAGTTTCCAGTTAGCCCCGCGAAGAGGAGATGGCAGGAATGGTGATTCGGAGGGGATAGGGCAGGCTCAGTGAGCGGGTTGGTGAATGAATTGATGCTGATACAGTGTCTTTTGTGATTACCCTTAGTGGGGCTGGTTGATGAGTTTCTAGTCTCTGTTTTTTCTTTCTAGAAATGGGGAGTTCCGGATAGTTCATGATATCTCTACGCTGAATTCATTCGCAATGCAATGCAGGAAAAAAGCAAGAAATCCGGGGATAATTCTGTGGGAACCTCAATTTATTTGTCTGTTTTTATTCTTTTTTTTTGTCTGATCGATACAGGCGCTGTTTGGGTGCATTTTTCTTTGTTTATTTGATTCAGTTTGCTCCAGAGCCATTGGGGGCCTTGTATGTGTTTTTTTTTGCTATGCCTACTACTACTACTACTACTACCGTAACTAATGTTTGTGTTTTGTTGTGTGTGCGTGTACGGATTATCCTTTTTTTCTTCTAGTGGTGATGATGAATATCCTTAATAATTCCTTTAATTTTCTTCCCCCTCTCGGCTCTCCTGAACATCTCGCCAGGTGCACACCACAGATTTTCCACTTTTTCTCAATGGGTGTATTTTTTTATTATTTTTATTTCTACGTCTGGAATGCCATGCCACGGGGCTAATGTATCTGCTTCCTCTCTGTTTATGGATAATGAAATGTCACTGTTTTTTCTTTTTCTGAGTGTCGGGTTGGGGAAATTGGAAAAATGGGTTTGGAATTGGGATGAAGGAATATGAATGACATGACCGGTAGTTTTACCTGGGGGGGTATGATGGATATAGTTTGTTTTGCTTGTTTGGGTTGGGTGGCGGGTCTGGGTTTGGGTTGGGGATGATGTGAAATTTGTGTAATGTTTACTTGAATTTTTTTTTCCCTTTAATTTTGTTTTCATGATCTTTGCTATACCCGGCGCAGTGCGATCGATTTATAAAAAAGATTTGTTGTTTGGGTTCCCGTTCTATGGTACTTTTTGATAGTTGGTTTTAGTTGGTTGGTTGGTTTGGTTCGTGGTTTGCTGTGTGCTGTGTAATTGTAGTTGTAGTTGTAGTTGTAGTGTTAGTTGTAGAGTAGGTTGGGTAGGTAGGTAAGAAGTAGATGATATGTAAGTAGAAGAAATGTACCTTTTTCTTTGGAATTTTCTCTACCATTGGTTATTATATGTATGTATAGGAGAATGGATTGGATCTCCGCCGAAAAACTAAACTAATCTGTAAATCAGGGTAACAAAAGCCCTGTTCGTACTATACCTACGGTAAACCTTACCGCCTTTCCTACATACAAAGATGGGTTTAGTTACCAGTTACTCAGGGTAAATCATCCACATCACACACAACATTACAACATAACAATGATCATCATTCACAACCTTGGATTACAGTACTTTTCTTCTCTTAAAAAAAGCAAACCACCCAAAAAACCAACAAAGCAAGTTTTCTAGGGAAAAAAAAAAAGAAAAAAATGAGTAAAAAATGTATGAAAT
>Ga0307511_10004774_pt1 | contig 13858 bp, 3 predicted proteins | sample 13_EM_MG_FD_200266 | JGI IMG/M metagenome (GOLD analysis project Ga0307511, IMG submission 200266) | Populus trichocarpa ectomycorrhiza microbial communities from riparian zone in the Pacific Northwest, United States - 13_EM | ecosystem: Host-associated > Plants > Roots > Unclassified | place...
GATGCATAGCCTCGATCTTGTGGTAGCCACAAAAATTAAAAAATATTAAACCTAAGATACTGGTTTTTTACTACTAAGCAACCTCTTGCAGTTACATTGACATGAGGTGCTAGTGGCAAGGTTCTACACTCATTTACACGTGCCATTCAAAAGGCTAGCACACAATGCTCAAACATATCAACTCCCCACCAACTTCAATGTATACTCATGATAGATACAAGAGAACCCGCATCAACTTCTCAATGGTTTCAGCCCATAGATTTAATCTTAATGTTCCACGCTAGAGAGGAACTCTTTGCTGCAAGATAAACCCAAAAATGAAATAAAAAAAAGTATAAAAAGTAGAGCGGTAATAAGCTTAAGCTTTTTCTTCCCTTTTCAAATGAAAGCTAAATAAAACATTACACTAGCTACTGATCTCCCTATCCATTTTCATTCTCTTTGCGCTCTGCACCTCTGCTATGCTACTGCCTTTTTTCTGGGACGATGAATCATGTTGGTATGCACAATTGGCTCCGTTCCGGCATCCTCTTGGAGTATTGAAGTAAATACAAGGCTTCATGATCTTGTGTTTTGATTCCCTCGACTTGGAATTAACTAAATCTTGGCTTGTACCTATTTGGTGATTGTAACGGCCACCAAACTGCTGAGGTGTTTCTTGTCTATCACCTCCATGCTGCTGAATCAAGTTCTTATAATAGCTCATGTCCTTTGCTTGTGTCGCTCCAATAGAAGGTGAGGATGGAACTCCTGGTGGAAGAACCCGTGCACTAGGAAGAACCCCTATTCCTGTTCCATTTGGCTGCGTGTAGAATGATCCACTTGGAGTCGCAGTTAATGATGCTTGTGTAATGGATTCTGCTCTCTTCGTTTGAATATGAGCAGGATTGGGCAAAGTTAGATGAGGAGGTTGAGGATCTGACAAAGGCGGCTTGGGAATATTCTGTGCGTTGGCCACAGCTCCATAATCAGTAACCAACTTCTCAACCAATTTCGGGTTGCTGAGAATTTTAATGAGCAGGTCATGGTCTATCAAACTTCCCTGTTCGTTGCTTTTGACAGCAGCAAAGGCAGCAGATGCAGCAGCCACTGCACCAGGTTCAACACCAGGGAGCAATCCAGCAGTCGGTTTCTCATTTGGAATGCTGGGAATGCTGCTTTGAGAAGATGGAACTCCGGAAGCTAATAGTTGGGCTTGTGAACTCATTGGACCCATTGATGGTCCCATTACATCAGATGGTTCCTCTGCTGCATCTTCATCTTCAATGGGGGTAATAGGAATCAAAGGAATTTGATGATCATTATGCTGAGAGCTTTCCAAGTCCACAGAAAAAGCAGGGCTGCATATAGACAACTTTTCAGTTCAACAAGCAGAACTCAGAAAGAGAGTGAGAGAGGCAAAAAGAAAAGTAGCAAACTTTGGAGGAATGGCAGATGGTCGAGGATAAACTGCTTCAAGCACCCTAATCTCTCTCTGATTTTGAAACTCCATATCTTTACTTTCCTCCCCAGAAACCACTTGCCAAGTCAAGTTCAAGACAAGCTGTGATTGTTCAAAACTTTCAATGCCATGACTGATGTTAAAAACCAAAGGGATGGGCAATTAAAGACTATAAAACTGTGACTTACCCTGGGCGGACATCTCCATTTTATCACAGGGATTTCTGACACCTTAATCTGCAATTGACTAGCAGGATGGCCTCCTTCAAAGCCAGGGGGCTGAAAGTCATCGGTTCCAGCTGAATGAGATGGCCATGACGACTTTGCTTGGAGGTGATCTTGAGCACCCGACCCAACTAGTGAAGGAGATTCCTCTGACAGGAACAACCTTACCTGGTAAAGGGAGAAGCAGAAGTCAAATTTCTGGGCCCTTATAGCTACTGTCTGAATCCTTTGTTACGGTTACACAACAGAAAGTCCATCTAGCAATTGAGAAAAAGGGAACTCACACACAGAAATGACAAAAGAAATATTAGTTTATACAGAACTCAGATCTTCTTAAGTGAAAACCAGCATCCTTTTTATACTTCAGAAACTCCATGGAGCAATTGAAACAAAGGGAGCTCATACACAGAAATGACAACGCAAGTGTTAGTTTATACAGAAAAATCAGATCTTTTCAGGTGAAAAATAATTCCATGTTGAACAACACGCATTCATGCAATTCCTTTACGCACATCCTGAACTGGCTATAATTGGTAAACTGATTATTTCGAAGACCATTTTAAACAACCATTAGAGGTGAAAGCATGATGCTGGACCATTTTAAACAACCAGCAAATGGTCAGTCTATATGAAGACTATAAATATGGGTGAATCATATAAGCAGCCAATGACTCAGCAGCAAGAGACAAGAAGAATAGACAATTTTTAGGTAGATGGATTAAAAAGCTTCAAATGGGAGCTGCAACCACGGTGGCTATGTTTAAGAGGGTGCATATACTTCAAACTTGCTCTTTACATGAACGTTTCTGAAATCAGCTTAAGTCTCTACCTCTGGCAGGTAGAGATAAAAACCTATTGGTTTAATATTTGCTGAATCTCTTGGCAATTTTGGAGAGGAGTCTATGTTCCTGAACCCATTTTGATTCCTTCAGAACTAGGTATACAGAGAATCCAAATCCAGGCAACCATCGGTTCAGATTTTTATGTCAAATTAGAGGATACAATGCTCAGCAGATTGATTCTTTTCTGGAAAAGTAATGGTTTGGAAAAAGAAAAAGGGACAAAGGGCAGAATCAAAGCAGAGGAGAGAACGATGAGCCCCAAGGAGCATCATTGAAAGACCCGGTAAAACCTACATTGTCAACATTTGTGTTTGAACTTTTGTCTTTGTAATAATGGAGAAGACTGCTTCCTGGATCAGTGATCAGGGATCACTCAAATTATGGAAATAGATCTAATCTCTAAGGATGCTGTGTATTAAAATCTGTTGATAACTTAAATCAAGTCAGAGATTAGAGATGCATAATGTGCCACAATCTATAAGAGCACAATATTCATGGTTATTGGCTGTCAGCCAAGAACACAGTTCCCTGATCCAGTCCAATCCTCTAGCATGCCTCTCCAGTGGTTCTGTGGAACTTACCAATCAGGATACCATAATTGACTCCCTTCTTAAAAGGCAGCTCTAATCTTGGAGTTAGTCCCCCTTCCAGATGAAAGAGAAAATGAAAACAAATTTAGAAGGAAACCAGTTAAGAAAACACTGCTAAGTTGCACCTTTACTATACTACTATGGCATAGACATAAGCAGACTTTCAGCATAAGTTCCAGCTAAACGCAAAACCCTCTTATCTCAATCATCCTAGGAACACATGCATGTGCATATATTCTGCCTCATGACAGGATCTCTTTTATCAGAAATCTCATCACAAAATTGTTACCACCAAAGCATAATAACAGCATCAATTAGAAGCACTTTTAAATGATGCAGCCAGGAGCACTTAATGTGTGAGTAGATTTTACCAAAACAACAAGTAGGTCAACAAATCATACATCCACATATGCAGCAAAGAGTTTGTAGGCAACTGTATTTCCAAAATTAAAGCGTTAAGAACTAAAGGGGAAACAAAACTGGTGATAAAACATTTTTATTACTCAAAACATAAAAATTCTTTACCCAGCAGAGATAACAATAATTTTTAGAAGTTAAATCAAAACATGACACATTTTCCACCATACTGTGGTTAGCAATCACTTTGTGCAAAGTCATGAGAATTAGAAGACGACAATATCATTCAACATAGTCGCTTTTCAAATTCAAGCTACATGCTGGATTAACGACTGTACCTTGCCTATGGGGCATTCAAATTCATCATTCAAATTATCAAAAATTAAAACATAAAAAGACATGGCTATTCCTGGAATTTGCTAAAACTTGATGGTTTGATCTTATAAGAAAGCATATTTGAGACCATGTATGTTTCCACACCATATGCCCCCCCTTGTATGTTCTTGCTATTCTACCATACTTAGTTGGTGCTGTCCAAGCTCCGCAAACACATGCAATTCTTATTTTCTTGTTTATAGTTGTCAAAATGACTCATTGCATCTTTGAATTTGCTAAAATATTCAGGCAATTACATTCTACTACTGCTTTAGTTTTTATGTATTTATAAATGGTTGTTATCTCTATCAAGATTCTTTGGATGTGAACATGCAATGAAGAAACACCAATTTTCAAAAATACTTCAAAGCTGAAATTTCATAAATCTCAGTCTCGCATTTAAGTAGCTTTCATAAAACTGCTTACTCGAATGTAATTAAAAAAAATCAAATTGGAAAAAAATAATTTTTCTCCAAGAGAGCTTCTATTTATTCTTAAATTCATCATATCCCATATCTATCATACAAACTATAAGAAACCTCAAAGACAAACAAAAGCACTTTCAGTACTGCATTCTTCTAAATTCATTAATGCCTTTCAAACTAAAGATATCATTTTTATGCAAAAGAACATAAGAAAACACACAGATTTTCACTTTCAGTTCAAAAGGAAATTCAAAAAATAAAAACAACTGGTGTTTTTCCTAACACAAGAAGCTTCTGATTTTCTGATTTCAAATTACATGTAATGCAGTTAATAGTATTTGCCTCCTAAAACATGGAAATGCAATGAAGCAATCAGAAAATCCATCATAAAATCGGATTCTTCACTATCAGAATAAGTGAGACAAGCACAGACAACACCAGAAGCAAAGCTAAATGAGCAAACACAAACACATTTCTTTCCAGTAAAATAGAAAAGATTATTCTCCAACTGCATGCATTCAAATTCATCATGATTCTAATTTGCTTTCTTGTTTAGTCAATGAATTCAACAAATTAAATCTTTATGTTAAAATTTATAAACTTCTTCGAAAATCTGCAATTTTACCTGACAAAGATTAACATCTGATGCCCAACAAACTCTTTTTGATTTCCTCAACCCTCGCATTTTTACAAAAATTCTTCGATTCTTTCAATTTCCAATTTCCCTCGCCATAAAATTAATTTTCGATTAGAGTATCAACTCCACTTCCGAGTTCAAAGACCTAGAAAACTAGATTTACAGCTGCATCGATATCTCTCCTTGTCAATTACTTACCCATTCCACGATAATCAGCGATCGAAGAAGAGAGCGCAGAGAGATCCCAGGGAACCCTAGATCCTCTGTTTTTTTTTCTTTCTTTCTTTTGCTTTGCCGTTTCTACGCCGTTTTCTATTTTTTTTTTTATCTCTTGTTGTATCTATAGTTTGTAAAGTTGCTTGCAGGAGTGACGCGTGTTTTGGTTTTAGCGCGTGAATCGAGATGTTTTTTTATATATATATATATATATATATAGTTGAGCAAGCTTCTTTTTTCTTTTTTAGCCCTGGAAAATTATAGGTTAATCATTGTACTCTAACAAAATCACTTATTATGATTTTAAAAACTATTATTTAATTTTTATATTTTTTAATTGTATAAAAACAAACAAATGAGTTTTATATAAATAAAAAATAAAATAAAATATATAATATTAGAATTCTCGTCATTGAATCTATTCGAATAAAACTCATTAACTTTGGTTCATGTAATATTGTCATTTTAAATCAATTGATAACTTAATTTCTAGTTAATTTTATTTTTAATTTTTAATTTCATTTATTTTTTTATTTTTTAGAAATATAAAAAGAATAAAGAAGTAGATAGGAAAATTTAGTCTAATCTAATTTAAATTTGTAAGTTTTTTTTACTTATTTAATAGTAAAGGACGAAACCATGAGATGCTGTTGAATCTCTCAGAAATGCTTGAGAAATTTACTTACACAGACCTGGCCAGTGGAGGTGAGGAGCACGTTAGTTAAACGTGATTGGAGTTTGTTTTGACTAATTTTGTTTTAAGTGTTAAGATTTTCCGACCAGTCTTTTTTTCTTTTCTTTTTTCTTTTTGAGTTGGACGATGAAAGGACAGTTGGCTGAGGAAAGGTTAAGCTGTGGTCGCGTCAGCTCATGCATAGTTGAGAGAGTCTCTCAGACACTTGGCCACGTACTACGGTTCGGTTTTGTTGTTTTTAGGGCATTATTAATTCATGGGCTGGGTCAGACGTACTTGAAATATCTGGGCCTTCTATTTGTACAGAGTCATCTAATTAATGATTATTTTAAAAAAAATCTACTATTATTCTTTTTTATATATATAATAATGTTAAATTCACCAAAAACTCTTCAGCCGGTCGCGTGGACCAGCTGATGATAGGTCTCAAAAAAGGTCTCATGTGAGACCAATTACTAAGATGGCTGTTATTTTTTTATTATTATTATGGATAAACATGGTATTTTTTACATATTCATTATTTAATAAATTAAGAATGATTTTTTTAGAAGTAGTTTTAAATATATAATTATTCAGAGAAATTTAAGACATTATTTGTCTTTACATGTGTTTAATAGCATTTGACTCGAAAAAAATATTAAAAAAATATTTTTTAATGTTTTTTAATGATTTTAATATACTAATATAAAAATTAATAAATATTTTCAAGTAAAAAAATATTTTACATCCCAATATCAAAGACGTAGTAAATTATTCTCAGTGTTGGTACCAAAACTTAAATCTAGAAATTTAAGAAATCAACATACTCCTCCAATAATCTCATGTTTCATGTCACCTAGCTTTCAAGGATTTCAGCTCAGATACCAAAAAAGGAAAGATGGGAATTCAAAGGATACGTTTACTTATTAGCACAGAAAATAAAAAAAAAAAAAGATTAGGTTAAATAAAACATGTAAAAAATATTGATAAAATAACACAATTCCCAATTAGACAATCATGATTAAAAAACACAATATTTAATAAATTCCGAATCCATTCATAATCATGAAATTCATTAAATATCATGTTTTAAAAATTGCAATAAATATAAACTGTGTTATTCTGCTAATTTTTTTAATTTTTTAATTAATAGTGCTAATTTTCAAAAAACAAATAAATTCAAACGCTTGTGTTCTGATAAAGTTAAATCTGCCCAGGCACCCAGCAAAGTGTTATCGAGCAAGCATGTACATTCTTATCGATGCACTCTGCGCATGAGAGCCAGACGATTCTCTTTTCTGTCTCTTCTGTGTTAGTAATATTTATTTTTTAAAATATTTTTTAAATTTATTTTTAGCATTAAAACATCAAAACCATAAAAAAAATATTAAAAATAAATAATTTAAAAATTTTAAAGAGCACTTGCCGCAAAAACAAAAAACTCTCAAAAATGACAGAACTCAGAAGCACGTCTTGAAAGTGAATTGATGCCTCCCGTCAGGACTCTGCGTCCCTCCCGTCAGGGGGTTTGCAGACCTGCAGGACTCCTTTTGTAATGATGGAGAGAACTAACAAATATTCTAACCTAGGTCTCAAACTGAAAGAAATAAAGAATTTATTGAAAAAACCAGTGGGGGCCTTTGGAAAGCCCAGACTTCACTGTTAATGTCTCAAACTCCAGATACATATCCACAACATGCTTAACAAGCCTCAACAATATCACACAAAATAATGTTGAACAAAACACACGACCATACCTCCACAGTGGAGAGTTTGAGAAAATAATATATAAATTTTTTTGGGTTCCAGTAATATACAAGAAATCCTTACTCAGTTCTATATATATACCCCCTCTCCTACCAAACTCCAAGTGTTGCATAAAACTAAGGCGACATCCAAGTGCAGAAAAATTGAAGTATAAAACATGATATCAAGCCGTCTTGTGGACCAACAATCAACTCTAGGTTTCCCATGGCAGGTAAAGTACTGTGTCGTGCACAATATTATTTGCATTTTTTCACCTCTGCCACTTTTTCTCTGTAACAAGCAGAATTTGAGCAGTTAAGCACAGTGATGATCATTTTCAAGATGATTGTCCCGGGGCGAGGACAAATGCATGCCCAGATTACCAAATTCCCCACCATATTAGCATCGCATCAGCAAATGCCATGATGGTTAACTCAAGTGGCATTGACTAATTTCACTTAATAATTAGGCACTACAGCCTCATTGGCAAAAATATACTAGACCTGTATTTGAGGTGAAAGAATTGCGTACCAAAATGAACCATCCAACAACAAACTGTTATGTTTCATGATGCATGATGGCCACCAGTGTTACACCATACAGAATGGACTCAAGCAATTTATGGTAATAACAGCGAAGATCCTCCAATAATAATAATAGCACACAATTGAACAATATCCTTTTAAGTCTTTTAAAAAAAATGCAGTTGGAGATTCCAAAATCCTATATCTAGTGATCTCATCAGATAAAGAAGACAGCATCAAAGTAAACTAAATAAAATCCCCAATAAGAGCAATATCTGTTAAATGAAAATGAAAACCTTTTCAAACACAGTGCAACACAGAATATAAATGAGTGAGAAAAAGGTCAGAGCATACCATGAACAACGTGGCTACCATTTCCCTTTGCACCGTGCTGTGCTTGAGACGTTGACCGCTGGATGCGTGGAGAACCATGCCTTCCATTTGCACCAGGTAAGGACTGCCTCTTCTTGATGAAATCTCTGTCCTGCACATCTGGGCTGGATCTTGGTGAGCTAATTGCATTCACTTTGGCTCTTGCTGATTCTGTGGCTTTCATGAAACGAGGGAGAGAAGGACTGCTGCTGCTGCTATCTCTTGGCTCTTGATCAGTGCTGTCAGGTTTTGGAGAACCAAATGAGTTGTGCCTCTTCCCATTCTTTTGATCTTTGGACAATTGTTCCACACTACTTCTCGCAGCAGAATCATGATTTGGGTTCGATGGAGATCTCTTACTTGCTGATGAAGACTTATGTTTTTGGCTAGAACTGCTTCTGTCAGCTCTGCTCTTTTTAGCTTTCACAGATAACTGACTTGAAGGTGTTCCTTGGGAGTCTGGAACAGTTAAAAGACTTCTGGGAGAAGCTTCTGGGGATGATCTATATGCTAGACCACCAGTCTCAGAGTTCAGCTCTCTCTGGACATCGGATACACTTCTCTCTGGATTCATCTCCTCCTGTGTGGAATCAGCAACAACAATTGTATTTGCTGATTCACCTTTGACGACCTCAAGTTTCTCAGGCTGATTCATGTGAGACAAATTAGAAACTGGATCCTTGGATGAATCCTTGTCTTTGATGTCCTGGTCTTTTGCTCTGTTAGGATTACAAGTTTCTTCCTCTGAAACTTTGGCTTCATGCTCGAGTTCTGCAGCTCCAACTTCAAATGCATCAGGTGAATCAAGAGTGGAAGTAACAGAAAGTTCAGTACCACATTCAGAGCCACCATATTGCACCCTTGAAATGTGGGAGACTGAGTTTTCTGTCATGTCAAGCTCCTTTGTCCTTGATTCAGTATCTATCCCAGATATGTCTGTGTTTGATTCAATTCCACTATCTTCATGCGAAGAACTAGATGATCTATTCAAACTGGCTGTTGAACCCAGCCCCTCAAATTTTGTCTGGGAAGCAATGAAAGCAGGATTGCTTGCCTTCATTGATCCATACACAAACTCCTTTTCTTCAGTATCCAATTGTTCAGCCGCTTCCCTTTTCATAGATCGTTTGGGTTGATCAGGTTGTTCACCTTCTAATTCTTGCTTACAAGGAAGAGAATCAGTCACTGTTTTATAATTCACTTCAGATTCAACAGTTTGATTCGGAAGCGAATTTATAGTTATTGAGGTTTCTTCTGCGTCAGATTTACCGATCATCTCAGGTTGAGGCTGCTCCAAAATATCTCCTGCTAAAGGGGAGTTTGGATGGCACACCTGAAACTTGAAGTCAGACACATCAGATTTTATCATGTTCTCTTCACTTTCAGATGGCAAAACAATTTCCTCCATATTAGATTTTGAATCTCCCAACTCGCAGAATCCTTCAGGTGGGGCTCTAGTTTGCATTGGAGAGGTAACATTCTCACTCTTCTCTATTTCTAGTTGTTCAGTTATTAAATCTGGTCTGGGTGTTGGTTCTGCTGATGAAACAGACATCCACCTCTCCAACCATTCCCAACCAGAGTTAGGTTTAGAAGAATCACACTTGATGTGGATAGGCTTCCTCTTTGGTGTTGACTCCATCAGCTTTAATTCAAAGCAAAAGGTCAGTATTTTTGGATAAGCGACATAAACACAGTTGCAAAATACACAGCAAAAGGAATCCATTTTTCCATACCTGATGAGCGAAACTATTTCTAAGCAGCTTCTCAATGGAAATGTATGTTGTGGTTGGTTTGATTACCGAGCTTTCCTTCTGCTGAAAGCAAAAGGGAAAGAATAATTGTATGAGACTGATGATTCAGGAAGAGAATTGCAGTCCATGAATTGTATAAACAGATTTTTTTACCAAAAGCATTAGAATATATGTCGATCTTCCTTAACGACAGGAGGGCAGAAATTTCTCCTACATGTAGATTTTATGATAGCTATCACTTATAGTGGGAATAATACAATAACTAGAATTTAAAAGAAAAGTTGCTGGACATCCTAAGGTAACTCATTAACCTCCAAGTAAACACTTTGAAACATTGGTTTAGGATGTCATTTCATACTTGCCTTTGAAGAATTCACGATTTCTATTATATTCCAAAGATGTCTTTAGAACCAAAGCAATACTATCCGAGTGAGAACATTGATTTGGCATGCAAAATTTAGGATCAGGCAGAAAGTTTTGAAGACCTAGCTATTTCATTTGGCCAGGGGGTTGTGCCAGATTATTGTGAACGAGAACCCTTAAGCAGAAACCTTAGTGAAAGCAGAGACATTTTCTTAAAACAAACTTATTTGAGTTGAGTAGCATTACCAAGGTCTTGGATATAGGATTGCCATGCTTCCCACCAACCTGCTCTTCCCACAAACGAGCACAACGAGCACGGACAAGAGCTTGCATTTTAACAATGGCCTGAACACAACGTAGGGTTCCAATGGCATGCTGCCTGACAAGGTGACCGCGTACAGCCGCTTGCAACTTAACAATATATTTAAGCTTGAGGAGTTCTTTTTGAGCCTGGAAGACAGTTGTGAAGAAGTGTGAATAAGAAAATTACCAACAAGCATGCTCCATTATCAAACATTTCCTTAACCACAATAAAATTACCAAAAAACCCCTGACAGCAGCCTGTATGACAATAACAACAGACTCATCCACATGGTCATCAACTTCATTTTCATCCTTGGTTACAACAATGGTCTCTGGTAATTCCTGTTCTGTTGAAGTAGATAACTGTGACTTCTCTGACAGCTGTGGTTTCTCAGACAGCTGTGGTTTCTCATCAGTGCATTGTATCACAGCAATTTTCTCTGGAGCAGGAGGAATACCTGGTTGTTGGAAGTTTAGATTTGTGGATTCTGGACTCTCCTTATCCACCGAAGAAGGGGTGGTTTCTGAAATGATAGTGTTGCTGAGAACTCGATGACGGGCAGATTTCTTCCGGAAACTCCATCCACGCTTGTCACTTGAACCCTTGCTCTGAAATGAAATTTAAATAACATCATCTAACTGATACTACATTAAGACAGACTTCCTTTTACTCCAACCTGTATCTGTAACTCCTGATGGTGAATCACTTCTCAAAAAGCCTTGTAGGCTTAGAAACCAATAGAATTCATATAAAATAGGCATTTTTCAACCAAGGAAAATCTTATAATGCCTGATCGACACCGGCAATTGCAAATTGCAACCCATGATCCACAGAATTTCCTTGAGTCATCCATGATTTCAGTCATCCATATCCATGGATCTTACGTGTGTCCATCCTAGTTCAAACTTGAATCAGTCAAAAATCACCATGTCATACTACATTTACTAGTTACAAATTAAATTAGCTTGAATAAACCTTAACTGAATCAAATATAAAAGATTTAATAATCGTGATTAAGAACAAACAGTGGCTACAAATTTCTGCAACATTCTATGATTTTAATAGACACGGTAATTAAGATTTCATGACCGTTACACATCAAACTTCATGGAACGAAAATTCAAAGTTTCTAGGATCTTTGACACGTTCACACACTACTTACTATTTCCAACAATTTCTCAGCACCAAACAAAAACAGAACGAAATTAGCAACAACCACCATCTCATAGCTACAAATCCACGAATTTAGCTCAAAAATCACCACTCAAACTCACAACATGTGGCAAGTATAAAAAAGAAGTAGCCGAACATAGAAACAAAACAGTAGAAGGACAAAGAAAGTGATCATGGTTGACCAGTCAGATACCTCAGGGAGTTGAAGATCATCTCTCCCAGCAGAATCGCTGCCGCAGGTGATTATTTTGAAACAGGAAGTGGATCTTCCCATTTTTATGTTTTTTCTTGTTTTCTCTCTCTAAAAAAACTTACTCGCTCGCCCACTCTTTCTCTCTCTCTATTTTAAGACTATCCTGTAACCCACCTATATTCGAGGTGTCTTGTTGGGAATTGTAGCAGAGAGAAACACGGACATCAACATCTTCCTTAAATTTAACTCGTTCTTATTTTGAAATCCGCCAATTTATCGTCGAGTCCGTTTGCTCTCTTTGCCCTGTGCGTTCGAGAGAGAAAAGGCGTTAAAAAGGCTGTCAGGTACTAACGCTTTCTTTTTTATATAGAGATTTCTTATTTTTATGTTTAAAAATTACTTTTTAAGTTTTTTTTTTTAAATTAAATTTTTTATAATTTTAAATTATTTTAATACACTAATATTAAAAAATATATATTTTTTAAAAAGCAATTTTTATCACAATCTCAAACATTACCTTAATATAATTATAAAACTTCGATCAGAGGATTAACTTGAAACCGACTGATTTAAGATCTAAATTAGTCCAAGATTGAAGAAGTAGAGAAATCTTATTAACTCGGTAAACAACTACTTTATAAACCAGTCAAAACTCAACACTTGACCTATTTACTTTAAAAAAAATTTGATCAAAATAATATTATTTTAATTTTTAAAAAATAAATAGAGTTAATTTAGGCTACCTCTTTTTGTCAATAATACAGGTATTATCTCGGGTCAACCCAATTGGGTTTTAGAAGTATGTTGTTTAGTAGTATTTTTTTTCTTAATCCATTTTTCTAATTTTTAAATGCTAGTCAATTTATCTAGCCGTTCGATCACGAGACTCGCGAGAAGTTACTTAAATTTACAAGAGAATTTTCTTGTTAGTTGGACCGTAGTTAATTTGAAGGTTGCCGTTTTATTTACTTCATCGGGGTATTTAGCGACAATCATTTGTCGTATTTGGTTTATAAGACTTCATGTTTTAGTCCGATCTGGGAAATCTTAGCTGTCCTTGACTTTTGTCTCGCAGTCACATCTACATTAATTATTTTCAGATTCGTGACAATGGAGCCACTTGGAAGTTGTAATTACTAAGCACAAAAGTGAATTTTGAAGAAAGTAAATTCTGAAAAAGTATTTTTTGATGTTTGGTAATGTAATGAAAAAAAAATTGGAAAACACTTTCCAGTGTTTGGTTATGTCATGGAAAATGAGCTGGAAAATAACTTATTAATGTTTTATTTTTCTCAAGTTTATTAAAATAATGAGAAACAAATCTTACAAATTAAAAAGTTGAATGAGAATGAAATTGAAAAAAAATATAATTTCATAAATTATCTCAAATAAAATAAATAATAATCAAAATAATAGAGATCAAATCTAAAAAATTAAAAAAAAAATGAAAGGTGAATAAATTAAAATAATAATAATTAACATTTCATAAATTATTTCAAATAAAATAAGTAACAATCAAAAGAATAAGGACCAAAATTAATATAAAAATTAAATTTTAAGAGATGAAATTGAAAAATAAATATACAAAACAAATTATATATAGCAATCAAAAGTTTGAGGATCAAATTTGAAATAATCAGCAAATAATG
>Ga0307511_10004775_pt1 | contig 13858 bp, 17 predicted proteins | sample 13_EM_MG_FD_200266 | JGI IMG/M metagenome (GOLD analysis project Ga0307511, IMG submission 200266) | Populus trichocarpa ectomycorrhiza microbial communities from riparian zone in the Pacific Northwest, United States - 13_EM | ecosystem: Host-associated > Plants > Roots > Unclassified | place...
AAAAAAAAATTTCACCGCTTTCTTGCACACTCACATTGGCAATGTTCGATTTATTGCGATGTGCGTCAATCATCTAACCAATCACACAGTGGCGTAATAGGCGCCGAATGTTGCAATTGACAACCTGACTATGTATGCAATTGACAAGGCGGAAGTTTTCCAAATGCAGGACTTGAGGTCCGTGCTGTCGGGCCACGGGCACTTGGTGAGTGGATGCATGCGGGTTGACTATGGTTGGTTGATGCTCTGTGGTGATGCAGGTCAAGCGCCCGAGTTGGTAATAAGTTAGAGAGATTACGAATACCTATCATGGTAGTTTTAGTTCAGCGTAATTACACCAGACTACGTAATTACTATCGGAGTAACAAACTTATGGCGGACTGTGAATTCTCAAAGAGTGTTCCAACGGCTGTCAAGCGGAATGCTGATAGAGCCAACGAGATATGAGTAGGGATTAGGATGATCCTGGGCCCGTCAAGCTGCAAGTCAGAATCCCAAGCCTTGGCAATTCCCCGGAGCAGGGTTGGAACTGTTGTCTGGCGCCAAACTACTGGAGGAGATGGGCCAATCACTTAGCAGCTATCATCCATGTCCGATCTATGGTCGACTGGGAGATCAGCTCGCTTGTTAGCCCGTACCTGCGGGTACATTTGGATATCCGAGTTCATATCTAGTGGTCGGAATCTCACGGAACAACTGCTCGATGATGACCCTGATAGCAATTGATGTATCAATGAAGCCAATCCTCTAGTACTCAATGCCATGACCGTGAGGCTTGCTCATGGTTCTGAAACAACCAAGAAACTCAATATCAAAGAATTGGCACTTGGAGAGAGGGAAGAGGCCTGGTTTTCACATGCGTCAGCCCGCAACGGTTGTTCCAGGGAATTGGATGAGCCGCCTGATAAGTCACGAGTGATCTTTTGCTGCATGTCGACCTGTATGTAACACCAACTGTCCCGTGTTTTTTTAGAACCTGATTCTATACGCTGTGAAACTCTGGCCAGACAAGCCAGCTGTAAACAGACGCACAGAGTGCGGGGAACTTCCCCAGCCCTAGTGTTCCCAACATGGGGCTTTGGTATCGTGCCTCTCATAGCTGCGCCGATGTACCCATGTATGTATGGGTACAACAGGTCTTGCTCTTCTGCATGGAAGCTTCAGAGCTCCATGTAATATGTTGATCCGAGGTTCGAGGTGTTTCTGAGTTAGTTTATAGCATGACATTGATTCCTGAATTAGAAAAAACCTCTGGGGAGTAATGGCATTACCTTGATGCACTTATGAGGGCTCCGTTGTTTCTTGATTTACGTAACCACTAAATGGTATAGATCGATTTGGGCACGTTCTTAAGCAGAGAGACTCCGGCAGCCGCTGGCGCAGCCCTTTCATGGTGACTGCAAAAACAAAATACTCGAAACACGGAGGCCTGTATGGATATGAAGGTCTGTGTATCTTGAATCTAGCCTGGTTGCCGCAAAATCCTAGTCTGGTTGGCTCTCATGCAAAATCCGTGTGTATGACCGAGGTCAGGTTTGGGCCCGAGACTAGGTTTGGACTTGTTAAGGTTATTATTGCAAAAGCCTATTGATTCCTTTTTATATTTTGATGGCCCTGTCTATACAGCGAAACTAACTAATTCTTCCTATAATAGATAGCTTCGTTTTCTCCTTCCATAATTCTCTCTCCCAACCACTCCCCACCTCCCCTCTCCTCTCCTCTTCCCCTGCCTGCTCCCCCCCATCATTCCCACTGCTCCCGCCCTATCTCGCATCTCTCACTCTATTTCCTCCACTTCCCCATCTCTCTGCTCCTCTCCTACCCGCTGCCTGTGCCTCATCTCGTTTTGAGTCTCCAATCTCTCCTCATACCAATATATATCTATCTGCTATCGACTTCAGTTTTTCTGGCAGATCTACCGCTGACCGAAAGCGCTTGTGCCTGTGGTTATACCTGTGCCTGTGCTTGAACCTGTACTTGGATCTGAGCCTGAGCCTGAGCCCGAGCCCTTGCTTGGCTTGCTAGTTTTGCTGTTGTTGCTGAAATAGTTGGGACTGTTGTAGTTGCTTGATTGCCCAGCCTGTTGCATATTTAGCATTTGCTGATGCTGAATTTCTCGGACATGCCGGGCCTGGATGGACGAGATCAATTCTTTATAGTTCTTTAGCATGTTTTGTTCCCTGATCCACTCCTTCATTTCCCCATAAGTTCGTTTCGTCTCTGGTATCTTCTGGAGCATACCATAGCCCTAGGGCGGCAAGTGGTTTTGGGCTGTTCTGGGGTTGAAGCATAGCTGTCTAGTTTAGACTGTATCTCGGTGCTGAGTATTGGTCTTACCCCTGATTGTTGCTATCCAGCGGCCTCCAGGACCTGCCCAACACTCTACTAGTACAGCTATTGCCACCGCATCTGTTGCCGATGTAGCTGCTGCTGGTGGGCCATCTAGGCTGGTTGATCTGGTTCAGGCTGTGGTTACTGTGGTTGGTAGGATTTCTGCTGAGCTAGCTTGCTGTTGGGCTGTTGTTTTTGGGTTTGCTACTGTTATTTTATTTAGTATGACCTGGGCCTAGACGTTGACTGCTTAGCGGCTTGGCAGGCCTAACTTTGCACAGCCCGGTACATACATAAATTGTGACCTCTTGTGCAACCAGAGAGGTACCCACAAGTTAAAAGGCTGTTGTTTTGTTACCTATTTCAAATGCACTTGGTATCCCAAATGAGTTGTGCCAACCAGACTACCAAATGAGTATCGCATTCACTACCCCCCCGTCAGCTCATGGCAGAGTTTATTCATACGGAGTTCTCTGCCAAAGAATATGGAGTGGGTTTGAACTTTATCCTGCTCAGCAGAAAGCCTAGATCACGAGACTTCGGCGTCGGTGAGGTTTGAATGTGCGGCATGCCGGTAGGCTGGGCGTTCCTGAACGTCCTTTCGGTCTAGGTAGGCTTAGGGCGCATCTCAGGTTGCATTCAGGGGAGAGAATGTTGCAAGTATCCGTAATCATATTTTCTTTTTTATTAGATGGCACGTTCTATCGCTATCACCATGGCTCGTCTGGGCTGCTCCTTAATCCAAAAGGGCAAACAAAATTAAAACACCCACAGCAGGGGCGCGTGGAGCTTTGGCAAGCATCTTTAACCCCTTCTCCGCGAAACCCTTCCCGCTAGCTTGGAAGCTTAGGGGGAAGCTTCCACGATAATAACATCCCGCAATTAAAACCACCCAAGAAGCGGCTATCGCCAGTCCTAGAAGGAAAATTAAATAACCATATCGCTCCCATCTTACCTCCCATTCCACCCGCCCCCCTCAACAACGCACATTAGCATGGATAACATTACCGAGCTAATCGAGCGGCTCTCGCACGAGGAGGACGCGGTGCGGAAAATGGCCGTGTTCAAACTGCAGAGCAATATCGGGGACCCAAGTTTCGCGGAGGTTTTCATTAGCCAGGGAGGCCTGCTAAAACTTCGGAATTTGGCCTTGACTGCAAGTGGGAATACGCTAGCGTACAGCCTGACCAGCTTCAGCAGGCTGCTGGAGTTAGATAAGGGGTGGGAATATGTGAACCAGGAGTTGATTGGGAGGGTGAGTTTCTTGGTTTGAATTCTCTGGACGCAAGGCCGGCTACGGTAAAGAGGAGGAGAGGGAACCAAGAGGCTCGGAGGGTGCTGGCGGAGTCGATAGGAATGGCAGGAGAGACGGACAGTGATGGCTGACTTCTAGCAGGTAGTGGAGCTGATTGTCACCCACCCACTCGTCAATATCCTCCGTGGTGCCATGTCAATTCTCGTTTCAATCGTCTCACACCCACATTCTAGCAATCAAATATCACAACCCGTCCAAGCCCCTCAGTCATTCACATTCCATCATGGATACAATCCCCAGATGTCCACTCCAGGCCCCTTCGGCTTCCGGGCGCTGCGACCGGCAATTTCAGCTCATCCACAGTTCCTTGAGATGCTGGTTAGCAGGTTATCGAGTGCGGACCATGCACTTTGTGCGAACTCGCTGCAATTGATTAACTCATTGATGAGAGATGCGATTACGAATGAAGCGGATAATGAGTGGCCACGGTTTATCAAGAGGTTACAGGATTTAGGTGTAATCAAGGCAGTCTTCGTAAGGCTATCTGTAGAGCACAATCTATTATGCAGCGTGACACTGATGTAATATCTCGCTTAGATTCTCATGCAAAGCTCCGCGCTACAAGATCTTGCACACCCGTTGCTTGAGTTCCAAGCCCTTACGAAGGTATTGTTACGAAAATGGCGAGATGTTAAGGTTGACCTTGAAAAGAAAGAGCACCGGATAGCTTTGAAGGGGCTGCATCTTGCTAGTGCACCAAACAAGTCCCCCCAGGAAACCAAAACCAGTGGTAGTAAACGACATCACCCAGAAAAGTGGAGGAGACTAGGATTCGAGACAGAGTCACCGGCATGGGAGTTTGGTGAGGTAGGGTTCCTGGGTATGATGGATTTCACCGACTTCGTAAGAAAACACGAGGATGGCTTCCAGAAGGTGGTACTAGAGCAAGTTGCAAAGCCAAGTGAACAGCGGTGTCCCGTTGCTCGTGCAAGTCTGGCGATAACAAACATCCTTTTTCAACAGTTTGAGGTAGACAAGTCTGAGTTGGATGATGCTAAGACATATCAAATATTGGAGTCACGGACAAATTTTGAGAGGGCCTTCCGACCGCTGCTGCTACAGTGGAGTAGGCTACATACTGCGAGCTTGTGGGCATTCTTCAGGCTATGGAAAGAGACTTCCGCAACCTTTGATGATTTCGACAAGGTCTATGAGTTGATGAGGGTTCTGATACACAAAGTCGTCGGGCTGGCACCAAGGACGAAGGAAGTACAGGACGTCGAGGACGAGATTGCTGAGTTTGATTTCCAAAGCCTAAGGAATTTGCAAATGGAGCTACTGGAACAAAGCTATGAGAATGTGTGGGGCAGTCACCTAAGGTAAGGCAGAACCATATCTCACGATTTCACACACTCAAGTGCTAATTCTATGGTACACAGACAAGTCCGGGACGAGCTCAAGGTTGAGGCTTTACAGTTCGTGAAAGAGCAGCGTATCAGGTGTCTTCTCCGGGGTGAATGGTTTCCCATAAACACCGATGGTGAGGGGAGAAGTGGACGGAAAACACGAGGGGGTGATGACAGTGCAACAACCCACACCGAGTCAAGAGAAATACACAGGGAAACTAAGAAATCGTCAACAGATCCGTATTTGAATTGGAGATTTGTAAAGTTGAGCCACAATAGGCGATACTTACATTATGCCGATTTTGAAGCTGAGGCGGCAGTCAGCCCTAACCTAGAGGATCTAACAGAGAAGAGTAAGTGACCGCATGTGTAGAGTATGGTTACCCTCAACTAACTTGCATTGAAAAGTCGATCTCTCAACAGTGTCCTCCGTTGTCTCTAATGTCATCCCTGCTTCCGCCCGCTCCTCTTCCTCCACTACCACACTTACACAAACTGGTACGAATCCGAATCACCTACCGCCTTCACGCATGTCGTCGACCAAAATTACTATTCACGGGTACCCCATTGATGCAACTCCGGAGACGGCGAAAGAAGTCGTCCTGCTTACTTTGAACCCACACAATCACAGCATGGCGTCCGAGTGGCTCGACGGCCTGCTCATGCTGCTAAATCAGCAGCCTATCACGGCCGAGACAGCAAAGCTGGTCAATGTTGTCACAGGATACGGGTTAAAGATCAGATTGTTGAATGTCAGGTACACAGAGAATAGGTACGAAATTGATGGGTACGGTGGGAAGGGTCCAGAGATGCCTGGTCGGACGGGAGTGGATGATGACTACTACTACGATCTGTTTGTGTAAGCTGTGGACGAAGGTGGATGGGATAAGTAGAGGATGGGCCATGGGAGTTTTATGGCTGATATATCTTAACTCTTGTGATTTTTTTGCGTGGGAACAGGGGCGGGTTTGATTCAACTGTATCTGTGCAAGTTTCTCTCTCTACCTTTTCCAGTTTCACATGGCTGCGATGGAACTTTTCTTTCTTTACGTCGTAGGAATTTAGTACCTATATATACCCTATTTATATATGTAGCGCATTATTGTTTTGTCCTGATTTCCCCAATTTCATGCAGTGTATGATATCAGTCTCTTCAAACTAAGTACCGTCACTGAGCGTCCTGAGTTTATTTATCGTTTTCGATCCTATATCATGGCTGGAAGTTCCGAAACAGAGAACAGCACGGCAGTCAGTCTAATTGTTTCAAAACATTACCCTGTATTCGAATTCGGCTTTCCCCGAGTGTCTGACTTGCACCGCCCATTACGCTAAGTTAAGTCTTAGACCGATCTTCCCCATAGTTGCTTGGCGCGTGACCCGCAGGTTGTCCTGCTGCTTAAGCTCGAGCTCCCATAGCTCTCTTTAAAGCTCCTATTTTAGAGTTCCTCCCTCATAGAAACCAACCTCCTTTGCTTCTGGGAAGTAAAGTAGGACAATGATACAGCAGACGCGATGAAGCCACTTTTAGCTCGCTCCAACAGCTCCCCGCAGAATTTTGTGAAGAGAGCGTATAGACCGAGCTCGATTAGTCCGTATCATTTGATCCATCACCATGGTGAGGGTGAGGGTGTGAGTTCAGGTAGTAGTTTGGTTGGGAGTTGGTTGGGGAGGAGAGGCTCGGTTCCTGATCATAGGCAAGGGGCGTCGCAGTCGCAGGATAAAAATGGTGGGATCGGCAACCAATCAAGGAGCCCGGCGGATAGTCGGAAGGGCTCTGTTGATGCGGGTGCGAAACAAAGGAATGGGCAATGGGAAGAGGGGAGAAAAGCTGCGGGAAATATAGCGGCGAGTACGAACACCGGCGCGACCGCGACAACGAAGAGTGCGAGGGGAGCTGCGAAAGAGTTGGTGAAGATCAGGAAACATAAACTCGCGATGGAGTGAGTATGGTTTTCTTTTTTGGAAGGGTATTTGAAAGGGTTTTTTGGACAGTGAGGCCTGACATCATCACTGCAGGGAAATTTCGCATTCGATACAACGCCTTGAGATGTCGGCCGGACAGCAGATTATACAGTTATCCGATACCTACGACTGTGTTGTTGAAAAGCTAGAGGAGCTACAAGCTCTTACGACTCGGTTTGCAGAATTACAGACACTTACGGCGGAGCTGGTCGATAATTTTACTGCGAATGAGGAGAGGGTCGTGGCGGATATGGGAAGGCAGATTCAGAGCCTAGGTACCTACCAAGAGGAGGTGGGTACTATAAAGATGCTCCAGAAGAGGCTGGATTCTCAGAGGGTGGCGGTTCAGGGCTATAAATCCAGGTTGGAGACGGTGGAGGTCAAGATTAGTAGGCAGAAGGAGTTGGAGGTGGTTTGGCGACAGAGAGCCTCACGTATGTCTTCCGGCACTACACTGCCATACCGGTTCGTGACTGTTGGAGGGGTATGCTGATCATGGGATGGTATAGGGAGATTGAGGATCCTATGGGGAATAATATCCGTGTTGGTAATCGTCTGGTTACTGGCTACGTCGACACACGACATAGCGGGGATCGATGATGGAGAGGAAGTGGATGAGCAGCCACCGGAACAACAGTTCATGGAGGATACACTAGGAGTGAAGTTTGAGTACGGGAGCTTGCCGAAGGAGGTGTTGTCGTTGGAAGCTGATCGGCTGCTGAGAGAGAGGCATCGTCATGATGAACCATAATTGGGATCTGACTTGTGGAGGCTACAGTGATCACACCTATTTAGTCTGGGGTATGGGTTTCTGCTCTGTTTCCGAGGCGTTTTTGGATTGGCCGTTTTCGCCTGGGGTTTTTCTTGTAGTTTTTTTGGGCTAGAAGATCTTGATTTGTGTGGGCATGAGGGGGGGGGACTGTAGAGACTGTAGATATACCAGCTGTAGACATACATACATAATTTAATTTTTAATTGGATTCAATAGGAGATTGTAGCGGTCCTGCGTTACCCTCGTCACCCCTTCGGTTTCATCGATACAAGTACCCCCCCGACAACCGCGCGGAGTCATTGCCCCTCCATGACTGGCGCTAGGGTGCATCAGCCGCAGCCTTCGTCATCAGCCGCACCCACCGAGAGCAATGTAAGCCGCCGCCAGAGGGTTATGTAAGGAGTGCAACGTACTGCTCGGTGTACACAGAACAGCTTGCCTTAAGTAATTCAGGCTGGCCATGCCAGGTCCTAGGCAGAAATACCAGTAGAACTGTTCCATAGTGCACTTCGTGGTGATAGTTCGTTACTTCAACAGCTGCACTCCCACTATATTTACATGCGAACCGCCTGAAAGAGGCTACTCAGGAACGTCAAACCTCGAGAGCTTATCCATTCACACCACCAAAACTTAACAGCTATATCAACTCAACTACATACACTCTCAGGGAAACTACATTTCTTCCATCATCTGGCCTACGCCACCCGGCCAAGATGCGGCTTCTGGGAGTGTTGTCCACTTCGGCAGCTCTTCTCGCCCTGCTAGGCCCCACCTATGTTGGCGCAGCGAAGAGGCCCCAAATAAACAAGAAGGCGTTCGACTTCCTACCAAAGTCTTATTTCTACTTTGAAGATAGTTCTGTATGTGCCTCCCCACCTCTCTAGCTTCCACAGAAGCTAATCTCAAAGGCAGGTAATATTGTCACTTGAGGACCAGTCGTCGATTGTTTGGCGGTCAGAGGACGATGGAGAGTCCTGGAAACAAGTAGAGAAGATCCCGGAGAAGAAAGTGTTGGATATATACTTGCATCCGTTTGACAAAAACAAGGCGTATGCGTTGACGGTGGGGAGGGAGCATTTTGTGACGAGTGATAAGGGGAAGTCGTGGCAGAAGTTTAAGACGGAGTGGCCACCTTCGTTGCAGAGGAATCCGTTATCTCACCATGCTACGAAACTTAATTATGTGTTGTACACAGGAATGGAGTGTATTGAGGATAGAGTGTGGCGGGATAGATTTTTCTGTGAAGAGAAGGTGCGTAACTGCGTAACTCGACTGGGGGGCGAGGGGCATTGATGAGGGAAGTAGCTGACTCGCATAGACCTGGTACACCAAAGATGGCTTTGATAACGACCCCAAGGAGCTAATGGAGAAGGACGTGAGGACCCACGGCTGCATGTTCGCTAGATCGACGCCCTTTTTCGGTAAAGGCTCTGAATTCACAGTCCTCTGTATCGTGGACGGCGCAAAGCCAGGAGCGGAAAACTGGGTCTTAAAAGTGGCAGACGACCTCTCAGGGCCTTGGAAAGAACCAGCTTTGGATGGATTCAAGGAGTTTCCTGGAGTTACTGGGCTCGTGTCTGTCAAGAAGTTCATTATTGCAGCTGTCAAGAGTGCGGGAACTGATGAAATGTCTCTCTTTGTCAGTGATGATGCAGAAAATTGGGATAGGGCCGAGTTCCCTAGTAGTCATGGTGGCATCAAACAGGATGCCTACACTATTCTCGAGTCCACAGAGCATAGTATTCAGGTTGATGTCTTGACCACGTGGAATAGAAACCCTATTGGAGCTTTGTTCACCAGTAACTCTAATGGGACCTACTTCACCAAGAACATTGATCATACGAATAGAAACATGCATGGAAATGTGGACTTTGAGCAGGTTGCTAACATTCAAGGGATTGTGCTGGTCAACATTGTCGACAATGCGGAAGAGGTGCTTAAAGGCAACGGAAATGAGAGAATTGCAAAGAAAATAAAATCCCAGATTTCCTTTGATGGAGGCCATACGTTCAAGGACCTGAAGGCCGACAAAGATGACAAATTGCACGTGCATTCAGTTACGGATGCCCGGAATGGAGGACGGGTATTCTCTTCTCCAGCACCAGGAATATTGCTCGCTGTAGGTAACACTGGAAAATATTTGTCCGACTACGTGCATGGTGACGTTTACGTCTCGGATGATGCGGGGCTCACATGGTCGAAGACAGACCTGAAGGGGCCGCATATGTACGAATTTGGGGATTCTGGATCAATTCTCGTTGCCATAGCGGATAAAACGAAAACCGACAAACTCAGATACTCATTGAATCATGGCAAGGACTGGGAATCTGTTGATCTGGGTGTTGAACTCCAAGTGGCGGCGCTTACTACTGTCCCGGATTCTACCGCGAAGAAGTTTACTATGATCGCTCTAGGGAAGGATGAAAAGAATTATATCTTTTCCTTTAACTTCGATGGTGTCTTGGATCGCCAGTGCAAGAAGGATGGTGATGAGAAGAAGAGTGATTATGAGAAATGGTATGCGAGGTTGGATGAGAAGGGAAACCCAGATTGCTTGATGGGACATAAGCAATTCTTCTACCGACGGAAGAAGAATGCGGACTGTTTTGTCAATGCAGATTACAAGGATCCTGTGCCCGAGGAGGAGAATTGTCCCTGTGGGGATGAGGACTATGAGTGCGATTTCGAGTTCGCGGCTAAGGATGGGGAGGGGAAGTGCGAGCTGATTGGGAAATTGAAGGTTCCGGAGGGGGCTTGCAAGAAGGAAGGGGATAAATTCAAGGGGTCTAGTGGGTATCGACTGATTCCCGGGAATACCTGCACCAAGGGTATCAAGAAGGATGAGGAGAAAGAGTGGGATTGTAAAGATGGACAGAAGGGTGCCGCACCTCCATCGTCTGGAAAGGTCAAGAGTGTGAGCAAGACTTTTGATGATGCCGGTGGTTTCATGGAATATTATTATCTTGAACGTGGAAGGAGTGCTTCTGGAAGTGATGAGGTAAGTTGAGCACTGCAACTTATCGTACAGGGGTGCTATATGCTGATTTCTTACAGACCATTGTTATGAGGACGGATGAAAACAAAATATATATTACTCATGACCAAGGTGCCACTTGGGATATACCCAAGGAGCTCAAGGGTCAACAGATCAATGCCATATACCCCAGTCCTGACAACAATGATATAGTCTTTTTCACTACGCCAGCCAAGAAATTCTTCTACAGCATTGACCGAGGGCAGACAATCCAGGAGGGTACAGGCCCAGATCCCCCAACGAGAAGGGACGATGTTCCACTTGCTCTCCGTTTTCACCCAACGAAGAGAGATTACATGATTTGGATCTCCGACCGAGATTGCGAAGTTCCAAGTTCCAAAGCATGTCACGCTGCTGCTTATTATACTAACGACCGCGGCCGCACTTGGTCAATGCTCCTTGCATATGTCAGGAACTGTGCTTGGGTCCATTCTAAGGTACTCGTTAACACACCAGAAATGTTAGTTTTCTGCGAGAGGTATGCGAAGGAAGAAAGGCCCTCTGATGCCAACCCGGTCAAATTGGTCGCCAGTGATGATTTTTTTAAGGCCGAGACAACACACTTCGAGAAGATCATGGGTTTTGCTACTATGGAAGAGTTTATTGTCGTTGCGGAGGTTAAGGACGAATCGAGCTTGAAATTGGACGCTTCAGTTGATGGGAAGGTATTCGCAGAAGCTCACTTCCCACATAACTTCCAGGTCGACAAGCAACAGGCATACACCGTTTTGGACTCAGTAACACATGCAATTTTCTTGCATGTTACGGTAAATCCAATAAGGGGCTCAGAGTATGGTGCTATTCTAAAGTCGAATTCAAATGGCACTTCATATGTTCTGTCGTTGCCGGATGTTAACAGGAACGAAATAGGCTTTGTGGACTTTGAGAAGATGCAGGGATTGGAAGGTGTTGCTATTGTGAACGTGGTGGAGAATGTGGATGAGACGAATAAGGGTGGAAAGAAGAAGTTGAAGTCGAAGATTACTCACAACGACGGCGGTGCTTGGAATTATCTTCCCCCGCCGGAGAAGGATGTTGATGGAAAGAATTATGACTGCAGTGTCAAGGGAGTAGGTATATCCTTGAGATTGATTGGGGGCGAGGCTGACTTGGGTGCCTAGCTTGAAAAATGTTCACTTAACCTCCATGGATACACCGAGCGCAAGGATCCAAGGGATACTTTCTCCTCGGGATCTGCAGTGGGCCTTCTCGTTGGCGTTGGTAACGTCGGTGAATACTTGACTAGCAAGAGCGACGGTAATACCTACATCACTCGTGATGGTGGTATCACTTGGAAGGAAATTCGCAAGGGTTCCTACATGTGGGAATATGGAGATCAAGGTTCCATCATTGCTATCGTTGATGAAAACGACCCAACAGACACCGTGTACTATACCCTAGATGAGGGTGAGACCTGGATTGAGTACAAGTTTGGGGATAAGATGCATGTCACAGATATTACTACCATTCCCTCGGATACTAGCAGGAAGTTCCTCCTCTGGGGAAATCCTGTGGGGAAAGGAGAGAAGGCTGTTACCGTCCAGATTGACTTTACTGGTCTTACTGATAAACAATGTCAACTCTCGGAGGACCCTAACGACCAGGACAGTGACTTCGCCCCTTGGGAACCCCAGCATCCTAAGCTCGATGCTGAGCATGCATGTCTCTTCGGCCACCGTGTCGAATACTACCGCAAGAAAACTGACCACCTTTGCTATGTTGGACCAAAAGGCCACGAGCCTATCGAAAGCAAGGAATGTGCTTGTGAGAAACACGACTTTGAGTGCGACTTTAACTATGAGCGGGGAAAGGACGGGCGGTGTCACCTTGTCTCTGGTCTGGAGAAGCCGAACCATGAAGAGTTTTGTGCGAAGAATAAGAGCCTGATCGAGTGGTATGAGCCTACTGGGTATAGGAAGATTCCGCTCACGAAGTGTGTGGGCGGGATGGAGCTGGATAAGGGTGATGTTAAGCCATGCCCGGGGCATGAGAAAGAGTTCAATGAGAGGCATGGGCCGAGCGGATGGGCTATTTTCTTTGGCATTATTTTTGCGCTTACGGTAGCGGGGGCGATTGGGTGGTATGTGTGGAATAGGTGGACTGGGAAGTTTGGGTATGTCTTCTATAATCTCTCTACAGGGCTTATGTTTGCAAGATTTCTGCTAACGGAGAGCGTCGTTTAGTGCTATCCGTCTTGGGGACGATTCGAGCGGTGGACAGTCACCGTTCGTACGTTACCCGATTATTGTTCTCAGTGCAGTTATTGCCGTCGCGGTGGCTATACCGGCCATTATACAGCTGGCGGTGGGATGGGTCGCGAGTAAGTTGAGTAGACCGAAGAGGTTTACGACGAGAGGAAGTTTTGCGAGGGGGAATTATGCGGTGGTGAATGATGATGATGGGGAGTTGCTGGGGAGTGACGAAGAAGATGAGGTATAAAAATTTGGGGTTAATATAGAGCGATAGGTTGGAGGGGAGGGCATAAACATGTGTGCTGTGACAACAATAACGTATATCATGGCGCTTGTCTTTTCCTTTCTTTGAAAATGTTTTTCTAGTTATGGCTATGGATATAGCTACTACTAGTACGCAGTCTGGAGGTGTTTTTTTTGAAAATTATGACGTTCATTACTTAGAATTTCCTGGATGAGGGTTAAGGGGCTTTAATTTCAACGTCGTGATGGTAATGGTTGAATGCTTTTGTATAAAAAAGGAACGGGAAATGGATTTTTGGCTTCGTAGGTAAATAATAGGGTTGGGTTTCACATTTTGGGGGAGTTCTTGGCCAGAAGGTTCTTTAGTGCGTCACCATCCCGGGTTACCCTGAGTTCGTGCCAATCTTGCTAAACAGGCTCACGGTGGTATGCTATCTTGTCAACTGTCTACGTTGGAAATGGTATAAGCACGACGAGAGTCCATCGTCTCTAGGTTTCGGCCTCCCTGGAACCGAATGTGGTAGCCTAGCATTGATCTCAGGGCGTAAAGGAGACAGCTATGAGTGACATCGACCACCATGACTCCCATTGGGAGGAGTATATATGAGGGAGCTATTAACCCTATTGAAGTAGATATACCAGAGTAAACGACAACCAAAAGAA
>Ga0307511_10004776_pt1 | contig 13857 bp, 9 predicted proteins | sample 13_EM_MG_FD_200266 | JGI IMG/M metagenome (GOLD analysis project Ga0307511, IMG submission 200266) | Populus trichocarpa ectomycorrhiza microbial communities from riparian zone in the Pacific Northwest, United States - 13_EM | ecosystem: Host-associated > Plants > Roots > Unclassified | place...
AAGTGCAATTTTTTTTTCAATGAGCGAGAGAAAATGCAATTAAGAATAAAACCTAAGAAACTAGTTATAAAATACATCCATGGAAAATTGAAGATAGTTAATGAAAGATTTACACAAGATCTTACTCGTGATCAAATAAAAATCTAATGAAATTAATCCCTTTTGAACATGTAATAACTTTTTGTGAAAAATAGAATAGCCATAAAAAAATAAAAAATAATAGATGTTATAAAAAGAACTCTACAATATCCAACGAGGTATGAAGAAAATCCTAATAGATGAAAGTCTTTTTTTTTAATTAAATTTTTTAGTGATTTTTAGATAATTTTGATATTCAGATATAAAAAATAATTTTTTAAAATAAAAAAATATTATTTTAATGTATTTCCGAACAATTTGTTTTTTGAAAAGCAATTACTGTCAAACTCTTAAACAACCTCTAAAAATTGTGTACACGTTTTTGTAGTAAAATATATCTTATGGTTCACAAACATTTATTGTACTGTACTTTAAAAGACGTGGAAAAAATACAATGCATTTACTGTGGATATAGACTTATTGTACTGTTGACACAGAATGTTTGCACTATAGACAACACTATAGCGCACAAGAGCTTTGTTTTTGCTGTTTTTTAGTTAAAAAGTCTTGCTAGGAGTATTGTCTTTTCTTTTTTTTGTTCCAAAAGCACAAAGCCAGACCCAAATCGTTTCCGAAAGATGTTATTAGACCTGGTTCGACAGCCAAACCCACCGTTATTGGGTATGGCTTGCAGTCAGATCTAAAAGTATTGGGTCCGGTTAGGCAACTGGACACAATGCTATTAGGTCAGGCTAGACAGCCAAACCCAAGGATATTGAGTCTGACTTGATCATCAAACCCAAAACTTTTAGGTCTAGTACTCTATACTCATCATATTTATTTTATATTTTAAAAAAATTATTATTAAATACTGTGAATTGCGAATTAATATAATAGTATATCTATAAATCACGTTAATTTGCATAAAAATAACGGTATGTTCAATATGAACATGTCGTCTTGTAAAACTATTTGTTTAGTGTATTTATTTATGCGCTAATATTATCATAAAATACTAAAATGCAAAAATATTTTTATTTTTTATTCCAAAACAAAACAATAGAGGTCAAACTTAAGGAAAGATCGAGCATGGAAGAGCATCATTAATCAATAAATACAGCAAAGCAAAAGGAATCCAAGAGAAGAGAGAGTGTTTGTTGGGTTGGAGTTAGGGCTTTTTGTCTTTAACACCACACTGCCACTGCTTGCTCTCCTCCACTACCACTCCAAAGCCAAGACCCAACAACTACTAGCAATATAAAAAGCCAAGAAAGAGACTGGCATCACTCCTCTTTACTTGCCTCTTAAATCTCTGCCTCCACCCCTCCCCCCCCTCTGCTCCCATCCACATCCAGTAAGCCCTCGTCCTTTTCTTTTATTACCTGCTTCGGTTCTGTTTCTTGTTTCATTTATCTTTTGAGGACTTGTTGGTGTTCTAATGTTGTTTTCCTTCTTTTTTCTTGTTTAAGCAGCTACATACAGCAGTAATATAACTCCTTTTCTGTCGTGTGTGTGGTTGTGTGATGGGAGAGAGAATCCCACCTGGGAGTTACTTCCAGTACCCTCCCTCTGGAGTCCATCATGCTTCTCCTCACAGGTCCACTTCTTTGCCTTCAGATCTTGAAAGGTTAGTTTTCACTCCTCATGTTTAATTGTCTTGCCGATTGATCTTTGTTATCTTATTATCTTGAAAGGTTGTTGCTTTCTCTTGCTTGTATATCATGGTTTTTGTTTTCCTTTTTATGTTGTGGGGTTGTGCTATGATTGATGGTTTCTATCCTTTTGACTTATTTCATGCTATTTTTGGTGTGGATGATGGTGTTGTTTTCACTTCTTGGTGTTTATTTTCATTAAACTATCACGTTCTTGTCTAAGAGAAAGAGGTTGTGTTTGATTTTTGGTATTGGTAACTTCTATTTTAAAAGATTGTTGCAGTTGAAATTGAAGAAAACTCTTTCTTTTGTTCTCATTTGAGAGAGAACTTCATGGATGATTTTCTTTTTTTACTGCAAAACCACATGCTAATAAGGGAAATCAGAGCAAATATTTCTTGTTATAGTGGTTCACTCTCTCTTGTGGAAAGAGTCATCATACATTGATGTTATTTCAAGCGGTTCTTCTTGTATTTTTGTGATTATCATGCTTTTCAGTAAATGTCTTATTCTTCTTTTGCCCTGCTTTACATGCCGATCGCTTTCTTTCCCAACAAAATTTGAACTTTTTCCCTAGATTTTTTTTCTTTTCATTTTGGTGTTTTTGTTCCAAGCATCTGCAAGTCATTATGGCACGATGCTTCTTTCAGTTCTCGTTGATTCCTATGAAAACAATAACCATTGACATCAATTTTGGGTATAAAAAGAAAAATCCGTTGTTACTTGTCTAGATTGAATTATTTTTCTGTTTTCTTTAGCATAAAGATCCGTAAATAGATTGTTATGTATAGCCACTTCAGTCGTGCTTGTCGTTTCTCAAAACTCTCCCTTTGGAGACCCAGTTTACTGCCACCCTTTCTTTGCATCAGCGTTTGGTTGGAAAGAAAGAACCTAGAGGAGTGACCAGTTATCCAAAATACTCAATCCATCTGAACTTAACAAAGTCTCATTACTATTCTCACTAAGCTCAGTTTTATGGACCTTTTTTTTCCAATATGACTACACTTTCTTTAAGTTGTTTGTCAGGTACAGACAAGAGTATATTATTAAAAGAGAGAAAGAATGATACAAGATAAACTGTAATTTTTATAGAGTCAACCAGGATAAGAATCCTTCTATGGAAGATGAAAGATCCTCTTTGCAACTGGTCTTGATTAACCAGCAACAGTGAAAAGCCTATTCCACATATACAAAGCTACTAAACATTGTAACAAAAGATGCTTTTATCTCCCTGTTATTATCACATATGAAACAGTTGCAGGCGACATGATCTTATATGGCCATTGGGATAGGCAATCAATCCTAATAAGTATCACAGTCCAAATAAAGGCCCTAGATTTGCAGGGTACTTTGGTGCTCCAGACGTAGTGATGAAAGAGAAAATAGGAGCTAGAGCTTTAAGTAAGATGATACAGAAAATACTTACAAGAGAATTGACTTTGATCCTGTGCCTCCATTTGCTTTAGAAGTTACTGACAACATGCTTCACTAGAAAGGGTGTAATCGTATATTCCATGAGACACTGCTACACTCCATAGAGTGTAAGCCGGGCATAGGAGCATTATGCAAACTAGAAAGGCAGTAGAGATGTGGAAACTCAATAGATAATGGAAGATTCTCTACTCACTGTTTCTCCTGGAAGTTAATGCTAGAAGCAGTACCTACGTTGTGTTTTAAAAGAGAACAGAAGTAGGGAGATACACACGAGGTAAATTCCAACAGCTTGCATGGGTGACAGCTACACCAAGGATGGCATGGCAATCATTTGTTTTTAGACCAAGCTTGCTGGGAATTGCCAGGTCCAATAAAGAACCATATTCCAAAGCAAAATTTCAAGAGGAAAAGCACCACTTTAATTTCCAGAAATAAAATGCTCTTCTATAGCAAGTGAGACTTTTCTAACCTCTTTAAATATTTTGTGATTCTGAATCAGTTTTTTACCTCTTCTACCCATGCTAATTTTGGCTCACTTCTCTAGCACGAAGCTACTTTGATCCAGGTACTCTTTGCTCCAAAGCATCCATGGGGTCTGTATCTGATGCACTTAAAATTGTCCTAGATGACCCCATATTAATGTATCCTCAATGGTTGCTGCCTTCACCATCTCGTGGAGTCTTTCATTTCTCACATCCCCATCTCGTGTGTGCACATTTATTGAAATGGTGCTTCTTTAACTCCCAACATTTCTTGTGCTGAATCCTATATCATAAATGGTCTAGTTGTAGTTTGTAAAATTTACTTTCCAACCCAGTTGCAACTTCTCAATTGCAAAACTAGCACTCTACTTGTTCTTGTGTATTTCAGTCCTCGATGTCATTTCTTCTTGTTAGATTCTGCCATTTAGGAAGTGAAATGGTGATGTTGAGACCTTTCTACTCAAACTAACAGCAGCTTGTTCACTTTCCTTGACATCACTCAAGTTGCGATGTGTTATTTCATTGTGGTTTTGCTTCATTTGGAATCACTGAACTTTGGAGTACTCCATATTCCTACTTTTGATGTATCCAAACTCAAGTTGTGACATAGTGCCTGGTCAATTCATCTGTGACCAAAGCAAAACAATATAGTGGAAGAACCTTAAGGTAATGTTGGTTGGGGATTCTTCATCTTGCTCCCAGCGGTCCTCAGTAAACCGGTTGGGAGATTCTTAGAAGATCCATATTAAAAGTAATATTTTTCTTTTATGAAGCTGTTAGTAACATGGTTTAATCAGGGATGGTCAGGGAAGCCATCTTTCTTGGGCATAAAATAACTGTTATGGCCATTGCAACTAGAAACCATTAGCTTTTTAACAATTTTTGGTAATCCGTGCATTTAATAATCCTATACCCATGCAAGTTCCTAACAACTTAGTACCAATAAAGAAGTCTCAGATCTTCAACCCCAAGAAAAAAATAAAAAAACGAGAAAAAAACTTATATCTTGACATTGGAAGAAAAAATTTCAAGGTTGTAACTTCATTGAGGCGAGCACTTGGAATAACAAATTTTGGTGAAAAAATTGGGTGGGGAGCTATGAGGTGAAAAAACTTGAAAAAAGAGTAATGGAAACATAAACTGACAAAATAGGAGTTGTTGGGTATCTGACGGCCTTGAAATGTCTCAGAATAATGGCCACAAGGATGTGATGCAGTTCATCACTGAAAACCATTAAAAGGCAATTTTCTATTTATTATTTGCTGTTTACGTAATGTAATGGTTGGCATTTAAAACCATGATTGCTAAGCTTGTATTTTGAATTGTTGTCTTTTCCTGCTTCCTTTCACAGATCATACTTGTGAATAATTTTAAGAGTATCTGTCTGCATATCATGAAACATTTATCCATGATTGCAGTTCAAAACTTCAAATGTAAAAAAAATTACCATCTAAATTGCTATTGTTATGCACAATTTGAATCATGAAATGCCTTTCATCTCTAGTGTGTCCGTACCTACAACCCACAATGCTAATCTTGCTGTAAAAACTCAAATGTTTATTTTCTTTTCATGACCACTATTTTTTGCAAGTTTTTACATATGTGATTTGACTAGTATAACAATGACAGATATTTGGCCGAGTTATTCGCAGAGAAGCACAAGTTGGGGCCATTTGTGCAAGTTTTACCAAATTGCTGCAGGCTTCTTAATCAAGGTTACTGGATCATAACTTATCTTACACGATACATACTGTATATACACGATTGTTTATTGGTTGCATCACAGGTGTTGTTTTCTTTTGAATGAGTGATTTCAATATTGACGTGCATGGTTTCTGTAAATGTACCAGCATTTATCTGTGCATGCGATACTGGTACATGAAAGCATCATTACTTGTTCTTTCATGATTTTAAAGTAGATGATTGCATGCAGATCTTTAGTTTCGTTACACGGAGAGGACTAGCTTGAATACTTGACACACAAATGGGAAGGGAAACCCCACAACATTATATCAATGATGAATACAGCCATAGGGAGGCTATTGCTTAATGGATTTTTGGCACAAAAATATTTACCTTGAAGTTGGCAGTTTTTATTTATCTGCACATATGTTCTTGTCTGTTTGGACCTTTAGGTACATGTTTGAATTATACATCATGATGCCCTTAGTTGATCTCGTGGAAATTCTTGAACTATTAGTTTTCTAGGAATACATCAGACATCACTAATAGTATTCTCTAATGGTGTTTATCCACATGCTTGTTCTTATCTGCTTGAAACATGAAGTATATGTTTGAGCGATGCAATCATAGTTCCCATAATTGATCTGCAGGAAATTCTTAAAACTATTAGCTTGTAGGAAAATGCAGACATCACTCAGAGTAATATAACTGTCGACTGTACTGAAGAGTTTCGCGTAATCCATACTACATGCTTAGTTGGTATACTTTAATGTCACTGCAGAAATCAGAAGGGCATCAGCTTGCAATCAGGGTTTGGTAGATCATGAAAGATACGAGCATGAGAGTCCATTTAGGTCATTAGGTCAACATTCAAATGGAAGAACGATGGATTTGGAGGCATGGTCTGCTATGCCAACTGAGGTAATGCGAGTTTGTGGTTTCATGTGTGACTTGGATACTCTTGGTAGTTAGTATGCTATACAGGAAATGAATTTTACTTGACTTGCTTTTTAACTACTACATGATGATCCTGCTATCTGGCATTCTTGCTTTTTTACTACTGGTACTGTAGTGTTGTATTAGCAGTTTGTTTAACTTTGTTGTGAACAGAATCACTTTGCATTTTTGAATCCGAACATACAAAATGGCTTGATGTGTTCTGATTACTTCAATTTAACTTGTTCCTGTTTCTCTTTTCCCATTTCATTTGTTAATTGCTTCGTTCTTTCATACTTTCTGACACAAAATTTATTTGGCTATCATATTACCTCCCTCAAATTTCTTTGGAAGTTGGTAGTTTGATTCTTCATTATTTCCCTATCATGCATATCGACTTGAGAAACTGAAGAAAATGAGCAAAAATAAGACATTACTGAAGGCGATATTTCTAAGTTAGTTAATAGTACATCTGCAATGAGCTAGAAAAACAGTGTTGAAGATTGATGTGAATTGGAAATTTTCCTTTTCCTTCTTGGAAGCAAATCTTTGTTACGTGTTCTATCTTTTTATCGCAATATGGTAGGGTTCTTTGACCTTGAGTGTTTGATGGGAAAGCAGTGAATTTGAACATTGTGCTATATCATTTTTTTAGAGAAGTTGATTCCTTGAGAAACTGTAATTTTTGTGAACTTGCAAGAAAATTCTATGAAGTTCCAAGATATGAGTAGGTGACTTCTATTGGGAGTACGCATGTTGGATAAAATTTAGAAAACCAATGTCCTTGTCATCCAGACAATGTAACTTGAATCCTCATCATATATGTAAGGCCAATGAGTACTCACGAGCAACTTGGAAAATGTCCTGGACTATTTTTGGTTGTCTGCTGGACTATTTTTGGTTGTCTGAGTGCATCTCCTATGAATAGTATTTGACTTAAGTGTCGTGGCCTGCTTAGAAGAAAAGAAACATGATATTTCATGGAGGAAGAAAGTTGTTTAGGATTGGGTTAGCTTCCATGGCATATCTTGTACAAACCCCCATCTGCTGCAATACCTGAGAAAAATTAGTCTCCTCTTCTCATGCCCCAAAATGTCTTACTTTAGGATAACTATGACATCTTAGTTTTAATTTCTTAAACAAAATAATAGAAAATCCACGTGTCATGTCTTACTGCAGGAGAATGGGCATCTTCAAAGAATGGCCTCATTTCCAGCTGCTTCAATGGGTTGGCCTGGGGTCCCTGGAATTCCAATCACGCCTGTTGTAAAGAGAGTAATTAGACTTGATGTTCCTGTTGATAAATACCCAAGTGTAAGTCCAAGATGTTTCTTGAAGTAATGGAGATATGAATTAATTATCATTTCTAACTCTAACCCAGAATTTGGCAGTATAATTTTGTTGGCCGAATCTTGGGACCACGAGGGAACTCCTTGAAAAGAGTTGAAGCCTTGACAGATTGTAGGGTGTATATAAGAGGCAAGGGCTCCGTAAAGGATTCTCTAAAGGTATGAATGATTCTGATTTGTTTTCTATTTCAAGTCAATTGATAAAGCAGTTTAGTTTGCATTAGTTAGATAGTTAGGTTGCATGTCATGGTGAATCTGAAGTGAACTTGGTAAATGACTATAGCTTCTGCTTGCTATTGTATGACATGATGTTAGAAATTAAAATTTGTATTTGTATTTCAAGTATCGTTGATTTCTATGGTTTCTATTGAAATGGGGTGGGTGTCTTACTATCCTATTTTTCTCTTATTGCAATCTTCTTAAAAGGAACATGTTAATTTGTAGGTGATCCAACAAATAGCTCTCTGTGAATTTTGTTTAATGTTGATGTTCGTCTCACTTTGAATATTTATATTCAGTCGTCCATTTATGAAAGTTTTGATCAGTATTTGCACCATAGTTATAGTTTTTACCAAGTCATGCTACGATCCCCATGACAGAAATCTGACACATGTAGTTGCACCTAGATACTGATGTTGTTTGCAGTTGTTTTGCTATTTGTGTTAGTATTCATGGAAAGAGTCATAGAACACAATTTTTTCTTCTTTTTTCTGATATAATATCTAGCCTTCAAATCTATTTTGATAGCAGCTGTTATTCTTTGGTCACATTTTATTATGTATAGATTGTTCAATTTATATTGAGGAGACTTAAGTTGGTTGCTTGCATGTATTTTATTCTGTTTTTCATTGTAAACTATCATGATGACCATCTGTGCTGTACTTTACAACTTATCATGGGTGATTGTTAGTTTTTGATGTCTGAGTCTGACTACTTGGCCACCGTAGTACTGAAATTGTTCAAAACAGGAAGACATAAATGCCATGCTTAACTTGTTAGCACCTCATTTAACTGTAGAAAACTCAATGCAAAGAAATGGAAGGTGGAACCTATGGGCTGAACCTGTTCCTGCTTTCCATTAAAGAATGAACAATACTACTTCGTGTGTGCTTCACATGCGTGGGTGTATTATTTATATACTAAATTTCACGCCTCATTTAGGAGAATTTGTATTTTATGTTAATGTCCAGGAGAGGTAATATGACTGTAAATTAGTTGATCAGAAATATGACTATAAATGAGCCAGAGCTCCAATGATCCATTTTTGTATATTATATTTTCAATTCAGTTGCTTTCTTTGGTAGAGATATGGTACTCATATTTAGGAATCACAATGTTTAATGTAGAATCACTTTTTGACGACAGTGAAGCAGACCATTTATTTTCTGTGATTCAGAATGGAACTTCAGTTAAATATTTCTTAAATCCCTTGAAAAATAAATCTTTTGTCATTGTCTCCTTTGATAAATGATTTGTTGATTGCACAAGTAAGTTCAATGATCATTGTTCAGGTGATGCCTGTTTTCCCTCTTTTCAATCCTTTCCATAACTCCCATGATTGACTATGATTTTTCTCCAGGAAGAAAAACTAAAAGACAAGCCTGGATATGAGCACCTTAATGAACCGCTGCATGTGTTGGTGGAGGCTGAATTTCCAGAGGATATAATAAATGCCCGCCTGGAACATGCAATAACCATATTAGAAAGCCTCCTGAAGCCTGTGGTATGGACATGAATGACTTATGAATTTTGCTGTTAAATTCTAGGTCTCTGCCACAGCTTGCTGATTTTCTCTTGACTTGCACTCATTGCTATGCTCTCTTTCTGCAGGACGAATCCTTGGATCACTATAAGAAACAGCAATTGAGGGAACTGGCTTTGCTAAATGGTACTCTAAGGGAGGAAAGTCCAAGCATGAGCCCTAGCATGAGCCCAAGCATGTCACCCTTCAATACTGCCGGAATGAAACGAGCCAAGACAGGAAGATGACTCTGGTTTATTCATTGCTGGATGACGGCAACTTATTTATCGAAGCCCTAATGGCTTCTTGATGCTTGGGAGGGACCTTTGGAGGCTGAGCATTTGGCGTTCGGCAAACTGAACTCCTGTGTGTTGAGCATAATTGCTTGGAAACTTCCGCAGGTTATCTTTTGTCACTAGTTCTGTTCAATGTGCTTTAGTGTGTATCAAACAATCTCCAATTCTTTAACGTAGTATTCATTTGAGCATGGAATTATTCGTTTCATTAGTGAAATAAACTACTTGTAATCAATAATTCAGTTAGTTCTTTCAAGTCATGTGATGTAACTTTAAATCTACCTGAAGACTTTTGCACCAGTAATTCTATAATGTAACATCATTATCTCAATAAATGCACTAGTTTGACTCAAATGACTTGTAGCTCCATTTTTCTGCTATATTGTTTACATTTTACTGGGGCTATTTTTTCAAATTTTAAGGAATAATCAAGATAATGTATTCCTGATTGTAATCTAATCAATGAAAAGAAGCTAATCAAGACCAGCTGATGAAGACAAAACATTCATGGAAACATGCACTCATCCAACCAAGAGAATAAATAAAGGATTTTGAATTTTCTGTTTTCAAGTGTTAGCATGCTTAGAGGACCTGATTAGAAGGTCTGACTTGGCTCCAAGACCCGGGTCATGGGTTAAAGTGTTAAGTAGATTAAAAGAAACTAGGTTTTTTCACCCAGTTGACTTGTCAAAGTCTTTATACGTTATAATCGTATTAAAGTAGGACACTATCGCCTGGAATTTTCTATTTTTGTCAAGCCTAGTGCTTTTATATAAACTTTTCCATCAATGATTATCTTTGATTTATGTTAAAATTCTTACCCAAATTCCAATTGGTTACTGCTTCCCTTTCCACCCTTGTCTTGGTGAGTATGCTTTTGGTCTATACAAGTAACGAATTTCCAGCAAATTCAAGAGTAAATAAACATACTCTCGCACATGTTATCTGGTAAAATTCGAATCAATCCTTCTCCTTCACCCGATGCTATGCTACAATCGCAAATAACATTCTTTGAATGTCTGGCATATTACCAAGACAGACCAAGAATAGGAATATTAACGGCGATAAAATTCGGAATTCGATAACTATTTTGTCTTTGATACAAGAGAATGTTCTCTTGGCACAACTGCCACCACCCCACTAGGGCTGCAACCAACTTGCCACGATTCCAGTTCTTGTGGTGGCCTCCACCACCGGTAACAGCACACCACAACCACTCATCGTTTGTAAAGGTGCCATGACAACTCTCTAATCCCAAATTGGTGAGGTATCCCAGTAAATACTGACTTGTACAACTTTTAGGTAGTGTTTTAAAAAGAAATAAATTATTTTAAGACTATTTTAGAGAGAGATTTATATTTATATATCATCTCCATCCCCGTCCTCCAACCAAACACCTAACACATTTCTTTTCCTTTTGTATTTACCAGTTCTGTCGTGAGACATCAAGTGGGAGGAAGGTTTTGGAGGCTCATGTGTTGAGAAATTCTCTTTTAGGGTAAAAAATGAATTAAGCTTTTCGTTCATGATTGGATTTTTTTTATATAAAAAAAACAGGCATTATTTATTATATTGTGAAGTATGTGAAAATTTAATGTTATCCCTAACAATGTAATATCTAAATCTAATAAAAAGCTCACTATTTTCATTCTTACTTTTTTTTTCTCTCTCTTTATCTTCTCTTATTCTAGTTTAATATGTGATAATATTTCACATATATACTTGAGACATGAGAATAAATCAAATAAATTCAAAATATGGACTTGCACACCTTTATTCACTCTGCTTGAAACTTTTAAAAGAGTCAAGGAAAACAATGGGAATTTTTGAAATCTATTGATAAAACAACTATAATCTTAAACTATAAGGACATAAATGAAAAATTGACTAGTCTTTAGGGGCATAAACACACTTTACCCAAATTTGAATGCTCACTTTATCATTATGTCCCTAGTTGCAAACAAGTCCAAGAATATCAAGTTATTTTCTTGGATTAGAAGCAAGGCAGGAAAAAGCTTCTCATGACCAAAGATTGAGATTTTTAAAAATTTTCTGCAACCAAATGCAGCCCAGTAAATCCATAAAAAAAATTGCTCAGCAGCTGATGAGAGATACAAGATGTGTATCGGGAAAATTTTAATCACAATGAACATAGATCTCAAACAGACCGACAATGCACGAAGCCAATATGAAGTTTTGAAATCATTGAAGACAGAAGAAAAAGGAAGGTTAGAAACAAAGTAAATTCATTCACAGCAAGTTCAGAACCTATGTATTTTCAAACTCATTAAAAGCATATCCAGGTATTAAAATACTGTTCCAACACAGCCTGTATTCATTCATAACAAGCCTGTAAGGCTGTTACGACGCAGCTTGTATTCATTCACGACAAGCCTGTAAGGCTGTAACATTCAGACAATATTTCTTCATTTTCTTTAAGGATTTTGATAAGAGAAACTAAATAAGTCAAAAGCAAGGAGCGGGCACACACATCCATTATGGGATAAATATGGCTTGGAATTGGGGCTAGAGTAGGTGCCATAAACCATGAACACCACCATCAAAATTCAGAATAGAAGACGTTACATCAACTCATCCTTTCTGCTAATATGGAATATATATAAATATTCAAGATGCTTCACAAAAAAATGCTTTAATTCTACACACTTTGATGTGCACCAGAATAAAGAATTCATCTTTTACAAACTGGGAATAAGACTCGTAGAACTTACACAAAGTAGAATTTCACTTCTCTTAGTAATCAAAGAATTCAAATTCATGAAAAGTTTTCATTTGAACATGACATGAAAAGTAATACAGTATTCAATTGAAAAAAACATCTAACCTCTGCACAGGGATCACTACAGCCCAATCTTGGCTGACGGAGGAGCAAGTTTTCCTCCAAACAAATCTCTTTTAAGCCTGCACAACATAACCAAGGTTAGAACATAATATTGATAGCCAGCAAGCATCAAGATACATACTTTCATTCACAGCAAGTGCTAAATAACTTAATGTTTTAATGTAAAAGCAACATCATCTATAAGTTCAGAAAAATAAATCAATCGCACAACATCCGCAGAAGAAAACGCACTTGCACAGAACAACCATACAAACGCCTGGAAGTTTTAATCAACAAAAGAAGCAAAGTTACGTGCTGAATTAAAAACATTTTACACATTGACCAAACCTACAAAGAAAGCAGCAAAATCTCTCCAACTGGGTACCGAAAAACACACCTTACCTACAATAAAATCAAGTTGCAAGAATTAAAAATGTCAATCTCGAAGGCCAAGTTCAACTTCAAGCTCATCATCCTCTTCGAACAACTTCAAAAGACGGGCATACTGCTCTTCCCTTTTCTTCTTTTGCCAAAACTTGAAAAGGAAAAGTGCAAAGAACCCTATTGCCACAACGAAAACAAACACAATGGCAATCTCGGGCCCATCATTGTTTTTGGAAGCAGCATGCGGATCGGCCTTCGTCCCATTTTTTGCACCGGATGAGTCATCTGAGATACCTGGAAACATGAAAAAAAAAAAAAAGGAAAAAAAACCTGAATGTTACATGCACTGCATAGTTTTTTTCTTTTTTCCTTTTCTATTCAATGGATTCTATGAAAATTGAAGCATTATAATTTATCTATTTTTTATTATTTACCCACATGCAAATTCATAAAATAAAATAAAAATAAAAATAAATCAAGCCCAACAAGGAGAAATACAAGCATAAACTATACAAAAAAATAAAAATAAAAATAAAATCAAACACAATAATTTTTCTTTCAATGTTGGTAATTAAAGATTGGTAAAGAAGGGAGAAAAGGCGAAAGAGATCTGAGAGACAAACCTGAAATGAAAAGAAGAGAAAGTGAAAGGAAGAATAATAGAAGTACGGATCTGCTTCCTCCTGAGATTTCACTCATTGCGCTCGCTCGCTCGCTCAAAAGGGAGTGCGGAGAGATGGGGTGTTTTTAAGCGTATGTAATGGCTTTAATCAATCAAGAAGCAGACATGTACAAGGAGGAGGAAAGGTGTTCTTTTATTTTTAAAACTACGTTTTTTTTTTTTTTTTTTTTTGAAGTTGTAAATCTCTATTAGGTTCGGGTTTTGAGTAAAATTTAAAGATAAAAAATTAAAATTTGGGTTGCGTATAAATATTAATTTATTTAACTCAAATTTAAATATTATCTCCAAATAAATAAAT
>Ga0307511_10004777_pt1 | contig 13857 bp, 9 predicted proteins | sample 13_EM_MG_FD_200266 | JGI IMG/M metagenome (GOLD analysis project Ga0307511, IMG submission 200266) | Populus trichocarpa ectomycorrhiza microbial communities from riparian zone in the Pacific Northwest, United States - 13_EM | ecosystem: Host-associated > Plants > Roots > Unclassified | place...
ATCCTTGATTCATATTTGGCAATCGGGGGCACGTGGTGAAAATCCCTGATTACTCCCCCGACTGACACCTAACTGGGTTGAGCCTTACACCCACAAACGCTCTGAGACTATGCTCGACATGAATTGAGACGTATAGGAAATAATTATCTTAGACACTTATAAGAGCGATTACAAGAAATAGTACTGCCATCGCGAAGCCTACCCAGGAGCGCAAAACTGGGCCTACCCTAGAGCGTGACCAGAGCGTACTCTGAAGTGTGACCAGGAGCAAGTCTGTATAGCTCTAGGAGTGAATTAATGGAGCCTAGGTACACAGGATGGGAGCGTGTAATTAGCTGGGGCGCGTCGATGCCAACATATTTATATTCGAAGTATATAGAGTAGCGAAAGAAGCGCGTAGAGGTGCAAGCCTATGGAGCCGCGACCAGTATCTATGGAGAGCTTATAAGTAGCGCGACTGGAATCTATAGGAGTAAATACCTAGAGCCATGGGAGTGCAATTCTCCCGGGCGCAGAGCCAATAGGAACGGTGGAGCGCTTGACAAGTAAATTGAGCTTGCATCATGTAAAGTTACGTAGCGAGAGTGGTATATAGTGTTGTTTTTGAGTGGTGTTTCACAGGAGTTCGTGTTATGTTACCCAAGTGGTATATCAAAGGTGCTGGTTTTACGCTTAGGGCACGAAGTGCGGGTGCCAACCAGAAGTTAGGACGGGTAACAAAATAATCTACGCAGATATCATGTGACCGATACGTATAACATGTGACCAATACTTATGGTTGTACGGATCTACCGAGGTAGATAGAGCATGATTACGGAACTTGTGTTGAGGCTGAGGGGAGATTACAATCTAATCTGACTTGCACAACGATGGATCCGATTTGTCCCCGGTCTAAATATTACGAGAATCAGACCGACAAAACGTGCATGTTTTGACTACGAAGAGTATTTTATCTACAGCCCGATTAGCTAGATACCTATTGTGGTATACTAGGCGCTGGGAAACACCCGACGGGGACCCTCCACCAAAGACTGCGCCATTCCTACCGCACCAGCACGCAGAGCCCCCAGACCCCTAACCAACCTACTGAGCAATCTCCGCCAGCCACTCCGCAAGCCTACTAGACTCCATTATCGACGGGTTGGCTATGTAGCGCGTTTATTTGTATCTCCCTCTGGCGTCCTGGTGAAAGGGCGGAAGCGGGCTTGTTATATATTAGTTATCACTACGGCGGGGGGTTCTGGATTCGGTATTTGTATGCTGTTAGATCGAATTGGTTAATTGGCTCGCGCGACAGAGTAATTCTCACTCTGTCAAAGGGCGGTATATTATGATCAGCAGACTATCATCCTACGCGTTACTATTTCCGCACCAGCAAGGTACTCTCGCTGAAGTCTCGTTGCTCCAACTACGTGGATATTGTTCATCTGCTCGTTTGTCAGAGGAAACTACAATATATACCCTCCCGCTTTACAGGCCAAATTGGGCAAATGTGACGGTGAACGGCGATGATACTGTTTTGACTTCCCTAACCAGCCCTTTCCAACCCAAAGGTCAGTGGTCATGATCCTTTATTTATTATTGGCGTCGCTTGCACTAGCGTGTTGTTCATGTCGACGTGCTGGGCTCAGAAAATTAACTCTATAATTTAGCACGATCCCTGGGATCCAGAATCAATCCTGGTACGCCATTCCGGGCTGCGGCATGGCTATTTACCTATGAGTGGGCAACTACAGCACCGAGAACCTGACAGGCACCATGAAGATCTCAATTTCGAGGATTACGATAGAGGTCTTAGGCTAAAACAAGATGTGATCGATACAAGCTCTAGGACTTCCGGGACAGACAATTTTGTTGGCCCCAGGAGTTTATTATTCAACCATAGCGTCTACTTAGCCGATTCGCTCCCCTGCAGACGACAAATTCCCTTTATTAGAGATGCAGGGCGAGGCCCCTTCAAGAATGATCATGACGAAGCCAGAGATTACCCCGCGGATTCCCAATGTGCACGTTGTAGGACTCGAGCTGCATTATATTATTCGGAAAGGACCAGTGGTGGGGCCTATGCATAACTATCAATGGCGGCATCGGGATCTTTCGGGATTGCATGCTAATCGACAGGTTTCTCATAGCGTTACCCGCCATCCTAGGAGCTGTGGCTCGCTGCAACCACATTCAAAGTTGCCTAAGTTCCCTCAACGACTTTCTCCAGAAGGTGCGGATTGACCCCGAGGCAAATGGAATCAACATCAAATGTTGCTGAAATGATACCGCCCCATTGAGTGGTTTGGTATTTTTCAGGTGGCTTACGGGTTGGGGAATTTTGACGTTGTGGATGGTGTGTAGACGTTTTCCTCAATGTTCACAAGTTTCCCTTTTCATTCGGTGGGGGACAGGTGGCAGGAGAGAGCGGTGCATCAAGGGAGGTTTATTCCCGAAGGAGACAGGTTTCATTGGGCATTTGGAGCGGGAGTGGGAAAGAATTCCAAGGTGGAATAAGCTGGTGTGGGGTTAATTATTTGTGATGAGGGCGGTCGGGGTGAGTATAGGATTGGAGCTGTCCTTTTTCCAATTAGCGATATTCAATATTTTTCCGGTTTCTCTGAATCTCCCCCCCATTAGGGGCATGCATCCAAGCATTGGTTGATTTATGCAATGTATCGGGGGTACAGCGAGGTTGCGTTGAAAGCCCCGCCTGGTGGCCAGTTCAAATAAAGTATTTGGTGGCGAAGGGGAACAGTTTAATGGGCCCAGCCAAGCACATTTTGATTACGCAGCAATTTCTGCGCAAGTGTCCATCAGAACGACCGGACCCCACGCTGTTCCAATGGCAGCAAGGCATGCAAGGAGATGATTTTTCATGCGACGAGACAATCCCTGTGATGGCAGCTTTGTATATCCCAACAATAGCTCTGGGTAATGGTGAAAGAAAGACTGGAAGACCGCCTGTACCTAAAGCCTATCCTCATGTTAGCACTACCCGATATAGCATCATTCATATCCTTTTTCATTAACTAATCGAAGAATTACACCCATGCCGACCACACTTCATCTACCTCCGGTGATACCGTAGACACTAATCATTTACGTATACCCTAAAAATCTCCAGTATTCTCCCCACATCTCCTATATTGCCTCCTGACTCTTCTTCCGCTGTAGGGGAAGACTAAACAGGAAACTGTCACAGTCATGAATGCGTCCGCCGACAATTCCATCATGGCTTCCCCCCGAAATCTACTAAGGGTTGTTCCCCGTAAATTGTGATTATATGTATACAAGTATAGTCTAAATAAATTAATTAGCCATCCAAGCCGACTGCCCCTCAGGGTTTTGTATGGATTGATGTATGGGATAAGAATGGCAGCATAAAAACCTTCTGTTTGAGGGTAACTGTATTAACCCGTCAACCCTGGAATCCACTCGGAAGTTTCCGGATGGCTCGCATACGTCATCTACGGATGTGCCTCAAAATAAATAAACCGTGTGTGCAGAGGGGGTTGGCCAATGAGTGGTGCCGCCAAGATGCAAAGTTGTGGCCCTGCACAGAAACATTGGCTACTTTCAGCCTCGCCTCAATTGGCTACTTTCAGCCTCGCCTCAATTACTTACTATACAACGCCAACTATCAACTATACACCCTAGGTTTGACTTTGGATAAACGTTACTCAACATGTAAGGCCGAGCACAATGGTCCGAAATGCTAGAAGCATTCACTGATTATCTTAATACTAGGCCAAGTAGCGGGGGCACTAGCCAAGTAACTGTAGCACTAGCCGAATTCCAGACACTGCTTACGCCGGCTCAAAAGGGGGAACTCAACTCTCTTTCTCAAGGGACTCCAACCGCCGATGATGTTGTTCAATTCACCAAAACGATTCAGGAGCGCTCTAAGCAGGTCAACAGTCGGGTCATTGCCTCACGAATCTACGGATTCCTACAGTCATTGCAACAGTACTGTGCAATAGTTGACACTCTTGTGTCATCAAATCCACAAATCGCCGGCCTGGTTTGGGGGAGCGTGAAATTCCTGATTTTGGTATGAATTCTATGCTCCCCCTATTATACACATACCACATACTTACCATCGTAATAGGCAAGTATGAATTTTACTGGGTATTTTGAGAAACTGTCCGAATATATGGAACAGGTCAACAGCTATTGCCCACGCCTTCAACAATACAAGGAGATCTTCAACGAATTCCCGAGATTCAGGGATGCCGTTGATGATTTTTATGCAATTGTTATTGTGTTCTGCAGCGAGGCTTTAAAAGTTGTTCAAGGAACAGGTAGTATTTCTATTATTAGTCTTTTGTTTAATACGATATTCGCACCTCCCTTCCGGTATGGCGGAGCGTTTTAGTACAAAACGGTAACCATCTCGCACAGGCTTCATACATTACTTCAATCTCCTTTGGTTTTCGGCTATGGACGGATTTGCCGCCTTACAGCAAAGCCTTCAGGGTGCAAAAAAAGAAATTGATGAAGAAATTAAACTTGCGTCGGAACAGAGGCAGCATGGCATTCAGAACCTTCAGATGATTGAACAAAGCGCGAATCAGAAGTTTCGTCAACGACAAGACGTCGAAGCTCAGCGGAACAAACGTCATCGATCTGAGCATTCTCAGGTTCTGTTGAACATCCAGAAGAGGGAAATACAGAGATTGATAAAGGAGGAAGGCAAGTCACTGACTGCAACTACAAGATTGGCGCTGGCTCAATAGTAGACACTAACCATCTGATCATAGAGAGACGAAAGGTGCGATTGCATCGAGCCATTTGTGCATGGGATTATACACTGCCTTTGAGAAATGCCCGTACAGAGCGCTGCGACGGCACTGGAGCTTGGCTTTTATCTAGAACTGAGTTCATTAAGTGGAAAAAGGATACACATAAGGCAGGATTATGGCTAAGGGGCCCTAGTAGGTTTTCGATCACGTGAAGTAATCATGTTTATTCAAATGCTGACCAATGGTATGAAGCCGGTTATGGAAAATCGATTTTGTCGTATGCCAGGCTTTATTCCTCTCTGGACTGTTTGATACTAACTGACTAAATGAGTCTTAGTTCCTATATTGTCGATCATTTAATTGACCAACGTCGCCAAGGGGATGACATACTGGTGATATATTATTTTTTCACCAGTTTGCGGCTGGATTCACTATCTCCAATCAACTTCTTGCGCAGCATTTTGCATCAAATCCTCTCTCCCGAAATGTTATCCCCTAGTCTCCAGCGAGAGATCGAAGAACTTTTTCCAAGCTTATCCTACCCCAGTGAGCCCGATATCAATGCGCTTGAATCACTCATTTTTCGTCAATGGGGTAAACCCGCAGTGAAGCAGACCTTTCTGATCGTCGATGGGCTTGATGAGGTTAATGCAGATGTCCAAAAAGTAATTCTCCGCATTTTAATGGACCTTTATCGGAAGCATCCAAAGAGTTTTAAAATTCACACCTCCGCTCAACCGGAAGTTGATTTGGGTTCTCCCTTTCGCAATGATTCAACCATAACTACCCTATACATTCAAGGCCATGACATGCAAGCCGACATCGACATTTACCTCGAAACGAAAGGCGACGGTTTTCTCACTGATAAGCTACAGGATCCAGATTTGGTTTCTGTGGTCAGGAGCGTATTATCAAGCAGATCCGAGGGAATGTAAGCCACCTGATGACCCTGATACAGTGAAGTCTCGATCTAAGAGCCCTCTCTGGTACCAACAAGTTGTTTCTTATAACGCGAGGTTTCTTATAATAAAGGTATATGTTGCTGCATAAATTCTGGCGGAACTGGGGTCTTGTTGTTTATATCGAGAGGATTCTTATATCGAGGCCTCACTACAAACGAAAGTATGGCGAATTCTAACTACTCTATCAAGGTTTCTATGGGTCGTGCTCCAGATTGCGTCAATTTGCGAGGTATACGAACTTGATGGTACTGATGCCAGGATTCGGGATTATTTAAACAAGATTCCACGGTCGCTCACCGAAATATACGAACAAGCCTTGAAGAGAATCCCAGAGATCACCGGTGATGATTGTGGGGTTACGCGACGGATCTTCAAATGCATTGCTTATGCTAGACAGCCATTGACTCTGGCGGAGTTGGAGGAGGCAATTAATATAAAACCGGGACAAAAAATGTGGGAGCGTCCCAAGGTTGTTCTAACAGGGCCTGAGGGACTGTCCCGGTTAAGCAAGCGCAGTTCAAACCTTGTTAGATTCAATGAGTTGGATAAAACTATCACGCTTTCACATCATTCAGTGAGAATGTTTTTACAGTCATGCGCTAAATCGAAAATTCCTGAAATATCTCAGTTTCTTGCGAACCCATCAGTGCAGATATCTTTTGGGGGGAAATTTGCATCACATACCTCAACTTCGCTGACTTTGAGAAATCCCTCACGAGAACCAGTAACACACGACATGCAGCAGGCCTTAGTCAACCCTCGAAGCTGGTGCCCCACATTATCCAAGAAGGTGGCCAAGGTGCTATTGGCATGCTGACGCACGCATTGGCTAAACAGCCAACAGGAAAGCAACCCAACAATTACGAGGCTGAAACCTACCTCCGATCCATGCTGGCAACCACACAATCTTCACTTCACGAATCTCATTTCAAATTACGGGCGTACTGTTCAAAGTCGTGGTATGACCATCTGAGAAATCAATCACCTCAGGATCCCGTCTTGATTGGCCTTTTTCGCTCCCTTGTGCTCACAAAGGAATTACCATTCCAGTTTCGGCCCTGGGATGCTGTCGACGGTACTGAGTCCTTGCCATACTTGAACCTCTTCAGCTGGGCAGTGCGTGGGCCATATCCATCTTTGATCCAGGTTTGGCAGGAGGCTGTGGACGCAGAGGTGGTTTCAAGGTCATGGGAGTTGCTGTGGTCAGCTGAGGGCGAGAAGTTAGTTGTAGGGGCTTGTGTGGCAGGCAATGTAGAACAGGTATCTTTGCTACTCAGCCACGGGCAGGAGTTCAAGTTGTCGGCAGGGAGCTTAAATACTGCGCTGTGTGAGGCAGCATCACTCGGACACCAACATCTACTGGAAATACTTGTTGATGCGGGAGCTCAGGTTCATTGCCAGACAAGACAGGGGACTCTTGGCTCGGCCACACCATTGCAATGTGCGGCGAGTGCTGGTCATCAAGGCGTTGCAAAGTGGCTGATGCAAGCAGGCGCAGATGTCAATGCTAATGCTGGGGAGAATTCCGGCAGAACAGCTCTACAAGCTGCGGCCTCGGGTGGCCACATGGCAGTGGTCGAGCGGCTGCTGGAAGCGGGTGCGGATGTCAATGCCAATCCTGCTTGGAAGTACGGGAGAACAGCTCTACAAGCTGCGGCAGAGGGTGGCCACATGGCGGTGGTCGAGCGGCTGCAGCAAGCGGGTGCGGATGTCAATGCCAATGCTGCCATGGATCACGGGAGAACAGCACTACAAGCTGCGGCCGAGGGTGGCCACATGGCGGTGGTCGAGCGGCTGCTGCAAGCGGGTGCGCATGTCAATGCCAGTCCTGCTGCGGGCTACGGGAGAACAGCTCTACAGGCTGCGGCAGAGAGTGGCCACATGGCGGTGGTCGAGCGGCTGCTGCACGCGGGTGCGGATGTCTATGCCAGTCCTGCTGCGGGCTACGGGAGAACAGCTCTACAGGCTGCGGCAGAGAGTGGCCACATGGCGGTGGTCGAGCGGCTGCTGCAAGCGGGTGCGGATGTCAATGCGTATCCTACTGGGTGGGGCGGGAGGACAGCTCTACAAGCTGCATCCGAGGGTGGCCACATCGCGGTGGTCGAGCAGCTGCTGCAAGCGGGTGCGGATGTCAATGCCAATCCTGCCTCGGCTGGTGGGAGAACAGCTATACAAGCTGCGGCCGAGGGTAGCCACATGGCGGTAGTCGAGCGGCTGCTGCAAGCGGGTGCGGATGTCAATGCCAATCCTGTTGAGAGTTGCGGGAGAACAGCTATACAAGCTGCGGCCGAGGGTGGCCACATGGCGGTGGTCGAGCGGCTGCAGCAAGCGGGGGCGGATGTCAATGCCAGTCCTGCTACGGATAACGGGAGAACAGCTCTACAAGCTGCGGCCGAGGGTGGCCACATGGCTGTGGTCGTGCGGCTGCTGCAAGCGGGTGCGGATGTCAATGCTAGGCCTGCTTTTGCGGCCGGGAGAACAGCTCTACAAGGTGCGGCCGAGGGTGGCCACATGGCGGTCGCCGAAGTTCTGCGCAAAGCCGGTGCACGAGAATATTTATGGGAGTAGCAACCCCTTCCGAGGGGCCACAACCGGCGGTAGGTGGCATGTAATGCGTGTTTGCTATATTTGGGCATCTTATACGGACTGGATTGATGGCATAATGATTTTCTCTTCCGTGGTTGTAGTTTATTTTGGTGCTTAGTGATCTTTCCATTTATTGCACTTTCCTTTGTTGGACTATCCTTCCTTTCTTTACAGGTTGCTTCCTTCCTTGCATTTATTTTTAGTACATTATGTGTAGGTATCCTCTACCGGTACTCGCTTCTTATAATTTTACTTAAATGGTTGGCTTTCTTTCGGCCACTACTCGATCGCTGCTTGTTCTGTATGCAATAAAGAGGCTCTTCCGCTCGTAGCCGAGACGTGCTCCTTGCGACCAGGTAGTGCTTAGAAACAAACGGGAGAATACGGAGTTCTAACACATTGTACATGCACATACCACCGTCCTAGGAGTAACCCATTTCATTTCTAACTTTTGATGACAGGTAGAATTCCAAATTCCATCTTACGCTGTTGCAGGCGAGAATAACGGTCGGATGATTCAAATATCGCAGGGAGTTGATGTGTTTCTGGTCCTCATAGTCTTTAATACTCGGTTAAGGCGATTTTGGGCTTGTTGGTATGATATGGTCTCTTAGGGGGTGGGGGTCGTCATAGGTCATATTGGATTGGAAAGAACGGCATCTACTTTGCATCACTGCTACATTAATCTTCTCATCATGGTTTCCTTCTCTACTACTGTTAACCTACCTATTGGGTCACAATTTTCTATTCTTGCTTTTCTATCTCGTATATACGATGTGCCTTGGCTAGCAATTCAGGGATCTAACGCATCATATTTCCCGTGATATCACCTTGCATCTGGTGTTTATTTCCGTAAGATCTACAAAGCAATATACCTCACATATCAGAGTTTACATCGCCCAATACTATGGTAAATAATTTGTAAATACGTCAGATATTATCCATGCATATCGGGGGATCCAACTTTAAATACTAAGAGAAATGGGTCAAACGCATCTCTAATAACCAATACAGTGATCAGTTTCAGGAGATATATGAGCGAGTTTTCACTTGTTATCCATAATTAGTCAAGGAACGTGGCACGGAAATTTGTAGGGCAAAGGTTGGGGAGCAGACTGAAGGTTGTAGTATGCATGTAGTTTGGCCTAATTATGGTTGACACAATGGACCCCCCCCCCGCATGAGGAAAGTAGTATGCTATACCTATACATTGCGATCCTGAGAAGCGTGGATATTGTGCATAGATAAATAGACAACACCGCTTTGCGCCCTCCGATATGACTAAGGATTAGCCATTGTGCTAAGGAAAATTAGGGGGTCATTTCGGGGGATATTTTCGGGGGGCTGTTCTCTCCGGGAATTAGCTCAATGTACGCATTCTGGCCAGTTAAGCTAGGCTCGCCATAGGATATACGTATACCGGCCAGTTAGCAAAAGATTCGAAGCGCAAGTACAATTACCAAAAGCAAACCGACTAGCTGCTATGCTCGTCGATGAATCTGGAGATCCCATACACGAATAGTAATTATTGGGACAGGACGAACTGTTTACATACATGAAGAAACTCCTTCCCCTCTATCATATCCAAATTCGCAGCCACAATCCCATGTTTCGACTCGACAAACTCGAGTTGCTTGGACACAATCTGAATCTATACCATCCATATCCAACAACAATTCTGACTGATAATGAGTGTATCCTACTCGTGAACTACAACGCATTCCAAGCTCACTAGATTCCCCTAATATTCAGGTCCTAAAACACTAAGATATTTACAGCCTTGAATCCGAATAGCCTGATATTGCATTGCAATATTTTACACTCTAAGAAGCTGCTCGCCGCACTGATCTCAGTTTGCATCTGGAGGTTTGTTCAAATTATCCTGGTCTTGCCATGATGTTGTTGGCCTTAATACTACCACGGGTCGGGAGGATACAGGTCATGAGGGCGCAGATCGTGAGGACACAGGTCAAGAAAATCAAGTAGAAGCGGAACCAGAAGAGCCTGTTGATATCTCCCTCTTTAGTACAATTCATGTTCGTCAAGGTTAATGTATGTAGGTGCTTATATATATGTGTATTTGCGCCATAGTCATTCCTTCTAAAATTCCTACATTTGGTAGTCATATACCCGGGGAGGCGGTGCTAATGGGGTCTGCTAAAGAATATTAATTGTGCATTCCCAGCCTGGCCAGAACATCCAGGCAGATTCAAAAACCAAATCCGACACGGAACACTGGGAGATTAAGAATTTTTATTGTAGAAATAGCAGATTTTCCGTGGCTTCTTCCCATGGAAATAGATATCCATGTTGGTAATATGGGCGTAATTCCCATGGAGCGTTCGCTACGAAGAGATCGACGAAGACTGGGGGTGTGGAGATACACGCTGGATCCTTGGGAGGATCCAACCTGCAGAGCCGGAGGTTGCTACGAACTGGAAACCAGCACAGGCTCTCAGGGTGTAGACGCATCAGAGTATCAATACGGATGAGTGGGGTGTGTGAATTGTAAAGGGTTGGTGCCTTCGTAAGGTATGTACATGAAACATTGTGAGAATTACTTCTGAAGGACAGTACAAGGTACTAAAAATGTAACAGAAAAAACAAGATGGTCTCCTTTCTAAGTTTCTTTAGCTTATAAGGTCATGATTCCAGCTGTTTCTCTTATATTCTACCACGGCTTTCTGTATTCATTATATCAGTGTAAAATCACATGATCCCTACTTGCTGTTACCCTGAACTGGTGTTTACATTTGCTATAAATAGCTCGATTTTATGACAGCCCCATTGCGGCTTTGGCTCCAGTCCACATATGTTGTGGCACTCCTGGTGTGCTAATTGCCTAGCACTGTTTTCTTCAATCTTCGCTGCCTTGGTCGGCTTTCGCTGTGAATATGTTCTGACCCATACATCAATACGGCCCATTCATCAATGGGCCCAGCCCACTCATCTATCTGACGGCCACAATAATATTTAAATATAATTATCTCATATATACGGAACTATTGAGAAATACGGGACTATGGAGCACTACGGATAAATAGAAAAATCGACTCCTGATTTGAATAATACATTGAATACTCGAGTGCTACGGAAGAGGGATTGATCTAGTATATTTTATTTATATATCTCTGGAGGACTTGATTTTCTCGTATTTTCATTTATTTCTACATTATATTTTTCTACATCTGGAGGTCTAGATTTTCTAGTATTTTATGTATTTATATCATATATTTTTCTATTTATCCGTAGTGTTCCATAGTACCGTATTTCTCAATAGTTCCGTATATATGAGATTATTATATTAAAATACTATTGTGGCCGTCAGATTGATGGGTGGGATGGGCCCATTGGTGAATGGGCTGTATTGGCGTATGGGTCAGAACAAATATTCATCTATTTCCGACGTAATCTGGAAGTGCATTTACTTGGTGATTTGAAGCACGTGTGCAAACACTTCCCTGTTAATAGACTCGTTTGTGAGACGGTAATTTATCTCTCTACATGTGTCACAAAATAGCAAGAGTTTACCCTACAAGACCGCCCTAGTTGCATACAAGTACAGTTTGGTCATTCTTAGATCAGGGGCTGCTATAAGGAGTTCACATTGCCTAAATTGCCACTTTCATAACCGCCCGCAGCAGAGTTCCATGAGATCTCATAACGATATATAGCACCTGATGCTTCGTACTCGCACTATGGTGGCTAGGCGAAAACGAACCAATCTTCTGGTAATGGATAGATGCTTGTGTCCTATTGTAACGGTGCAAGGCCTTATGGACTGTGGATAAGCTCCGGGGAGCGCTCGTGGTCTATGACTGTGAGAGGAACGTATGTATTAAGAGTATATACAAGACGTTGCGTGAGGAGGGAAGAGGAGAGTAGGAGAGTAAGGAAATACGAGAAGGTTATATAGAGATTCCGCCCTTCTAGCTAGCCAATAGAATAAACCCAGAACACAACACTCAGCCCTCGATCCCATGCATACCTTATCAGCCCAGCCTGTCCAACCTAAGAAACCTCGTGCATATTCAGCCCTCGTATCGCCCGATCTCGTGCGCCGTGACACCTATAATATAAAAGACAGGCTGAGCTACAACCAATAGATTCTAATATCCCACATACTTGTAAGGAGAATTTCCCAACTCTGCTATTTTTGCACCAGTGATTTATTTTTATGAGCTACCAGCGAGTTGGTTCTCAATATGGCTCCTGGTGGTGGAAGGCAATCATTTGACTCCACGCATGATAGGAACAGCTAGGCTGGGTAGAGAGCATGTGAATCGGCTGGTTTGGGTGCCTTGTGCGCGCCCCTTGTGAAAAAAAAAAAAGCAGAGCAAGTTTTTCTTTATATACGAGATTAGGGAATCATTCCCGCAATCTGGAGTTATCCCCGACTAGTTGGCAAGTATCTCCAAGTTACCCTGAGATCGGCCTGTATTGTATCCTCCGATGGGTCATAGACCTGTATATTCTATCTTAGCTGGCCCCATTCCCTCCATGCCGGTGGGATGAATCAGTCATGGTGAGCACTATTGATTGACCAGGTTGGATCGTCTTGTGGGACATATTGATGCGTGTGGAAATATTGATGGGCTGTCTGGAACTCAGTGAAGCTTGAAACAATCATCCCATCTTTTGACTACCGCATCCACTGGCGAATAGCGTCGCTGGCCAAGTCCTAAGAAATAGAGTGGTTTTAGCGTGGGGGATGGTAAGGGGTGGACTGTGAAGGGATGTGGAATGGTGCACGGCGCTGCGAATCTTATCGTGTAATTTAATCGCCCAGGGGTTAGGGGGGTAGAGGAACGAGACATCTTCCGCGTGAGCGGGGATGCGGTCTCTCGTCATAGGCTAAATAGCTTAATTACAAGCAATGGTTTACCCCCCCTAAAAAAAGTGAAAAAAGGTGAGCCTGCGTGCGCTCGGCCCAACTATGTCTTAGGAATTGAGCAGGGACGTTGTTCGCCAGGGGATGCGGTACCACTGTTGGCACGATTTTGTTTCACATTAGGTAAATCTTCCCCATTTCTCTCTTGCGGGGTCTGCGTAAGGTACAAGGCCGTGGTACCGAACCAGTCTTAAGCCGGGTAGTTTTTTAATCGCAGATACTTTCTTATACCGTAATTTATACGGTACTTGCAATAGTGGTAATTAGGTGGCCAGTACATAGTCTTACTGCGACGAAGACTGGGTATTAATAGCCATCTGCGACCTCCCCTCCTGTGTAGCCTGGGTATATCAAAAATGCCTATATGTACAACGACATTCGAGATTGCGGCGGGGCCTCGAGGGGTACATCACGCATGGACGAGGGCATGCCACAGGGGAGTCCTTTATCACCAGTCATCTGGCTCATCTACATAGCCGGCACCCTAAGAAACTCCCAGGCCCGGATCAACCAGTTGCAGTGGACTCCAACTAGACGCAGCGGACGCCACCATGGATCGGCTAATCCCAGACGCTTCCGGGTAGATCTGTTCTCGTATGTGGATGACGTTAACCCCCTGGTTATCTCGGATGGGACCACGGCTAAGGAACATGGCTGGCTGTTCCGACAGGTGGACGGAATCATGGAGGAA
>Ga0307511_10004778_pt1 | contig 13856 bp, 9 predicted proteins | sample 13_EM_MG_FD_200266 | JGI IMG/M metagenome (GOLD analysis project Ga0307511, IMG submission 200266) | Populus trichocarpa ectomycorrhiza microbial communities from riparian zone in the Pacific Northwest, United States - 13_EM | ecosystem: Host-associated > Plants > Roots > Unclassified | place...
GTGGGTGATGGCCGCGTGCTCGGCGAGGTGGTCGGCCAGCACGCGGAGGATGATCGCGCCGCCGCCGATGACGTCGACGCGGCCGGGGTGGATGGTGGGGACGGCGGCCCGCTCGTCGTGGGTCATGGACAGCAGGCGGTCGCCGACGGAGTGGATCTGGTCCACCGACAGGGTGGAGAGGTGGGTGGCCAGCACGTCGTAGGAGGGCAGGTCCTGGGCGACGGCGGAGAGGGTGGTGACGGTGCCGGCGACGCCGATCCAGGTGCGGGCCTTGGCGACGGGGACGGCGTCGAAGGCGGCGGAGAGCACCGACAAGGCGAGGGCAGAAGCCTCGGAGATCTGAGAAACCGTGGGAGGGTCGGAAAGGAGGCAGCGTTCGGTGATGCGGACGCACCCGATGTCGACGGACTTGGCGGCCTCGACGCCGTCGCCGGAGCCGAGCACGAGCTCGGTGGAGCCGCCGCCGATGTCGACGACCAGGAACGGCCCGTCGGCGGGGTCGCAGTCGCCGACGGCGCCGGTGAAGGAGAGCCGGGCCTCCTCGTCGCCGCTGATGACCTCGGCCTCGACGCCGAGGACCTCCCGGGTCATGGCGAAGAAGTCGTCCCGGTTGGCGGCGTCGCGGGTGGCGGAGGTGGCGACCATACGCACGGCCTCGACACCCTTGCGGCGCAACAGGGCGGTGTAGTCGACGAGGGCGACACGGGTGCGCTCGATGGCCTCGGGGGCGAGCCGGCCGGTGGCGTCGACCCCCTGGCCGAGGCGGACGATGCGCATCTCGCGATGGACGTCACGAAGCGAACTCGATCCGTCGTCCTGAACGGTGACGTCCGCGATGAGCAGACGGATCGAGTTCGTCCCACAGTCGATGGCGGCCACCCGCGAGTGCTTCATGCCATCAAACTAGCCGGTCAGCTCGGCTTGCTGGTCTCCGTGGGCGTCGTGGTGGTGGTCGGCGTCGGGCAGCCGGGCGGCACCGGCGACGTGGTGGTCGGCGACGTGGTGCTGGTGGGCGTGGTCGTCGACGTCGGAGTGGTCGGGCACGTGGGCGTCGTGGTGGTGGTCGTCGTGGTCGTGCCGTCAGTGGTGGTGGTCGTCGTCGTGGTCGTGGTGGTCGACCCGGTGGTGGTTGTGGTCGTGGTGGTCGTCGACGTGGGGGTGGTGGTCGTGGTGCTGGACGTGTTCGACGACGGGTCCGTGGGGGGCGGCGGCGGGGGGACCTGGTGCTTGGGCGGGTCGGTCGGACCGACGAACGGCGGCACCGGGTCCGGCTGGATCAACGGGACGCTGGTGTTGTTGGGCAGCGTCTCCACGCCGGTGGCGTACGAGGCGGCCCACGCCAGCACGTTGGCCACGTAGGCGTCGGAGTGGTTGTAGCCGAACACGGCGGCGGCCCGCTGGGCCGGATTGCGCATGTCGCCGCCGCTGGCGCACAGGTAGTTCGCGGCCGCGAAGGCGGCATCGTAGATGTTGTTCGGGTTCGCGGTGCCGTAGGTCTTGGCGTTGGAGTCGGCCGCGTACTCGGCCCACGTGGACGGGATGAACTGCATGGGGCCGACGGCCCGGTCGTAGACCGAGTTGTTGTCCCACTTGCCGCCGTCGGTGTCGTAGATCAGGGCGAAGCCGCCGCTGCCGTCGAGCACCGGCCCGAGAATGGGCGCGAGGGTGTTGCCGGCGGCGTCCACGGCCCCGCCGCGGGCGTGGTTGGACTCGATGCGGCCGATACCGGCCAGCAGCGGCCAGTCCATGTGGCAGTTGGGGTTGTGGGCGGCCTCGAGCTGTTCGGCCCGCTGGTAGGCGGCCAGCGCCGCACCGGGGATGCCAAGGGGGCCGTTGGGCAGGCCCAGCGCGCTGGCGTCGTCGGTGGTGGGGGCGGTGGTCTGCGGGTCGGGGTCGAGGTTCTGCGGCAGCTGGCCGGTCGCGCCCAGCGGGTGGGCCGGCGGCTGGGGCTGGTTGATCGGCGTCGTGTGCGCCGTGTTGACCCACGCGAACGCGGCGTCGCCGGCGAGCACCATGGGGGCCAGCATCGCGGTCACGGTCACGGCCGCTCGCCATCGCCGCTGGGGTGCGACGCGCGCGGGCTTGGGAGTCCGGGCTCTGACGCTGTGCACACCCACGCGGATCCACGCTCCTCGTCTTGACCACATAACCCAGATGCGATCGTCGCCTACACGCCGTTAGCTCACGGTCAGCCTGCTACACACCCGACCAGGTGTCACTGCGTTGAGGGAGATTTGCACCTCGGGGTGGCCACACTAGCCCGAATGGTAGACACAGAGTCACCAAAGATGTCACCGACGTACAGATGTCGGTCCCTTGACGTCAGGCGCAGTCGCCTGCCGGCCAGTCCTCGGCCAGGGCGGCGAGGGCCTCGTCGCCGAACGGGTTGACGCCGGGCCCGCAGGCCAGCGCGTGCGCGATGTGCACGTGCAGGCACTTGACCCGGCCGGGCATGCCGCCGGCGCTCACCTCGGTGCCCAGCGGCTCGATGGCGTCGCGTTCGGCCAGGTAGGAGCGGTGCGCGGCCAGGTACTGGGCGGCCAGCTCCTCGTCCTCGGCCAGCCGCGCGGTCTGCTCCCGCATCATCCCGGCCGCCTCCAGCCGGCTGGCCAGCGAGGTCAGCCGGGGGCAGGTCAGGTAGTACAGGGTCGGGAACGGGGTGCCGTCCTCCAGCCGCGGCGCGGTCTGCACGACCGAGGGGTGTCCGCTGGGACAGCGGTGCGCGACCGCCCGCAGCGCCCGCGGTGGGCGGCCGAGCTGCTGGGCGATCACCTCCCGGTCCGCGTCGGTGATCGGTTCCCGCACCCCGGCCGTCACGAGCCACTCCCGGTGATCGAATTCCACAACTGGTCGAACCAAGGCTGATTGGCCGCCTGCTGCTGCGGCGACCCGTGCTGGTCGCCCTGCTGCCCGTCGCCGGGCAGCTGGACGGTGTACGGCGTCTCCCCGGGCATCACCATGCCGAGCCGGCTGCGGGCCTCGGCCTGGATCTGCGCGGGGTCGGACAGCTGCTGCTTGCGCTGCTCCAGCTGCTGGGCCTGGGCCTGGAGCTGGGCCTGCTGGGCCAGCTCCTGCTCCACCTGCGCGTGCTGGGTCAGGTACGTGCGCAGCGGCACGGCGATGGACAGCGCCAGGGCGCAGACCACCATCGCCAGCACCGCGGCCTGCCGGGTGGCCGACAGGCCGAACGCGCCGCCGGTGCGGGCCCGCTCGGCGGTGCGCCGCGCCCGGGCCGGCCGCGGCGGCTGCTCCTGCTCGGAGACGGCCGGGCGGGCCGCCCGCCGGGCACGGTCGGCACCGCGACGCTGGCCGGAGGTGTCCTGCCTGCGCCGCGGCTGCCGACCGCGCTCGGTCATGCCGTCAGGCCTCCGCGCTGAACCGCGGGAAGGCCAGCTCGCCGGCGTAGCGGGCGGCGTCGCCGAGGGTCTCCTCGATGCGCAGCAGCTGGTTGTACTTGGCGGTGCGCTCGCCGCGGGCCGGGGCGCCGGTCTTGATCTGGCCGACGCCGGTGGCCACGGCCAGGTCGGCGATGGTGGTGTCCTCGGTCTCGCCGGACCGGTGGCTCATCATCGACCGGTAGCCGTAGGAGGTGGCCAGCGCGACCGCGTCCAGCGTCTCGGACAGCGTGCCGATCTGGTTGACCTTCACCAGCAGCGCGTTGGCGGCGCGGCGGGAGATGCCCTCCTCCAGCCGCTCCGGGTTGGTGACGAACAGGTCGTCGCCGACGATCTGCACCTTGTCGCCCAGCTCGGCGGTCAGCTGCACCCAGCCGTCCCAGTCGTCCTCGGACAGCGGGTCCTCGATGGAGACCATCGGGTAGGAGGAGACCAGCTCGCTGTAGTACGCGGTCATCTGCTCCGCGCTGCGCTTGCTCTGCTCGAAGGTGTAGGCGCCGTCCGAGTAGAACTCGGTGGCGGCCACGTCCAAGGCCAGCGCCACGTCGCGGCCCAGCTTGTAGCCGGCCTTCTCGACGGCCACGGCGATCAGGTCCAGCGCCTCACGGTTGCTGGACAGGTTGGGCGCGAAGCCGCCCTCGTCGCCCAGGCCGGTGGCCAGGCCCTTGCTCTTGAGCACGGACTTGAGGGCGTGGTAGACCTCGACGCCCCAGCGCAGGCCCTCGCGGAAGGACTCGGCGCCGATCGGGGCGATCATGAACTCCTGGATGTCCACGTCGGTGTCCGCGTGCGAACCGCCGTTGAGGATGTTCAGCATCGGCACCGGCAGGATGTGCGCGTTGGGGCCGCCCAGGTAGCGGAACAGCTCCAGCCCGCTGGACTCGGCGGCGGCCTTGGCCACCGCCAGCGAGACGCCGAGGATGGCGTTCGCGCCCAGGCGCCCCTTGTCCGGGGTGCCGTCCAGGTCGACCAGCTTCTGGTCCACCACCCGCTGCTCGACGGCCTCGATGCCGACCAGCTCGGGCCCGATCTCGTCGAGGACGGCGGTGACGGCCTTCTCCACGCCCTTGCCGTTGTACCGGGTCGTGTCGCCGTCGCGCAGCTCGACGGCCTCGTGCTCGCCGGTCGACGCGCCGGAGGGCACCGCGGCCCGGGCCAGCGTGCCGTCGTCCAGCGCGACCTCTACCTCGACGGTCGGGTTGCCTCGCGAGTCCAGGATCTCGCGCGCGCCGACCTGCTCGATGACCGCCACAACAGCTCCTATCCAGCGTTCAGGGCTTCATCCCGCAACCAGCCTAGCCGGGTGGACTGATCACCCGGAGGCGGCACGCTCGCGTGCCGAAACAAGAGCGTAATCAATCTGAATCGAGGGAGAAAGGGGTCAGCTTGCCGAGCACGTCGGGCAGCCGTCCGGTATGGAGCACCCCGAGCCGGCGGGTGGCCCTGGTCATGGCCACGTACAGGTCGTTCGCGCCGCGCGGCGACTCGGTCAGCATCAGGCCCGGCTCGATCAGCAGCACCGAGTCGAACTCCAGTCCCTTGGCCTGGCCGACGGTCAGCACCACCACCGGGCTCTCCAGGTCGTCCCCGCCGACCGGGAACTCGCCGGCCAGCGAGCGCGGCACCAGCACCGCGAGCCGGCCGTCGTCCAGCCGCGCCACCTCGCGGTCGACGGCCTTGACGACCGCGTCCTTGAGGTCGTCGGCGGCGACTTCCTCGTGCCACGGCGGCAATCCCGAGTCACGGACCGAGCTCGGCGGCACCGCGTCCGGGTCCAGGCTGGCCAGCACGTCGGTGGCCACGGCCATGATCTCGGCCGGGGTCCGGTAGTTCACGGTGAGTTCGGCCAGCCGCCACCGCTGCGCCACGTACGGGCTGAGCACCTGGCCCCACGACGTGGTGCCGGCCAGGTCGCCGGTCTGCGCGATGTCGCCGACCACGGTCATGGACCGGCTGGGGCAGCGGCGCATCAGCACCCGCCACGCCATCTCCGACAGCTCCTGCGCCTCGTCCACGATCACGTGGCCGAAGGTCCAGGTGCGGTCGTCGGCGGCGCGCTCGGCGGCGGTCAGGTAGTCGCTCTGGGCGACGCGGGCGACCAGGGCGTCGGCGTTGAGCATGTCCACGGCCATCAGCACATCGGGGTCGGACTCGTCCTGGAGGTCCAGGATGTCCAGCACGCCCTGGGCGTAGGCCAGGTCCTGCCGGCGCTTGGCCGCGGCGGCGGCCTTGAGCGCGCGGTCGTCCTCGCCCAACAGCTCGGCCGCCTCGTCCAGCAGCGGCGCGTCGGCCGGCGTCCACTCCGCGCCCGGGTCCCGGCGCAGCAGCATCCGCTCCTGCTGGGACAGGCCACGGCCGGCGGCGTTGAGCCGCTTCTCGGACGCGTACAGGTCGGTCAGCAGCTGCTCCGGGGTGAGGATCGGCCACAGCTTGTCGATCGCGCCCATCACCCGTTCGTCCTCACGGAGCTCGGCGCGGATGTCGGCGACGTCGTCGGCGTCCAGGAACTGCGACCCGAGCCGGTTGGCCACCAGCCGGGCCAGCGCGCCGATGATCTCCCGCTCGAACACCGGCCGGGCCGCGTTGTGCGGGCGGCGCGAGCGGCGGGCCCGGCCGCGGGCGTCGGCCAGGGTCTTGCGGTCCAGCACCAGCGTGTCGCGCTCGTGTGGGATCTCGATGCCGTCACGCGGCACCCACTGCCGGTCCCGCACCGCGGCGGCCAGCACCTCGGCCATGGCCAGGCGGCCCTTGACCGCGCTGACCTCGACCGGCTCGCCGCCCACGGCCTTGAGGCCCGGGTAGAGCTCGCCGACGGTGTTGAGCAGCACGCCGGTCTCGCCCAGCGACGGCAGCACCTGGCTGATGTAGTTGAGGAAGGTCGAGTTGGGGCCGACCACCAGCACGCCGCGCTTCTCCAGCTGGCGGCGGTGGGTGTAGAGCAGGTACGCGGCGCGGTGCAGGGCCACCGCGGTCTTGCCGGTGCCCGGGCCGCCCTGCACGACCAGCACGCCGTTCAGCTCGGACCGGATGATCTGGTCCTGCTCGGCCTGGATGGTCGCGACGATGTCGGCCATCCGGCCGGTGCGGCTGGCGCCGACCGCGGCCAGCAGGGTCGCCTCGCCGACCAGGCCCTCGTTGCGGCCGGGCACGGCCTGGGCCAGGTCCAGCACCTCGTCGTCGAGGCCGACCACGTTGCGACGGCGGGTGCGGATGTGCCGGCGCCGGGTCACACCGTCCGGGGAAGCGGCCGTGGCCAGGTAGAACGGGCGGGCGGCGGGCGCGCGCCAGTCCATCAGCAGCGGCTCGTAGTCGCCCTCGGTGCGGAAGATGCCGATTCGCCCGATGTGCTGGTGTTCACCGTCCTCAAAATCGAGCCGGCCGAAACACAGGCCGTTCTCGACCGCGCTGTACTGGGCCAGATCGCTCGAGTGCATCGCCGTCGCGGTGTCCCGTTCGGAACGGGCCTGCGGCGTGCCGCCGCTTTCCAGCAGCACCCGGGCCAGCCGGCGCGACGTCTGTTCCCGGAGGTCGTCGAGGCGACCGTAGAGCATCGACACGTATTCCTGCTCACGGCCGATTTCCTCGGTGTCCGGAATACTCGCAGGGCTTGACAACTGTCCTCACTCACCGTTATTCTCTGGCCTAGCCGCGTTTATCGTGTTGTTTATCTGTGCGTTCAGACCGGTAAATCTATCAAACCGCTGGTCGCGTGCGCCACCTGTCTCCGGTGATGTGCCCGGATGGTCCATCGAACTCGCAGCCGATCTTGCGTACTGTGGGAACGACCATGAGCGACAGCACCTTCGAGGCGTTCCGGAGGGCCGAGGCGCTGGTGTCGAACGGCCGTCCGCTGGACGCGCTGCGCGAGCTGCGCCCGGTGCTCGACGCCGAGCCGGACCTGCCAAGCGTGGTGCAGCTCGCGGGCCGCGCCTATCTCAACTCCGCCCAGTTCAGACGGGCCGAAGAGGCGTTCAGCCGGCTCGTCGAGATGGACCCCAGCGACCACTACTCGCTGTTCGCGCTGGGCAAGACCCTGCAACGGCAGGGCCGGTTCAGCGAGGCGATCACCAAGCTGCGGCTGGCTGTGGCGATGAGACCGCTGCCCGAGTACCAGGAGGCCCTGGGCGAGGTCAGCGCCCGACTCGCCTTCCGCAACGACGCCCAGGCCGGCGACTGATCCTGACGCTTGGAAGGGGGCTTTCCTCCACTCCGAGTGCAGGAAAGCCCCCTTCCTACACTCAGAGCTGGCCGAGGCTGACCTTGCCGTAGGCGTCGGCGTTGCTGAAGACGTCCTGGCCGTAGGCCGTGGAGTTGTTGTACGCCAGCACCCCGTCCCACCAGTCCTTCGGCACGGCCAGGTTGCCGCCCATCGCGCACAGGTAGCGGCCCGCGGTCATCGCGGCGTCGTCGATGTTCTGCGGGTCGGGGGCCTTGCCGTCGCCGCTGGCCCGCACGCCCCAGCGGTGCCAGGTGGCCGGCGCGAACTGCATGGGGCCGACGGCGTGGTCCCACGTGGTGTCCCCGTCCAGGGCGCCCTTGTCGGTGTCGGGCACGGCCAGGAAGCCGGGCGAGCCGTCCAGCGCCGGGCCGATGATCGGCTTGGACTCCTCGCCGCTGTCCAGCACGGAGGCCCCGCCGTAGCGGCCGTGCTTGGACTCGACCCGGCCGACGCCGGCCAGCGTGGCCCAGGTGAGGTGGCAGGCCGGGTTCTTGGCCTGGTAAGCCAGGTCGGCGTTGGCATAGGCGACGAGCACCCGCTCGGGCACGTCGCTGTAGTACGAGATCCGCTTGACCCAGCCCTGGAAGTTCTCCCGCGGCACCGTGGTCTGGGCGGCCGGCACGGGAGTGGCCGGCCCGGGTATGGCGGAGTCCCTGGCCACGCCCAGCGGCGGCACCTCGAACGGCGGCGGGCCGGTCGGCCCGGACGGGGCCGGCGGGGCGGGGTGGCTCAGCCAGTTCACGGCGTACAGCGCGCCGGCCCCCAACGCCAGCACCAGCGCGATCAGGAAGATCTTGCCGAACATCTCGCCGCCCCGGCCCCGGCGGGGCGGGCGCGGCGTGGCCACGGTTGGCGACTCGGCCGGCGAGCGCGGTGGGGTCGAGTAGGCCATACCAGCCAGGCTACGTGGCTCCCGGCCAGTGCCGGCGCCAGTCATCGGCGGTCAACCGGGTCGGGTCCAGCCCGGCGGCCTTGGCCGAAAGCTCGGCCGCCCGCACGTCCCGCTCGAACTGCCTGGCCACGGCCCGCAGCTCGCTCTCCGGGTCCTCGCCGGCCAGCTTGGCCACGGCGGTCACGCCGAACAGCGTGGCGCCGGTGTCGTCACTGGAGGGCAGCAGGTCCACCGGCAGGCCGACCCGGGCCACCCGCTGGGTGAGCTTGGCCGCCAGCGACACCGCGGGCTGGCCGAGCGCCACGCCGTCCACGCTGGACTCGCGCTTCTTCTCGGCCTGCTTGAGCTCCTCCCACCGCCGGTCGTGGCGGTCGAGCTCGAAGCCCTCCTCCTCGGTGGCGAACACGTGCGGATGCCGCCCGACCAGCTTGTCCACCAGGTCGCCGGCGACCTGGTCGATGTCGAACGGGTCCGCGCCGTGCTCGGCCGCCACCCGGGCGTGGAACAGCACCTGGAGCAGCACGTCGCCGAGCTCCTCGCGCAGCGCCGCCCGGTCGCCGTCCTCGATGGCCTCCAGCAGCTCGTAGGTCTCCTCGACCAGGTACTGCCGCAGCGACTCGTGGGTCTGCTCGGCGTCCCACGGGCAGCCGCCGGGCGAGCGCAGCCGGTCCATCACCGCGGCCGCGTCCAGCAGGCCCCAACCGGCCGGCTCGGGCGTGTCGATCCGGGTCGCGCCGGCCGCCAGCAGGGCGGCCGCCGCCGGCTCGGTGTCCTCGGCCGCGATCAGCACCAGGTCGGAGTCGGCCGACAACTCCTCGGCCGCCACCTCGCGTGCGCCGAGGGACTGCCGCAGCTCCTCCGGGACGTCCTTGCCGACCCGCACCTCGGCGGCGGCCCGCAGCGCGGGCAGCGCGGCCGCCGGCAGCACGCCGGGCAGGCGCGGGCTGAGCAGGACGACAACGGCGGTCACGGGTTCGAGGTCCTCACCGTCTTCAGGATGGAGGACGACTCACCGTCGCTGGGCGAGACGAAGCCGGTCAGCGGCTCCCAGACGCCGAAGCGCGGGTTGAGCGTGATGCCGACCTGCTGGGCATAGCGGACCATCTGCGACTGGCCGAAGCCGCCCGCGATCTGGCTGACGTCCTGGCCGCCCGTGGTGTCGCCGGCGTTGTCCGAGCGCTTGATCATGTAGGCGACGACCCAGATGTTCTCCTGCTGCACCGGGAACGCGACGACCGAGCCGGCGTTGGCGGCGAACATCGGGCCCAGCTCCTGCGGCGTGGTGGCCGGCGAGCCGGTCAGGTTGACCGTCGACTGGGCCGTGCCGTCCTGGCTCTGCGCGCCGGCCATCGCCGCCTTGAAGATCTGGGCGTGCTGGCCGGGGTTGGCGATGACCTTGTCCACCAGGGCCTGCGCGCCGTTGCGGTCCTGGGTGACCGCGTAGTCGTAGGTGACGCTGGTGGTGCGGACCTGCTTGGCGCCGATCGCGTTCCACAGCAGCGAGTCGCGCAGGTAGCCCTTGAGCAGGTCGCCCTTGACCGGGATGTTCGCGGTGTCGCTGAACGAGGGCGCCTGGCCGGAAGCCGTCTGCTGGGTGTACGCGCGGTCCACCTGGTCCTCGGTGACCTTCACCCCCAGCTTGGCCGCCAGCTGCTTGGTCACCTCGTCCCACACCGCGAGCTGGACCACCGTCCGGGCGATCGGCGGGAAGGTGCTCGGCTTCTGCTGCTGCAGCTGCCGGGCGGCCGCGCTGTCGGCCAGCACGTTGGTGATGTCCTGCTGGACGGCGTCCAGGCTGACGGTGCTGCCGCCGACCACGGCCGCGGCGCCGATCTCACCACCACCCGGGCCGGCACCGCAGCCGGTGACCAGGGCGCCGACAGTGGCGCACGCGGCGAGAACGGCGATGGGACGGCGAATGGCGATCGTCACAGTGCGCACTCTCTCACAGCGATGATGATCTCAACCAGCCGCCACCGGCCTGGGATTTCCGACCAGCGACTCGACGAAGTGGGCGCACCAGTCCAGCAACTCGGTGTCCCGCAGCGGCGGCGCGCCGATCCGGCCGCCGGCCGGGCCCTCGGTGGGCCGGGGCACGGAGACGACGTGCGTGGCCGCCTTGTACACGGCCTTCGGGTACAGCCGCCTCATCCGGACCAGCTGCGAGTCCAGCAGCTCCATCGGGGCGAACCGGATCGAGCTGGACTGGGTGGCCACCTCGGTCACGCCGTGCCGGCGGCAGGTCTGGCGGAACCGGGCCACCGCCAGCAGCCGCTCCACCGGGGCCGGCGGCTGGCCGTAGCGGTCCTGGAGCTCCTCTCGGACCGCTTGCAGCGTCGCGTCGTCGAAGGCGGCCGCGATCTTGCGGTACGCCTCCAGCCGCAGCCGCTCCCCCGGCACGTAGTCGTGCGGGATGTGTGCGTCCACCGGCAGGTCGACGCGGACCTCGGCCATCTCCTCGGCGTCCTCCTCGGTCGACGCGCCGGCGTGCTTGCGGAACGCCTCCACGGCCTCGCCGACCAGGCGGACATAGAGGTCGAAGCCGACGCCGGCGATGTGCCCGGACTGCTCCGCGCCGAGGATGTTGCCGGCGCCGCGGATCTCCAGGTCCTTCATCGCCACCGCCATGCCCGCGCCGAGCTCGGTGTTCTGGGCGATGGTGGCCAGCCGGTCGTGCGCGGTCTCGGTGAGCGTGCCGTCCGGCGGGTACAGGAAGTAGGCGTAGCCGCGCTCGCGGGCCCGGCCGACCCGGCCGCGCAGCTGGTGCAGCTGGGCCAGGCCGAGCATGTCGCCGCGCTCCACGATGAGCGTGTTGGCGTTGGAGATGTCCAGGCCGGTCTCGACGATCGTGGTGCAGACCAGGACGTCGAACTCCCGCTCCCAGAAGCCTTCGATGATCTTCTCCAGGCGGTCCTCGTTCATCTGGCCGTGCGCGGTGGCCACCCGGGCCTCCGGCACCAGCTCGCGCAGCCGGCGGGCGGCCCGCTCGATCGAGGACACCCGGTTGTGCACGAAAAAGACCTGGCCGTCGCGCAGCAGCTCGCGGCGGATGGCCGCGCCGACCTGCTTGTCGTCGTAGGCGCCGACGTAGGTCAGGATCGGGTGCCGCTCCTCGGGCGGGGTGAGGATGGTGGACATCTCGCGAATGCCGGCCAGGCTCATCTCCAGGGTGCGCGGGATCGGGGTGGCCGACATGGTCAGCACGTCCACGTGCGTGCGCAGCGCCTTGATGTGCTCCTTGTGCTCGACGCCGAAGCGCTGCTCCTCGTCCACGATGACCAGGCCCAGGTCCTTGTAGCGCAGGCCGGTCTGCAGCAGCCGGTGGGTGCCGATGACGATGTCCACCTCGCCGTCGGCCAGCCCGGCGACCACCTTCTCCGACTCCATCGGGTCGGTGAAGCGGGACAGGCCCTTCACGTTGACCGGGAACTGCCGCATCCGCTCGCTGAAGGTGTTCAGGTGCTGCTGGGCCAGCAGCGTGGTCGGCACCAGCACCGCCACCTGCTTGCCGTCCTGCACCGCCTTGAACGCGGCCCGCACCGCGATCTCGGTCTTGCCGTAGCCGACGTCGCCGCAGATCACCCGGTCCATCGGGACCGCGCGCTCCATGTCGCCCTTCACCTCGTCGATGGCCGCCAGCTGGTCGACCGTCTCGGTGAACGGGAAGGCGTCCTCCAGCTCGCGCTGCCACGGCGTGTCCGGGCCGAAGGCGTGGCCGGGGGCGGACTGCCGGGCCGCGTACAGCTGCACCAGCTCGGCGGCGATCTGCTTGACCGCCTTCTTGGCCTTGGCCTTGGTGTTCTTCCAGTCCGAGCCGCCGAGCTTGTTCAGCGTGGGCAGCTCGCCGCCGACGTACCGGGAGACCTCGTCGAGCTGGTCGGTCGGCACGAACAGGCGGTCGCCGGGCTGGCCGCGCTTGCTCGCCGCGTACTCCAGCACCAGGTACTCGCGGGTGGCGCCGGCCACCGTGCGCTGCACCATCTCCACGTAACGGCCGATGCCGTGCTGCTCGTGCACCACGTAGTCGCCGGGCCGCAGCGCCAGCGGGTCGACCGCGTTGCGGCGGCGGGACGGCATCTTGCGCATGTCCCGGGTGGACGTGCCGCCGCGGCCGCCGGTCAGGTCGGTCTCGGTGATCACCACCAGGCTCAGGCCGCTGGCCAGGAAGCCGTCCTCGAGGGAGCCGCGGGCGACCGTGACGACCCCCGGCTCCGGGGCCGTGCCCAGGCCGTTCTCGGCGAGCCGGGCCGGCACCTCCGCCTCGGACATCTGCTCCACGGCCCGCTGCGCCGTGCCGGTTCCCGGCACCACCAGGACCGCCGTGCCGCCGGCCGCCGTGTGCGCGCGCAGGTCGGTGAAGGCCCGGTCCACGTCGCCGCGGTACGCCTCCACCGGCGCGATGTCCAGCCGCAGCACGCCTTCCGTGTCGGTGGTGAGCTGGCTCAGCGTCCACCAGGCCCGGCCACTGTCCACTGTGGTCGTCGCGACGTCGGCCAGCGCCCGGTAGGCCGAGGCGCCCAGGTCGATCGGGGCCTTGCCGCCGCCGGCCGCGGCCATCCAGGAGGCCTCCAGGAACTCCTGGCCGGTGCGGACCAGGTCCTGGGCCCGGGTGCGGATCTTCTCCGGGTCGTTGACCAGCACGATCGTGCCCGCCGGCACGACCTCCGTGAGCAGCTGGAGCTCGCCCTGGCACAGCGCCGGGATCAGCGCCTCCATGCCCTCCACCGCGATGCCGTTGGACAGTTTGTCCAGCATCTCGGCCAGCTGCGCGTCGGCCCGGTGCTCCGCCGCCAGCTCGGCCGCCTTCGCCTTGACGTCGTCGGTGAGCAGCAGCTCGCGGCAGGGCGGCGCCGTGAAGCCCTGGATCTCGCTCGGCAGCGACCGCTGGTCGGCCACCGAGAAGGCGCGGATCTCGCTCACCTCGTCGCCCCAGAACTCCACCCGGACCGGGTGCTCCGAGGTCGGCGGGAAGATGTCCAGGATGCCGCCGCGGACCGCGAACTCGCCGCGCTTCTCCACCATGTCCACGCGCACGTAGGCCAGCTCGGCCAGGCGCTCCACCAGCTGCTCGAAGTCGTGCTCCGCGCCCACCTCCAGGTGGACCGGGGCCAGCTCGCCCAGGCGCGGGGCCATCGGCTGGATCAGGCTGCGGATCGTGGCCACGACCACCTGCACCGGACCCGCCGGATGCTCCTCCGGGTGGGCGAGCCTTCTGAGCACCTCCAGCCGGCGGCCCACCGTGTCCGCTCGGGGCGACAACCGCTCGTGCGGCAGCGTCTCCCAGGACGGGAACAGCTCCACCGCGCCGTCCCCGAGCAGGTCCTTCGCGATCGCCCCCAGCTCCTCGGCC
>Ga0307511_10004779_pt1 | contig 13855 bp, 13 predicted proteins | sample 13_EM_MG_FD_200266 | JGI IMG/M metagenome (GOLD analysis project Ga0307511, IMG submission 200266) | Populus trichocarpa ectomycorrhiza microbial communities from riparian zone in the Pacific Northwest, United States - 13_EM | ecosystem: Host-associated > Plants > Roots > Unclassified | place...
AGTGTTCTCCCTCCTGACAGGCGGATCATCAGTGATTAACCCCTAGCCTCCCTTGTTCCCCTCTACTCAGCCCAGAGAAGCTATCCCTCCTTCTCTAGTGCCGAAACGCGTTACCTCGGCCTCTATTCTCTATCTACCCGAACTGCCGATATTCCGGAGCCGCAAGTTACGCCAACACGTACGGGAGTGGTCTGTCTCGACCCACTCCGAAGAAATCAGCGGTTGCCCCACAACTTCGTGTACCGAGCTCTAAGAGAGACTAGCATCGGTTCAGTAGGCCTGTTGGCGAGGTCGGTTCTGACAACATCAGCCTCGTACCCACCATGAGGCCAAGACCTATCAAAGGACAACCAATCAAGGAAGTCGTCAACAGCAGCCTGATTCGCCGTCAAACCAGGGATCTCTGCTGGAGGATAACCAATGTCAGGAAGAGGGGGAGAGGCAGGACAGAAAGTGGCCTCTTGAGGGACCAAAGGAGTAAGACAAGTCAACTTGTCCACAAGTGACTCCAAAGCATCAACTCTGGCCTTGAGATCGGCAACCTCTCCCTCAGCATCACAAAGGGCATCCTCCAACTGCCTCTTCATATCCATCCTCTCCCAACCATCCAAAGACCTCTTCTTCTGATCCTCCCTCAACTCGTCCCAAAGCTCCCCAATAGACTCATAAATCTCTGCCCCGAGCACAGCAGTGTACCCAAGACAGGTGTCCATCCTCCCATCCATGTGATCTCCTGCATGATGGATCTCCCTAAGACCCCTCAAGAGCCAAGCCTCGGGGAACCCCTCTATGTCAAGAGTCCTGACATGCTTCCTCCACCACTCCTTCCCAACCATCACCAAATCTCCAAGACCCAATTCCCTGAATTGGTCATGACGGTACTTGCTGGTCTCCAACCAACAACAAATGTTGGTAAGAGAAGGGTAGGGACGAGTCTGGTTGTCCCTTTGGTTCTTCTCTCCCCCCTGATTGTAATGATAAACAAACGAGCGTTTATCCCAAGCGTCATGCTCCTCATCGGATGGATGATGATGGTTGCCCTTCTGATGAAGGGGCTTAGACGAGACAAGCTCCGCCTTGTCGAAGTTGAAGAAACCTGGAATACCTCCTAGAGTCCAATCAGTACAACCCATTAAAAGGAGAGTAAAGGAGGACACACCTGACGAGTCCCCTTGACTCTCTCCTCTGGGATAACCCCTATGGGTCAACAACACTTCCGGAAGGATAGTCTTTGGAGAAACCGGAATAGTCAGCACCCTCCTAGGAGTCTGATACCCCTGGTCGAAATCAAGGAACAGATTGGTGAAGTCAAGGACATCTTCGTGGCAGTAGATGTCAGACACGGCAACAAGAGCAAAGAAGTATAGAGAGGGCAAGAGCAGATGAGTATCAACAGAAGACGATAGAGACAACCAAGGCCAAACCACAAGACCTTATATATCAATCACCAGCCTTCAATCAAGTTCCCTATCTTTACTGGATCTTCCTGAACCCCTATCTGCCAATCAAACCCTTAACCCTGATGATTCTTCATGACTTCTTCCTTTAACTATTTCTGGATGATCTCTCTCACAATCTTTAGTAATCATTCCCACACAAAATCATCTGACTTCTCACAGTACATCTTCTTCATTTATTTCTTATCTTTACAATGCACCATCACTTATCTTAACATTCGTTCTTCCCTTTCTGATTATCTTTCCATCTTCCTTTTATTGTTCACCCATCACCAATTGTTTGCTTGTCCACTTAGTCAGATGCTTACATGATCCTGAACTTTAGTATGTAAGTACGTACAAATGTTCTGATGTATTCACCAGACTTTGTCAATCACAGTGTTCTCCCTCCTGACAGGCGGATCATTAGTGATTAACCCCTAGCCTCCCTTGTTCCCCTCTGCTCAGCCCCAGAGAAGCCTATCCCCCTTCTCTAGTACCGAAACAGGTTACCTCAGTCCCTTCATATCTTCTACCTGAACTACGGATCTTCCAGAGCCACAAGTTACGCCAACATATACGGGAGTGGTCTGTCTCAACCCACTCCGATGTGTTCCGCGGTTACCTGATAACTTTGTGTACCAAGTGTCATAGGAGACTAGCATTGGTTCAGTAGGCCTGTTGGCAAGGTCAGTTCTGACATTATCCATCAGTCAATCAGCACACCCACAACCCTGTGGATCAGCTCCATTCTCAATCATCTCTATTCTCCAAGCCCCCCTCCATTTCTCAAGTCAGGTGAGGATACCTCAAGACAACAAACCCAGCAGGTATTGATCTCGAGGATTACTACACCCTCAAACAACTACTGAAGGAAGTACAACACTATCCCTCAGCAAACTCAGCAAGTCAAGGGCTGGAAAGTACAAAACCCCACTACAACCTGTGGAGTTGATTATCCAGTTCACATAACCAGATACCCAGCCAGCCTGCTAGTGTACACCTAGAGTGAACACCAAACAAATCATTTGTACAGAGAAATCTTGCCAAAATCACACTCTAAACCTTTGAACTTGACAACATGACTTCTAGAAGTATGTATTTTTCTCTGTTTCCTGCCTTTGTGTCAATAAAGGCTGGTTAAAGTGTCAAAACAATAGTGAGTGATTTTCCTGATGTAGGATGTGGGGTGACACCACAGCATTCTCTGGTTTAACTGTAGTATCTATGGGAGTCAGGGTTGGGTATTTGCATAGGAGAGGGAGGAGAGTGGAGTAGCAGATAGGAACCTGGAGATGGAAGGGCAGGATACATGGCTTGGTTGAAAATGACTGGCAACAACAATTCCCATACAGCAGTTCACACATGGAGTCATATCTCACCATGGGCAACAGGCTATATACCCATTGAATAAATCTTCATTTCAAGCTGAAAGGTGAACCAATTTCTTCAGGACAAAGGGAGTTAAGCAATGTTGAAAGAATGCTGAAGAAATAACCAGGAAGGATTCTCATTGGTTGGTACATGAATAACTTTTTATTTCCTTTCAACCCTTCACCTACCCTTTTCTGAAGATACTGTTTCATACTTCAGGATAAACTCATGATTTATTCAACAGACACATTCTCCATTGCCTGCAATATCTATCCTTGTCACACTTCGCGCCATTTTCTGCCTAAAATATTAACACAAACTTTCCTCACACGACAAAGTCTCATTTCCCACGACAACCAACTTCTTCACAATCATTACAATCCATTTCCTCAAATCACGACATATCAGACAACATAAAGATATCATTAAGAATCCTCAATATCTAATAAGCTGGAGGATCTTCATACTCCAGCAAAGCCATACCAGCCCTCACCAACAAGTCCACCTCCCTGTTATACTCCGCATTATCTTCTTCCCTAATCGGAGTTAACCTCAACGCCTCTAACAACTCCTGAGAAGGAGGCGTCTCTTCACGGACTTGTACCTCCACTTCAATTGGCCTGCCAATTATCTCTTCATCATCATCCTCCACCACGATCACTTCGTGCTCCTCCTCATCGCTCTCATCAGTCAAATCAATCATGACTGGAGGAGCCCTTGCAGGAGTAGGAGGATGATTCCTCACGGCCATACAACGATCCATATCTTCAAGTTCCTGTTCAAGGAACCCTACTCTAGAAGACAAAGCGACTATCAAAGCATTCTGCTCATCAAGACGCCTAGTCAAACTAGTAATGCGATCATCAATGGCATCCTCCACATTATCCACCTAACAAAAGAAGATTAATCGAAAGCAATGAAGAATCAGATGAAAACACTTACCCAATCACTTATCATCACATCTGATTCTATAGCAGCCATCCCTACGGCCGCTGCGTACACAATCGATACCTCAACCTCACCGCTGTGGGGTTCATCACTCATATCCCAATCTTCCAAACCACGAGCAATCAAACCTTGGGTATGGATGGACATGAACTCCCTCCTACGTCCCACACGATGATTCTCAATCCAACATTGAGCCATGATAAAATCATTAAGGCCCAAGTCTTCAAACTCGTCATCATCTGGGACAGCGGTGTTAGAACGGTTAAGGACATCTTCAATCGCTGGATAAGGGTCTCCTCCCCCACAAGCATACATACGACCACGAACGTTATATCCAACAGCAGACCGCTGAAGGACACACTCGTATTGTTGCTGAAGAGAGGCCTGAGAGGCAGAAGAGATAGAGGAGAAAGTACATTGAGCAGGCATGTTGGATTGGTGGAAATATCAAGTGGATTGATGGGGATTCATCGACCAATGATGACTCCTTATATCATCCACACCCGGATCCAAGATATCCCTATCAGCCCCACATCAAGATCCGGATCACTAATCACCAACCCACATCGGCTCCTAGATATCGCCAGTTCTTTGTCATATCTCTATTGTTTCTGACTCATGATATTCTCACGACCCACTTAGATACGACTCATCATGACTCATTTCTCCCATCATTCTCCTTTTGTAAAACATTTCCCTTTCTGGACAGTACATTAGTAATTCCCCTTGGTTCATAGTTATTCCCTCCTGGTCTGTGCACACAAACCTGCCCTATACCCATTAGTATATATACCTAGGTTAGGATACGATGTACTCCCCAGATTTGATATCAACTAGTGTTCTGAGGTTACTACCTGAACAATAGCTTGAAACCTTAGCTCCTTCCTCTCTCCCATCTCCACTTCACTCTCATATCTACTGTTGGGCACGTCCAACAGTATCGTGACCTCTACCCTTCAGTGAGATCCCTCTTGCTGTTCCCCTATGGTTAAAAGTTCTGATCAGTCACTCCTCTTTGACTCGTCATTCCCACGTTGCACGTGACATCTATCAGTGGTCACCTCGTCAATCCTGACAATCCTCACCAGCAATGATGCTCAAGAGCCCCCCTTCTGTTGCAACTGTGGAGGGGCCCCTTCTTCTGTCTCTCCAGTCCAACCTCAGGGCCTTTGGACTCAACCCCACTGACTACCTCTCCCCCACACTTCCATCCCCAGTCTCAAATCCATGTCCTCCTCCAGCACACCAGAGTCCCTTCTATACTCCCCCTTGTCTTTGTATGTCAACATTATTGATGGTTTGCCTTCCATGCTTAATGGTAATGGTCTGTTTTATTCCCTTTTCCCAACCAGCATTCATCCTTTAGACTACCTCACCAATCATCATGAGGAAGGCTTTATCTTGTGGAGAGAATTGGGAAAATCAGAAACCATACACCCAACAGAGGGCAATGCCTCAGGATCCTCAGCAGTGTTTGAGGATGCAGGTGAAGAGGTTCTAGCAGCAGAGGCAGGCAGAGTACAGAACAATAATGGTTCACAAGGTGCTCCAGCAGACACTGTCTGATCTTGGGGTGGGGGTGGATCATTACATGTTCAGTTGTCCTGACTGTCTCTTGGAAGGTCAGGATGTAATCCATTGTCCAAAGTCTCACTATCATCAGGACCATCCCTTTCATGAATACCTGGGGTTAGGCCAAGAGCATTGCTAGATTCTAGGTAGACCTTATAATCTTTTAAGCTATTAATATGTCACTTTTGCTCTCTTGTTCCCATGTCACAAATCTCAGGACATATGCATGTGATATCATCAGGTAATATGTGAGTTCATGACAGTGATCAGCTACACTACCAGAACACTCCTTCCTGATGCCCTAGACAAGTGATTGCATTACATTCAGGGTGCCATGTTAAGACTGCCTGGATTCTCTGCTATCAGAGAGACCTAACTTCAGCTGCACAGAGATAATTCCTTCAGTGCACAAGCCCCTTAGGAGTTAATACCTTGATGTCACACAAGTCAGTGGGGTCATATCATACAAATTGACAACGACCAATGGAATGACAAACTTAGCACCACCTACAGTTACACAAAGTAATTATTCAGTACTATGCACTAAAAATGAATGGTCAACATGGGAAGCATCAATGTTTCCAGGGACTCACCATCAGAATCTGGTGCGTTAGATGTAACTGGCTCATTCATTTCCTCCTCAATTGACTGAAGGAACTTCCTGCAGTCCTCCACATACTTCACTGCCCCAAGCTTCTCATATTCACCAACAGCACACAAAATCTCTGACTTTGCTTCTTCAAACCTGTGTGCCTGATACCAAAACTCAGCTTGTCGCTCCATTGCACGACCCAGGCAGTACATGTCATTGACAGCATGCAACTTGGCACGCTCAATGTAAGCATGTGCATCATTAAACCTGCTTTGGTAAAAAAACAGCCCTGCTAGGGAGTAAAAGATCCAAAAGTTTTGAGAACGCCAGCTAGGAGATGCAAGCCCAAGTGCTGTCTCATAGTGACCGATGGCCTTTTCTGTTTCCCCCTTAGAGCGGCAGATACCCCCAAGGTGATAGTAACTATAGCAGAGCCTGAATTGTTCACCTTTGTCCAGGAGATCAATTGATTGGAATACAGCTTGTTCTGCAGCATCAAACTGGCCATCCTGACACAACAGTGCAGCAAGTTGCCGCAAGGAGTCTGACTGCCCAATGGTGTCATTGAGCTGTTCATGCATTCCCATTGATTCTTTCACCTGCTGTATCCCTTCTGCATAGTGGCCAAGACGCTTGTTTACATCAGCCAGGGAATCCAGTGTGGCAGCAATCCAAGAGTTGTCACCCTGCCTTCTCCAGAGCTCTAGGGCACATACAAGAAGCTCTTTCTCCTCTACCCAATTCCCAACTGCAGAAAATAACCGTGAGAGTAGGTGCAAGCAATATGGCTTAGAGGTATGATTATCAGGGAGCCCTTTGAGTTTTGGCCCCAGCATGACCAGCTGTGGTTTGTGCCAGAAGAGGTGCCACATGAAAGAAGTGCAGGCATTCCAAACATCATCTGAGTCTGTATCAGTTGATGTGAAAACATCAAGCAGGTGTTCAACATTCACATCCTCTGACATGATCCATTTTGCTTCCTCAAAACCTGGCTTGTCAGGACCAAGATCAACTGACAATTGTTTGAAGTAACATTCCTTGGTTACACAGAGGAGCAGAGATGATTTTGGATCTTTGGGTGAGAGATAGTCCCGGAGTGGTGCTAGCATTGTGATGAAGTGACCATTTCGGTATGTAAGGGAAAGGGCACAAATTTTGTCAATGAGGGTTTGTCTGTTGGAGATGGTGGGGAATAACCATTCAAGGTTGTTATCATCAACACCTTGAGGGAAGAATGCAATAACACCAAGAAGGTCATGGGCATTGGGACCAAGTTCACAGAACATTGGGGAGCTAAGTGATAACTCAATTGTTGCAGCAAGACTCTCATTGTAGTCTGTCTGAAGGACCTGTACATGGTGTGTGTCCCACTCCTTGGCCAGGCGATGATGATCCCATAAATTATGAGATGCAGTGGTGGCAAGTAATGTAATTGAGAGAGCATGGAAATCCAATCGCCCAAGGAGGTCACTGATTATATCAGACTGATCACCATGGTCATAGATGCTGTAGAAGATATTGCATGCTGCCTCCACTGACAGTGTTGGGATGATTGGCCGTTTGCAGAGTCGGGGAACAGTTGTGATACGAGAAGTAATGCAGAGGCATATGGTCTTAAAGTCACTTAGCTCCTCCACCACAGGATAGATTTTCCGACCATCCACACCCCTTGGGTCAAGAACAGATTCAGCATTGTCAAGGATTATGAGCATCTCTTTTGAGGAGAGGAAGGGTCGTAGGGGAGCCAGATCCTCTGGATTTTCAACACCTGTGCCAATGACTTGGGAGAACCGGTGGAGGAAGTGAGGAAGTGTCGGTGGAAATGCATCACAATGGATGAACCAGCGGTTCTCACCAAACCGTTTCTCAATGCGATCATTGTGGAGGAGAGACAATGCAATGGATGTTTTGCCAATTCCACCAGCACCAATGAGAGCAATGGGTGTGAAGTTTTCAGCAAGGCCAACAATCTTCTCAATCAGTTCATCGCGTCCAAAACAGGGTAGTGGTGGGGGAGGGTATTCTCCAGGAGGGATGCTAGTAGTACATGTAAGGCTGTGGCCTGCATGGCATTCAAGATCACTGACCTGGCTTGAGTCTAGTGGGTGGTAAATATTATGATATTGACAGATTGAAGAGCCACACTTACCGAGTGCGGTTGGCCGCCAATGCCTCCCCGAGCTGTCAACGCCTTACGATGGAGATCCGAGACCATCGCGTGGGTATCCGAGGCCATTGCGTGGGTATCTGAGGCCGTTGCATGGGTATCCAAAACAACCACATGAGTACCAATCGCCAATTCAGTCTGAGGGGTGACAGTGGTTAGCGATTCCTGAGCGGAAGTACTTGAACATACATTGAAAACGTGAAGGACTCAGTTGAGATCAGACTTCCAGGTGACCATAGTCTCTTTGTCGTTCTTCGCGTTCACAAGTCGGGAGAGCAAATTCCGACTACCCTTCTCGATGACTTTCTCCTGGATCTCCGCAACGGTCCTGGGATTGAGAGTGTGGTAAATTTGTCATGCCCAATGTATATCACTGGTCGGACTCACTTCGTTAACTGCGCGATGGCCTCAAACACGGAATGACTGAGTCCGTCCACTTGTCTTCCAGTCATCCCCCGGTCAAGGGCTCGACACACGTCAGCACAGGCCAATCCAAGCTCGACATAGTCTGCTTTGTTGATCAAGGAATCCTGTATATGTTCGTTAGCCTGTGGTTTGTCAGAGCGGAGGAGGAGGAAGCCCACTTTGATCATGGTGAGGACAGAGCTGACGGAACCGAAAACGGCCTTGGCCGGTGTGATGCTCGAGATCTCCTTCGCGAGGTTGATGGCTTCGATGGCCACGTTCAACGATGTGAGAGCGGCATCTCGGCGTCGTTGGGACTTTCGATCCATCGTCGAAACTCGAGGTAAGTAGTCACAGTCGTGAGAAAACTTCGTGGCACGGGATGAAGATGGGCGGCCAATTTGTCACGGCGCTTCCGTCTGTGTGAGCAGAACTGAGCAGAATGGTTAAGGCCGCTCGGCTGCACGCGGTCGAACGGCCACCCCGGGGCCCTTCACCGTGGACCTTCGAATGGGCCGACTCGTGTCGTGGGGGAGTCCGAAACGATCATGTCTTTTCTCGAATCCTTGAACGAACCACGTGTTGCCCCCCCTCCCCTCCGAGTTACTCTCCACTTCCAGACCCGCCCTATGGCCGAATCACCTTTTGATTTTCCGGGTCAATAGCCTCGATTCTGCGAAGTAGTGGCACTGACCTCTGATCGTGAGCCACTCTCGCATAACCAAATGGCGAGGGGCTGAGTGCGGTCCGGATTTCAGAGAAGGTACTGTTTTGCTTCGACTCGCGGATTCTCATATGCGCTTGGTTGGTGCTCCCTACTGATGAACACCCAGTTTGTCGAATGCATCGCTCCATTGATCCCCTCCTTGAATGGAGAGTCGTGATTTGGGTAGGTCTAGCGATCGGTGTGAGTATCCCCTAGCCATATCACCGGAAGATATCCCTTCAACAGAGTACAGGTCTCTGATCCCATTCAGAACCTAGGCGGATGGGGGTCCGTCGTCTCTCCTCGCTCAAAACTGGTGATCGACAGAACCGATTGACCTCCCGAACCGGGATGAAGAGGAGGACGGGGTATTCCAGTCTTCACCTCGTACAAGCTAGTAGCTTTCTGAATTGAAGCTTTGACCCTAAGTTTCCGGTTAGCGATTAGATACGCCATGGCCCGCGCGTTATATTTTATACGTATGCATCCCCGGACGCGCCTTCAAACCGCCGTGCATGACTGAAGTGGGTCGCCGGTCCGGTGCGACTCGATCGGACTGTTTTACTCACCCGATCACCCCAAGAAAAAAGATCAATGGGTCGGACACGAACGAGATCCAAGAAGCAGCGACACATCCAAACCAAACCAACCACCACCGAATCCACGAGCTCTTCGACGACGACACCGAGCGTCCCCGCGTTGATCAGCAAAGCTCAGTCGATAATCGAGCAATGTGACTACGACCTCGCCAACCAATTCATCCAAAGAATATTACAGAGATCACCGAAGAATGTCGAGGCTAGGGAAATGCTCGGCGTCGTGCAGCTCGAATTGGGTCAGGTTCAGGAAGCCAGGAAGGTCAGTCACTGCCGTCTATTTTAGTTTCTTTGCTGAGCTGATGCGTTTGGTGTTACCCAGACTTTCGAGTCCCTGGTCCCACCGCACCCGGATGCTCCATCTACGCTTACGCATACCCCATACTTGCATCTGGCCCAATTGAGCGATGAGGATCCGCATCTCGCGCTTCGGCATTATCAATCCGCGCTGGACATCCTGACCGCTCAGAACAAGGGAAAGGAGCGCGCAACGGGCTCGGACTCGGATTCTGATTCTGACGTGAAGGGAACGATTGTCAGGGTGCTGATAAGCATGGTGGAGATATGGATGGACCCGTCGTACGACCTCTGGTGAGTAACTCGGAAATGAAAAATCTCTGAGGAAATGATTTACGGGTTTCTGCAGTTTTGACCCCACGGCAGAAGAGACTTGCGAACGGTTAATTAATCTCGCCATTGAAACCGACCAAAATAATGCCGAGGCGCTACAGACTCTTGCGTCGGTCAGGCTCTCCCAACAGCGTCCCGATGAAGCGAGGCAATGCTTAGAGAGGGCGTGGAGCGGTTGGAAGGATCTTGACCTGGGTGCGTATCCAGATACCCTCGCAAATCTAACCCGCCAGCTTACGGCCGCATTCTTCGTTCACGCGGCGGTGGTACGTGTCGCATAGATGACCCAAAGGTTCCGTTAATACCGGTCCGGCTGTCGCTCGTCAAGCTGTTCTTGGAGTTGTCGTTGTTCAACCCCGCACTGCTCACGTTGCAGGGGATCATGGCATCAGACGACCAGGAAGTCGAGGCGTGGTACCTGGAAGGCTGGGCGTTTTATCTCATGGCTGAGCTCGCTCACGAATCACCAAATGGGAAGCTGGAAGGTGAAGGCTTGACTTGGGAAGAGTTGGCGAAAGATGCAAGAGATTGTTTAGAGACTTGCAGAAACGTGGGCGTTTCAAAGATGGTTTTTCGTTCAGTGAATGCTGACCCACACGATTTAGTTGCATACAGCCCAAGAGCATGGAGATGGCCCGATACTGGAGCATGTGAACGAGCTGATCGGCAGCTTGGAGGCGAAGGGGATAAAACCCACGCCTGAGGATGAGCAGGACGATGACGGTTGGGAAGACGCGGATGCAGACAGTGAGGACGGCGATGGAGATGTCGATATGTCTTAGCTCCTTTCTAGAACCGGTGGCTCGTCGTCACTGCTGGGTTGCTGGTACAGACGGTATGCTCACGTTGGGGGACTGGACTTAACTCAGTCCACCCTGCACCGAAAGAGGCAGGCGCTGCACTCCGAGTCGGTTAATTAATGCGAGGGTCTGTATTGAATGTTCAGCCCTTCCTTAGAGGGGAAGTTCAGTCTGGCGCTGGTTTCATTCCTAGCAATGGTACAACTGTATTCTTTCGAGAGTGATTCGCACTTGGCAGATCCAGGTATTTGTTTGTTCCGCATGCTGTTGCCAAACAAGGCCAAGCGCTACTGCCGATCGGCTTGAAATTTGCAGCCATGAGCCGTTGTGGCGCAGAACTGCAAACTCGAATAGTTGGGCACGTAAAGTGAGCGTTCTTTCCTGATTCTCGGTTAGAGGATGGGCGTTTCGCCATCGACGAACGTGCATGTTAGACTTCCGATGGCTCTGCCAGTTGCGGAAATTTTCGTCTCTGATTCTTCTCCACCACCGTTCTCTGCCCACACGTACTGACGTCCACTACCAGAAATAATATAATCTTTTTGTTCGAGCTCCGAGAAGACGTTCGCGGCGTGAAGTGTAATTTCCGGTTTTAATCGCCTAGCGCTCAATGCTCCACCCGAGACGCTTCTGAGAATTCGCTGTCAACCCTTCCATGTTTCGCAATGAACAACCCCTTTTCCTCGGCGCAGCTCGCGGTTGACTCTTGTACTCGTCCCCCCACTCCCACCACTCCCAACGATGCTCGCGTCGTCATCCACCCTCGAGAGACTCAGGTCTTCTCCTCGCTCCAGTTCTGGTTCCGAAGCCCTGAAACGACACACACACCCTTCGCCGCTCAGCAATAGTCACACCGCTAGAGCGTTCACCTCACCGTCGACGGATACCTTGATTCAAGATTCTCAACATAGAGCGACGAGACCTCGACGGAAGGGTCTATCTTGGAATCTGCCGTGGCAAACTAACCGGATCAGCAGCACCTCTGCTGTAGGTCTTATTTTCCCCGCACCAGAGATTGAGAAAGCGGAAGGCGGCCAAGCCCCGCCGTTGAAGACGCCTTGGCATCATGGTTGGAGGACCGCACTCTTTGGATCATGTACGCTGCACCGCGAGTCCACGAAGTTTGTTCGTGACTGACTGGGGGACAGATTTCAACGCATTCATTCTCCTGATACCGATATCTATCGCCCTCCGTCTATCCGTCGTGGACACCGATTCCATCGTTTTTCTTTGTAGGCCTTGTCCTAGTCTTTCATCCAATGACTAACGACCAGCCATAGTTTGTATACTGTCCCTCATCCCATTGATCAGGGTACCATCTCCGCACACATGATCCACGTTCGTTACTTATCGATCCCGTAGCTTCATGACCTCGCGACCGCTTCATTGGCTCGTCGCATTGGTGGTTCCAAGGCGGGATTGCTCAACGCAAGTCTGGTGAGTTGGCGTCCCCTTCCACGAAACACCTTCACATTTAACTGAGAGCTATTTTCTAGTCCAATTCGTAAGTGACCGGGAGATTACCCAGCGCAGCCACGCTGACTCCCCACAGTGTCGAGATGGTTATCGCTGTGAGTCAACCCCCGTACGAAGCGTATAATGTGGGCCCACCCCCGCCACCCAGTTCATCGCCCTGAGGAAATGCGAACTTCGTATCGTGCAATCATCTCGTCCGTCCGTCCGCCCCCTACTCCCCATTCAAACTGACTCTGTATAGTGATCGGCTCGATGATGTGCAAATCACGTATGTTGGCTGCTTCAGGATCTCATGTCTGATCCTGACAAATTTACCTCAGTTCTGGTCTTTGGATTGTGCACGTTCGCTGGTGGGCTACGCTGGAAGGAACAATGGTTTAACTCCGGTGAGCGGACCCACCTCTTACTTACACAGCCCGACTCACCGGTGATCTTCAGGCGCGGTTCAAGTCCAATCCTCCCTATTGTCGATATCCGTGAGCGCGGTTTTACTGCCTGCAGGTGTAAAAGCCAGATTTTTCGACCAGTAGGCGGTCATTAACCTGGCTTTCTAGTATACCGCTTTGCCCTCCGCACCGACGAGGACGATGATTCGTCGAGTGCCGATCCCGTACCCGTTGTCGATCTCGAAAGCCAGAAAACATCCATCTTGAATATGAGTCACGGCGTGTCTGTGGTTCTTTTGTTGAGTACGACCCAATGCGTCTGTCTATTTGGATCTGTGGCTGATCCTCTTCCAAGTTTACGCTGCATACATGGTGTTCCAATTCTATTCTCACTCCCATCTGTACGAGGACACTGCGGCTGGGACGCACAGCAGGAAGTACTCGAGGAAGGCCCCGAAGAGGAAGAAGACGGACGATAAGGAACCCGTGAGCCCGGTACCACAACCTGACACCTTGGCCGGAGAATCAGGTGTACTCACACCCCCACGACGTCCACGATCGCCGTCGTCGTCTCCTCGTTCGTTGTCACCCGGCCCCGACCTATCTAGTCCTCACTCACTGGGAGACCTCCCTCCACAAAATACTGTCAGATTGGTGCCTCCGAGCCCCAGAGGGAGTCCAACTCTCGGGATCCCAATGGATCGGACCGATAGTACCGCCAGCGACCGCTCGGATGTGACCCTCATCGAAGGCCAAGGTCAGCAAAA
>Ga0307511_10004780_pt1 | contig 13849 bp, 14 predicted proteins | sample 13_EM_MG_FD_200266 | JGI IMG/M metagenome (GOLD analysis project Ga0307511, IMG submission 200266) | Populus trichocarpa ectomycorrhiza microbial communities from riparian zone in the Pacific Northwest, United States - 13_EM | ecosystem: Host-associated > Plants > Roots > Unclassified | place...
CCCTCCTAGGGGAGGGACAGGCCGCGCAGCGGCCAGGGTGGGGAAGTCACGACCGGGCTGAGCGCTTCAGGACGAGCCCCCGCCAATCCCTGGACTCTGAGCTCCGACCACACTTCCCCACCCGTCTCGCTTCGCTCGCCACCCTCCCCAAGGAGGGGAGGGAATGCGCTGTTTCACGTGGAACCTGTCGCCGTCCCTACGGAATCAGCAAGCTCGCGCCCACCGTCGAACGGCTCTCCAGCGCCTCATGCGCCTTGCGCGCGTCGGCCAGCGCAAACGTCTGCCCGATCTCGATGTCGATCTTGCCCGACGCGACCATGCCGAACACCAGCCCCGCGCTCTCGTCCAGCTCCTGCGGCGTCGCCACATAGTCGAACAGGGTCGGCCGCGTCAGGTACAGCGAGCCGCCGGCGGCCAGCCGGGCAGGCGGGAAGGGCGGTACGGGCCCCGACGCATTGCCGAAGCTGACGAACAGCCCGCGCCGCGCCAGGCTGGCCAGCGTGCCCTCGAAGGTGTCCTTGCCCACCGAGTCATAGGCCACCGGCACGCCCTTGCCGCCGGTGATCCGCTTCACCTCGGCGGCCACGTCCTGCTCGCGGTAGAGGATCACGTGGTCGGCCCCCAGCGCGCGCGCCTTGGCCGCCTTGTCCTCGGAGCCCACGGTGGCGATCACCTCGGCGCCGATCGCCTTCAGCCATTGGGTCATGATCTGGCCCACGCCGCCGACGGCCGCGTGCACCAGCACCTGTTCGCCGGCCTTCACCGGATAGGTGCGGCGGATGAAGGCCTCCGTGGTCATGCCCTTCAGCAGGATGGCCGCCGCGACCTGGGCGCTGATCGCCTCGGGGATCGCCACCGCCCGATTCTCCTGCACCAGGCTGGCCTCGGCATAGGCGCCGCCGGCGCTGGCGCTGGCCGCGCGGTCGCCGACCTTGAAGCGGGTGACCCCTTCGCCCACCGCCTCGACCACGCCCGCGGCCTCGCCACCGGGGATCGCCGGCAGCTTCACCGGATAGAGCCCGGACCGCTGGTAGGTCTCGATGAAGTTGATCCCGATCGCCTCATGGCGCAGCAGGATCTGGCCCGGCCCCGGCTTGGGTGTGTCGACGTCCTCGAACTGCAGGACCTCGGGGCCGCCGGTCGCGTGGAAACGGATCGCCTTCATCAGCCGATGGTCCTTTGGAAGAATTGCAGGGTGCGCCCGCCGGCCTTGGCGGCGTCGGTCGCGTCGTAGTGTTCGCCGCCCACCCGGGCGAAGGCGTGGTCGCGGCCGGGGTAGGTGTAGGCCTCGACCTGCGGATGGTTCTTCAGCGCCGCCAGGATCATCGCCTGCGCTTCCTTCGGCACGAACTGGTCCTCTTCGGCGATGTGCAGCATCAACGGCCGGGTCAGGTTGGCTGCCTCGGAGATGCGGTTCTCGATGCCGACGCCGTAGTAGGAGACCGCGGCGTCGGCGTCGGTCCGCGTGGCGGTCAGGAAGGCCAGGAGGCCGCCCAGGCAGAAGCCCACCGCGCCCACCTTGTCGTTGGACTGGATATCGGCGCGGATCACCGTGACCGTCGCCTGGATGTCCTTCACCCCGGTCTCGACGTCGAAGGCGTTGAACAGCTCGAACGCCCGCTTCCACTCGGCCTCGGACTTGTCGGTGATGTCGATGCCGGGCTCGATGCGCCAGAACAGGTCCGGGCAGATGGCGAGGTAGCCCTGGCCCGCCAGGCCGTCGGTGATGTCGCGCATCACCTGGTTCACCCCGAAGATCTCCTGGATGACCACGACGGCGGGGGCCTTTTCGCCCTTCGGCCGCGCCACATAGGCCGAGAACTCGCCGTCCGGCGTCTTGATGCTGATCGTTTCGCCCATCTCGCACTCTCCCAAGGCTTGCCTACTAGCGCACATGCCCCTCGCACGGCCATATGGTCAGCCAGGATAGGAAGGGCCAGACGTCATGAAGATGACCATCGAGGTGGACTGCACCCCGGAGGAGGCGCGCCGGTTCATGGGCCTGCCCGACGTGAGTGGGCTGAACGACCACCTGGTGAGCGAGATGAGCAAGCGCATCGACGCCAACATCAACATGCTCAACCCCGAGGACTTCATGAAGAACTGGATGAGCTTCGGGACCGGGGCCCAGGAGCAGTTCCGCAAATTCATGGAAGTCGCCACGACCAAGAAATGACCGACACCATCTATGCGCCGGCGACGGCCGCGGGCCGGGCCGCCGTCGCCGTGGTGCGGATTTCGGGCCCGAAGACGGTCGAGGTGCTGGAGGCGCTGACGGGCGGCGTCCCCCAGGCGCGGCACGCCGCCTTGCGCACCCTGGTAGGCCCCGACGACGAACCGATCGACCGAGCCCTGGTGCTCTTCTTCCCCGGCCCGGCGAGCTACACCGGCGAGGACGTGGCCGAGTTCCACGTGCACGGCGGGTCCGCCGTGGTCGAGGCGGTGCTGGACGCCCTGTCCGACCACGGCCTGCGGCTGGCGCAACCCGGGGAGTTCACCCGCCGCGCCTTCGAGAACGGCAAGCTGGACCTGGCCCAGGCCGAGGGCGTCGCCGACCTGGTCGACGCCGAGACCGACGCCCAACGCCGACAGGCGCTGGAACAGCTGGGCGGGCGGCTCTCCGGCGTGCAGGCCCGCTGGAGCGAGGCGCTGCTCGAGGCGCTGGCGATGCTGGAGGCCGCGGTCGATTTCCCCGACGAGGAGGTGCCGCAGGACGTCGCCGCCCGCGCCCGCCCGGCGCTGGAGCGGCTGGCCGACGAGCTGGAGGCCGCGGCCGCCGACGCCGAGCGCGGCGAACGGGTGCGCGAGGGCTACCGCATCGCCCTGATCGGAGCCCCGAACGCCGGCAAGAGCACGCTGCTGAACGCGCTCTCCGAACGCGACGCCGCCATCGTCACCGCCACCCCGGGGACCACGCGCGACATCATCGAGGTGCCGGTGGTGCTGGCCGGCTACAAGGCCCTGCTGGCCGACACCGCGGGCCTGCGCGAGACCGGTGACGAGATCGAGGCCGAGGGCGTGCGCCGCGCCCGGGCCTGGGCGGCGGGCGCGGACCTGCGCCTGTGGCTGGTGGACGGCTCGGCCGAGACCATGCCGCCGTCGCCGATGGAGCTCCGCGAAGGCGACCTCTGCCTGATCACCAAGCGCGACCTGCCCAACGGAAAGGCCGGCGCCGCCGCCGCGGCCAAGGCGCGCCGCCTGCGCGTCGGCTGCGCCGAGATCACCGCGCGCGGGCCCGGCGACATCGCCTGGCTGAAGTCGACCCTGGAGGAACGGATCATCGACGCCCTGGCCGGCGCCGAACCCCCCGCCGCCACCCGCATCCGCCACCAGGAACTGCTGACGGAAGCCGCCGAACGCCTCCGCCACGCCCTCAGCCACGACGAACGCCTGGAACTGGCGGCGGAGGACGTGAGGCTGGCGGCGAGGGCCCTGGACCGCGTCACCGGCCGGATCGACCCGGAACAGGTGCTGGGGAGGATTTTCTCGACGTTCTGCATCGGCAAGTGAGCGCGCGCATTCCCTCCCCTCCATGGGGAGGGACAGCTCGGCGAAGCCGAGCAGGGTGGGGAAGTGTGGGGCAGAACTCGGCCTGGTGTGATGATCGTGACTCCCCCACCCGTCTCGCTTCGCTCGCCACCCTCCCCAGAAGGGGAGGGAATGCTGCGCCACTGTTTCACGTGAAACGCTGCGCCCTTTCCCCTATATCCCGCCCCTCATGACCTGGGATGTGATCGTCATCGGTGGGGGACACGCGGGCTGCGAGGCGGCCGCCGCGTCGGCGCGGGCCGGCGCCAGCACCCTCTTGCTCACCCACAAACTCGAGACCATCGGCGAGATGAGCTGCAACCCGGCCATCGGCGGCCTGGGCAAGGGCCACCTGGTCCGCGAGATCGACGCCCTGGACGGCCTGATGGGACGGCTGGCCGACGTGGCCGGCATCCAGTTCCGGATGCTGAACCGCTCCAAGGGCGCCGCCGTGCGCGGCCCCCGCAGCCAGATCGACCGCCGCCTCTACCGCGAAGCCATGCAGGCCGAACTCGCACAGACCCCAAACCTGGAAACCCGGGCCGAGGCTGTCGAGGACCTGATCGTCACCGATGGCGTGGTCCAGGGCGTCGTCGGCGCCAGCGGGACCGAATACCGCGCCGGCCGCGTCGTACTCACCACCGGCACCTTCCTGAAGGGCGTGATCCACCAGGGCGAACAGCGCATCCCCGCCGGCCGCATCGGCGACGCCCCGGCCATCGGCCTGTCGGACCGCCTTTACGCGTCGGGCCTGAAGATGGGCCGCCTGAAGACCGGCACCCCCGCGCGCCTCGACGGTTCGACCATCGCCTGGGACCGCCTGGAGATGCAGGCGGCCGACGCCGAGCCGATCCCGTTCTCGTTCCTGACCGACCGCATCACCACCCCGCAGGTCGAGTGCGGCATCACCTACACGACCGAGGCGACCCACCAAATCATCGCCGATCGCCTCGGCGAGAGCGCCGTCTATGGCGGCCGAGCGACGGGCCGGGGTCCGCGCTACTGCCCGTCGATCGAGGACAAGGTCGTCCGCTTCCGCGACAAGACGAGCCACCAGATCTTCCTGGAGCCCGAGGGCCTGGACGACGACACGGTCTATCCGAACGGCATCTCCACCTCGGTCTCGGCCGAGACCCAGGACCTGTTCCTGCGCACCATCCCGGGCCTGGAGCAGGTGGTCGTGCGCCGCCACGGCTATGCGATCGAATACGACTACGTCGACCCGCGCGAGCTCTACCCGACCCTGGAGGTCAAGCGCCTGCCGGGCCTCTACCTCGCCGGCCAGATCAACGGCACCACGGGTTACGAGGAGGCGGGGGCCCAGGGCCTGGTCGCCGGCCTGAACGCCGCCCGCGCCGCCTCCGGCGCCGAGCCGGCCGCCTTCGCCCGCGACGAGGCCTACATCGGCGTCCTGATCGACGACCTGGTCACCAAGGGGGTGACCGAGCCCTATCGCATGTTCACCAGCCGCGCCGAGTTCCGCCTGACGCTCCGCGCCGACAACGCCGACCAGCGCCTGACCGCCAAGGGCGTCGCCCTGGGCATGGTCGGCCCCGGCCGGGCCGCGATCTTTCATGCCAAAAGTGGCGCGCTGGTGAGCGCCCGCGCGGAGGCGAAGGCGCTCACCCTGACGCCCGCCGAAGCCGCCAAGGCCGGCCTGCCGGTGAAGGCCGACGGCCAGCGCCGCAACGTCGTCGAGCTCCTGGCCTATCCGACCATCGCCTTCGAAGACCTCGCCCGCATCTGGCCGCAGATCGGCGCCTGGGACGCCGCCGTGCGCGAGCAGGTGGAGATCGACGCCTCCTACGCCGGCTACCTGGACCGCCAGGCCGCCGACGCCGAGGCCTTCCGCCGCGACGAGGACCTGCGCCTGCCGGGCGAGCTGGACTACGCCGCCATCGGCGGCCTCTCCAACGAGGTGCGGGAGAAGCTGCTGGCGGTGCGCCCGCTAACGCTCGGCCAGGCCGCCCGCATCGAAGGCGTCACGCCCGGCGCCCTGACCGCGCTCCTGGCCCACGTCCGCCGCCGCGCGGCCTGAGGATGGCGGTCACCGACGCCGACAGCTTCGCCCGCACGGCCAAGGCCACCCCGGCGCAGATGGCGGACCTGCACCGCTTCCTCGAGCTGCTGACCGCCGGCAACGCGGTCATGAACCTCGTCGGCCCCGCCACCCTGCCGGACTTCTGGAACCGCCACGCCTGGGATAGCGCCCAGCTGCTGCGCCTCGCGCCGAACGCCACCACCTGGGCCGACCTGGGCGCCGGCGCCGGCTTCCCCGGCGTCGTGCTGGCGATCCTCAAGAAGGGCCACGGCGACGCCCACATCCACCTCGTCGAGAGCATGGCCAAGCGGTGCCGGTTCCTCACCGAGGTGGTGACAGCCCTCGATCTGCCCGCCACCGTGCACCACGAGAGGGCGGAAAACCTGTCCCTGGCTGTGGACATCGTCACCGCCCGGGCTTGCGCGCCGCTTCACCGCCTGTTCGGGTATGCCCGGCCATACTTGGCGGCAGGCGCGCAGGGGCTGTTCCTCAAGGGACAAGATGTAGTGGCGGACATGACAGAGGCCGCAAGATATTGGGAGTATGAGGCCGACGTGGTACCGTCGCTAAGTGACCGTGGAGGCCGCATCGTGCGCGTGAAGAGGCTTGGCCGTGCCCGTAAAGTCTGACCGAGCCCTACGCGTCCTGGTGGTCGCCAACCAGAAGGGCGGCGTGGGCAAGACCACGACGGCGATCAATCTGGGCACCGCCCTGGCCGCGGTCGGCGAGAAGGTGCTGCTGGTCGACGCCGATCCGCAGGGCAACGCCTCCACCGGCCTCGGCATCGGCCGAGCGCTGCGCAAGACCACCCTCTACGACGTGCTGATGGGCGAGAAGTCGCTGCTGGAGTCGGTGGTGAAGACCGCCGTGCCGGGACTGGACCTCATTCCGTCCGATCCGGACCTTTCGGGCGTCGAGCTGGAGCTGGGCCACCAGACCGGTCGCTCGTTCAAGCTGCGCGATGCGGTGGCCCCCCTGAAGGGCGGGCGCGAGTACAGCTACATCCTGATCGACTGCCCGCCGTCGCTGAACCTGCTCACCGTCAACGCCATGGCCGCGGCCGACGCCGTGCTGGTGCCGCTGCAATGCGAATTCTTCGCCCTGGAAGGCCTCTCCCAGCTGATGCGCACCATCGAGCTGGTGCGCGGCAGCCTGAACCCGGCGCTGGAGCTGCAGGGCATCGTGCTGACCATGTACGACCGGCGCAATTCGCTGAGCGAGCAGGTGGCGGGCGACGTGCGCAGCCACTTCGGTGAGGCGGTCTACCAGACGGTGATCCCGCGCAACGTCCGCGTCAGCGAGGCCCCGTCGTTCGGCAAGCCGGCCCTCGTCTACGACCTGCGCTGCGCTGGCAGCCAGGCCTACCTGAAACTCGCGCGCGAAGTGGTGCTGCGCGAGCGTCGTCGTCGGACGGCGCAATTGGAGTTGAGCTGATGGCTGAGAACCGCAGAGGACTGGGCCGCGGCCTGTCGGCCCTGCTCGGCGAGGTCGAGGAGATCCCCCACGCCGTCGAACCCGCCGCCGGCGTACGCGAACTGCCGATCGAACTGATCCATCGCAACCCCGAACAACCGCGGCAGAACTTCTCCGCCGAGGAGATCGAAGAGCTCACCAATTCGGTCCGCGAGAAGGGGATCCTGCAGCCGATCCTGGTGCGCCCCTCGCCGCGGACGCCCGGCGAATACGAGATCGTGGCCGGTGAGCGCCGCTGGCGGGCCGCCCAGGCCGCCGGCCTGGCGTCGATCCCGGCCCTGGTGCGGCAGCTGGCCGACGACGAAGCGCTCGAGATCGCCATCATCGAGAACGTCCAGCGCGCCGACCTCAACCCGATGGAAGAGGCGCGCGCCTACCGCGCCCTGATGGACCGCCACAGCTACACCCAGGACAAGGTGGCCGGCGCGGTCGGCAAGAGCCGCAGCCACGTGGCCAACACCATGCGCCTGACCGCCTTGCCCGAGGCGGTGCAGGAGCACCTGGTGGCCGGTCGGCTAACGGCGGGCCACGCGCGGGCGTTGCTCTCGGGCGGCAACGCCGAGCAGCTGGCCGACCTGATCGTGTCGCGCGGCCTGTCGGTCCGCGAGGCCGAGGCGCTGGCCAAGCCCACCGGCGCCGGCGGCGCGACGAAGAAGGCCTCCGGCCCGCGTAAGACCAAGGACGCCGACACCGCCTCCCTGGAAGCCGACCTTGAAGAGGCGCTGGGCATGAGCGTCGACGTCACCGACCGCGGCGGCGCTGGCGAGGTGCGCATCCGCTACGCCAGCCTGGAGCAGCTGGACGAGATCTGCCGGCGGCTGACGCGCAAATGATCCTCGCGGCCGGCGCGCGGGTGATGCTGCGCCGGATCGCGGCGGAGGACCTGGCCGAGGCCGTGAAGCACCTCTACACGCTCTCGATCGTCGAGCCGCTGACCGAAATGGCCCGCCTCAGCGAGGCCTTCGCCGAAACGGGATTTTGGACTGAGGACGCCGGTGCGGTGGCGGTCACCGTCGAGGGCCGCCTGGTCGGCACCCAGCAATTCTATCGAGCGGGTCCCGGCATCCACGGCTACGAGATCGGTTACATCCTCCACGCCGAGGCCGATCGCGGGAAGGGCCACGCGAGTGAAGCCCTGCGCCTGTTCGGCGACCTGCTGTTCGCCGAGCGGCCGGCCTGCCACCGGCTGCAGCTGATCATCGAGACCTGGAACGACGCGTCCGCCCGCCTGGCGGAAGCCTGCGGCTACAAGCGCGAGGGCATACTGCGGCGCGCAGGTTACAGCTCCGAACTGCCGGAGGACTGCTTCCTCTATTCGCGCATCCGAGGCGACGCCTAGCTATCGCCCTCGCCGCCGTCCTCGCCCTGCGCGGCCTTCTGGTCGATGTTGGTGGGCGCGGTCTTGACCCCGGTGCGGTCCTCGGCGCGGGCCCCCTCCAGGATGCCCACCAGCCCGTAGTTCCCCTCGTGGCAGGCGTACTCATAGACCTGCCCCTTGATCCGCGAGAACTCGTACTCGCCGCCCCAGGGCTGCGCGAACACGGTGGGGTCTTCCACCCAGAAGGCGTAGTGCATGCGGCCCGGACCCACTGGCGTGAAACGCTCGGTCACCTTCAGGTGCTCGGAGCTGCCGCGGAAGCTCTGCTCGGGGTGGTAGTTGGTGGTCTCGACCACCAGGGTGTCGCCCTCCCACCAGCCGATCGAGTCGCCCATCCAGGGCCGCACCGAGGCCGGCAGGTGCTGCCTGGTGTTCAGCCGCACGATGCGGGCGTCATGCACCATCTCGACGTCGATCAGCACCGCGTCCTTGGTCTGCACGAACTGGTAGGTGTTGTTGTAGAGCCCGGGCAGCATCACCGGCCCGGACGAGTTGCCGAACGACAGCAGGCAGCGCTCGCCCAGCGCACGGCTCTCGGGGTTGTCGCTGGGCGACATGCCCTTGGGCAGGCCGCGTCCGCCGAAGGGAGAGGCCTTGATGTCCTTGCGCATCGGCACGCGGCCGTCGGCGGTGGAGGTGATGTATCCGTTGCGGGGCTTGCCTGCGACGCGCATCACCGTGTCGCCAGGGTCGGTCCAGCCGGCGTTGTAGTTGCAGTTGGTGCCGCGGCCGCCGGAGCAGTCGGCGGGCAGGTCGGTGACCTTCAGGTTGGGGTCGGTCGGCTTGGCGGCCAGGCGCAGGATCGCCTGGTTCTTGCCCTCGATCTCGCCCGCCTTCTCCTCGCTCAGCATCAGGCTGTCGCCCCAGCGCGGATTGCGCTCCAGCCGGGTCATGCTGGTGTTGGTCCAGACCCCCTCGAGGCTGGGATGGCCGTCGGCCAGGCGCGGGGCCTTGTAGGTGGTGACCGGCCGCGGCGCCTGTTCGGCCGCCAGCGCCGGAGCGCCCAGGGCGGCGATCGCCGCGGCGATGAGAAGTCCCTTGAGCATCGTCAGCCTCCCAGCCCAGCGCGCTGTCCGCGCGTCTTCAAAGGTTCGGTATGGTGAGCCTAGGCCGACGCGCGGCCGAACTCAACGGCGCCCCTTCGCGCGCACGGCGGCGACCACCTCGTTCACCGCGTCGATGACCGCCTGCGGCTTGGCGAACCAGATGTAGTGGCCGGCGTCCACCTGGCGATTTTCGCCGCGGGTCGAGAGTGCGGCGGCCTCGTCGTGCATGGCGCTCCACAGCTTGGCCGCTGCAGCGGCTTCCTCCGGCGGGCCGCCCGTCCCCCGCACCGTCCCGGTCGCCGTCAGCACGATCAGCGGCATGTCGCCGAGCTTGCGCAGGCTGGCGTCGATCTGGTCGGAGTCGGCGCCCGGCATCGAGTCGACCTCGGAGCCCAGGTTCTGCAGCCGCTTTGGATCGGTCTGCCGCGCCATCAGGGCGGCCCGGTAGGCCTCCGGCAGCCCCGCCCCTGGCGGCGGGAAGCAGGTCGCATAGTCCGCATCGCCCGGCTTGATCTCCCCCGCGATCAGCCGCGCGGGGCAGCGGCGTTGCTGAGCGCTCCGCTGGTCGTTCAGCGCCGACGAGACCGGGGCGGCGGCGTGCGTCCGAGCCTGCTGGTGCGGGTTGGAGGGGTCGACGAGGACGATGCCGGCCACCTCCTTCGGATGCAGCGAGGCGTAGAGGCGCACGTCCAGGCCGGCCATCGAGTGGCCGACCAGCACATAGGGCCCCTTGATCCCGGCCGCCTTCAGCATCGCCCGCTCGTCGGCGACGATCGCCGCGGTGGTCCGCGGCAGCGGGCCGGGGTCGCTGAATTCGTTGCCCGCGCGGTCGAAGGCGCAGACCCGGGTGGTCTCCGCCAGGGTCGGATGGATCGTCGCCCAGGTGCTGGCGCCCGAGCCGAAGCCGGCGTCGAGCACCACAGTGGGTGAGCCTTCGCCGAGGCAGAAGAGGTTCATCTTCCGCCCGTCGGGCAGCGTGACCAGCCGGGCGGGGTGATAGTAGGTGTCGGCCGGCAACGGCGCGGCGGCCAGCGCCGGCGAGGCGCTCAGCAGCGCAACGGCGATGAGGATGGTTCTAAGCATTGGACGCCTCCCGGGGGAGCTAAGCATCTTTTGCACAGGCGTCACCTCCGGTTTTCGCTCAAGGCGGCCGCGAGGTCGGGATGCAGGGGCGGCAGGGCCATCATCGGCAGGTAGAGGTCCGCCCAGTCGAAATTGTCCTCCTCGATGAGCCGGATCTTCCAGTCGCGGCGCCAGCGCCTCAGCTGTTTCTCGAAGTGGATAGCTGCGGTGACCTCGCCGAACCCGCAGAAGAAGACGAGGCGGCCGACGCCATGCTTGGCCGAGAAGCCGGGAATCTCCTTGGCTTTGTGCTCGGCGACCCGCCGCTCAAGCGAATTGGTGACGCCGACGTAGAGCGTGCCGTACCAGCCGCTGGCGAGGATGTAGACCCAGTAGGTCTTCTCGCACCCACGCCAAACCCCCACGAGTGTCATCCCGGTTTTGGCGCAGCCAAAGACCGGGACCCATAAGCGCCTATGTTGCCATAATGTTCACGTCGGCGCCACGGCGTCTTCCATCGAAGCGCGGAGTTTAGGGGTCCCGGTCTTCGCCTTCGGCGAAACCGGGATGACACACATGATGGAGGAGCGCGCTAGAGTCCCAGCCGCCGCGCGCGGCTCGCCACCGTCAGCGCCAGCCGTTCGGCGATCAGCCGGTCCGGCGAGCCCGCGGTTTTGCAGGCCCGGTCGGCGGCGAGGATTTCGGGCTGGACGCGGTCCAGGTCGTCGAGGGTCCAGGCGCGGGCCTGGCGCAGGAACTCGCGCTCTTGCTTCCAGAACACGCCCGAGGCCTTGGCCGCCTCGGCCAGCCCCGCGCCGGCCTTGGCCAGGGTCAGGGTGCGACGCAGCTTGCCGAGGTGCATGCCGATGGCGCGGACAGCGGCGGGCCCGCTCTCGCCCTCCTGCGCGGCGCGGCGCAGGCCAGCCTGGGCGTCGCCGAGCCGGCCCCCGAAGGCGTCGGACGCCGCGTCGAACAGCGACGCCTCGGGCTCGACGCCCAGGAACGGCTCCAGGTCGGCCGGCGTGGCGGTCGTGTTGCTGCCGGGGCCGAGGTAGAGGGCCAGTCGCTCGATCTCCTGGCGCGCGACCCCGCGCTCCTTGGGCATACGGGCGACGAACAGGCTGAGCGCTTCCTGGTTCAGGGACACCTGGTCCTTGGCCAGCGTCTCGCGCACCAGGCGCGCCACGTCGCCGGGCTCGTCCTCGTAGCAGGGGATGGTCGCCGCGGCCGGCGCCTTCTCGGCGGCTTTCCGCAAGGCGGAGTCGCGGCCCAGGTTCCCGGCCTCGATCAGGAAGAAGGCGTCCGGGTTCAACTCCCCCTTGGCGTGGCGGTCCAGCGCCTCGGCGGCCAGCTTGTCGGCGGCGGGCTTCTCGGCGGTGAGGCGCAGGCGCACCAGGCGCCGGCCGCCCATCAGCGACTGGGCGGCGAGTTCGCCTTCCAGCCGGCCGCCGTCATCGGCGAGGTCCTGCTCGGTCAGCAGGGCGACGTCGAAGGGGTCGTCGGGGTTGGGGACCAGCTTCGCCGCCAGCGCATGGCCGCGATCGCGCACGACGCCGGAGTCGCGGCCGTAAATCAGGGCCGCGCGGACGGACGGATCGGGTCTTGCGACGAAGCGCTCGATATCCGGCCGCTTGGAGAGGATCACTTGGCGCCAGAGCCTGTCCCGATTGGCTTGCCAATCGGGATCAACAGGCTCGCTCCCTTTTCTCGACCCGCATCCCTATCGTGAAGCCACGGGCTTCACGGGATGCGGGGCGGCGACCTTTCCGCCGTTCGCCAGCCAGACCGCCAGCTCCAACTCGATCCGCCGCGCGGCCTCCTGAGCGGCGCGGTCCTGGGCGTCCTGCTGGGCCGAGATCGAGGCGTAGGGCTGGTCGGCGCTGTCGTAGGTCAGCTCGACGCGGACCACGCCGGACTTGGCGAGCGCGCCCGAGGGCAGCGTCTTCAGCACATAGGCCGCGGTCAGCACGTACTCGTAGCGGGTCGCGGTGTTGTCGATCCGCACGCCGCGGGGATAGCGCGCTTCGCCCAGCGACAGGTCCATGGCGTAGGCCGGCGCCGCCGAATGGTCCTTAGCGAAGGCGTCGTCCAGGTGTTGGCGCATCAGGTAGCCGGTGCGGCCTTCGGGGGCCTTCACCTGGATGGCGACCAGGCCCTTCACCACGGCGGCGTCGCCGTAGAGCGGCTGGAAGCCGGCGCAGGCGCCGAGCGCGAGGGTCGCGGCGAGGGTCAGGGCGAGCGGAAGTCTCATGCGGCCACGATATTCACGATGCGGTCCTTGACCACAATGATCTTGCGGATCGTCAGGCCCTCCAGGCGCTTCGCGATCTCGGGATCATCGCGCAGGATCCGCTCCACCTCGGCCTGTTCGGCCCCGGCGGGCGCGGAGATTTCGCCACGCCGCTTGCCGTTGACCTGCACGGGCAGGGTCTTGACCGCGTCCTCGGTCAGCGCCGGGTCATATTCGGGCCAGGGGGCCTCGACGACCATGCCCTCGCCGCCCACCCGGGCCCAGCACTCCTCGGCCAGGTGCGGCGTGAACGGCGCGATCAGGCGGGCGAAGGCCAGCAAGGCATCCTCGCGCGACGCCAGCATGACGGGATCGCCTTCCAGGGCGGGGCTGGCCTTCAGGATGTTCAGGAATTCGTACAGGCGCGCGATCGCCGAGTTGAAGCGGAAGCTGTCGATCGCCTCGGTCACCGCCTTGATGGTGCGGTGGCTCATGCGCCGCAGCTCGTGCGCTGCGGCGATGTGGTCATCTTCGATGTTGGGCGGGTCGATGCCGCCGATCGGGTGGGTGTCGAATTCCTCCCAGACCCGGTTCACGAAGCGCCAGGCGCCCTGCACGCCGCTGGTGGACCATTGGGTGTCGCGCTCCGGCGGGCTGTCGGACAGTACGAACAGGCGCGCCGCGTCGACGCCGAACACCTCGAAGATCTCCTCCGGGGCCACGGTGTTCCGCTTCGATTTCGCCATCTTCTCGACGTCGCCCACCGAGACGGGTTCGCCGGTGGCGATCAGCCTGGCCGTGCGAATGTTGCCCTGGGCGGTGACCTCGACCTCGCTCGGCTCGACCCAGTCACCGTTCTGCCGGCGGTAGGTCTCGTGGGTGACCATCCCTTGCGTGAACAGCCCCGCGAACGGCTCGCGCACGCTCAGCTGGCCGTCGTCGGCCAGGGCCTTGGTGGTGAAGCGGGCGTACAGCAGGTGCAGCACCGCGTGCTCGATGCCGCCGATGTACTGGTCCACCGGCATCCAGTAGTCGGCCGCCGCCTTGTCGATCGGCTCGGCGGCGTCGGCGTTGGCGAAGCGGGCGAAGTA
>Ga0307511_10004781_pt1 | contig 13848 bp, 13 predicted proteins | sample 13_EM_MG_FD_200266 | JGI IMG/M metagenome (GOLD analysis project Ga0307511, IMG submission 200266) | Populus trichocarpa ectomycorrhiza microbial communities from riparian zone in the Pacific Northwest, United States - 13_EM | ecosystem: Host-associated > Plants > Roots > Unclassified | place...
ACGACGATGAGTAGATCAACTTCGAAGACATCAGCCTTGAAATCGTTCAAGACTTTTGGACAAGCGGAAACTATTGCAACACCTTCAAGTAACGAAGATCCTCCAACAAACACAAGAAGCGCCACACTTGAGAAACCCCCAAGTCAATTGTTTAAACTGAACGAGACAGAGTCCTCGCCCTCATTCCTGACGAACAAGACCTCACCTCCGCTGCTACCAACCTTGCAGAAGATATCTTTAATGTTTTCCTAAAAGTACTGATTCGCACCGGTTGAATTAACCTGGCAATCCCGCGTTCCTTCTTGTTGTTTTAATTGTCGTTCTGAATTGACAATGGAGGAAGGTATGGTGAACAAAGTATCTATCGGATGTTTTCATTGTTCCCTTTGTCATGACTGCATGCTATGGATGATTTGGAAGTTAAATTGGTCTCCTACTGTTCATTGCAAAGACTGCGATTTTCATAACTGTCGTGCTTGCACTTGTTATTTCGGACTACCTCCAGCTTGGGCAAGACAACAAGAGTAGGAAATCCTTTTAAGTTGGGAAGTGTAACGGAAGAGCGTTTCTTATAATTGTCTTAGTACGCATTTCCTAGCACCTATCATGTATACCTCATAGCTCGAGCATAGTACCTTATGCACTACTGCCTTGAGCGTATCCAGTCCTTATGTACTTTTCCTTTATCGTGATGCATTACGCATCCACACCTGTATTTCTGAGTACTGGAGGCCTGACCTCCCACACCTGTATTTATAGTCACGGAGGAGTGCTTTCTGGAACGGCCAGAAAGCAGGTTTTCTGGAAAGGCCAGAAAACAGGTTTTTCAGACTCCAGAAGGCTTGCCGGCTAGTATAAGTACTGAGCCGATCTGCCCTTCTGGAGGAGGATTCTCAGATCAGATCACTTCAGACAGAGTTCAGACAAGCCTTAGATAGCTTCAATACAGAGAGATTACACCTGTTAATTCTCTTCCCGCTTGGGAAATCTGTATGCTCTCAAAGACCCTCTGAGTCCTCGACTTAGCGGAACCAATAACAGACATACACTATCAGCCCACTGATAGTATAGACTCTGTTAAACGGCCCGCGGTGCTACTATTGGCATCGCCCATTACACCAGTGTCACCGATCTAGCTTATGCCATCGACCACCCTAGATAAGTATTAGCAGCCCACCACTATTGTAGGCATCGCTAATCATTTTCGAGGTAGGCATTGCCGCCAGAACTGGGAACTATGGGATACGGAAGCCATGGGTGGGTGTTGGGGACACAGTTTGGGTAGCGCAAGATTTTGCTATTTTACGGTTATCTTGGGAGCACAGAATTATGTTTATAGTTATTTATAAAGGAATTGCTTGCAAAACAGAATCTCCGCATTATGAGAATATCCTGTGGTGCTAAGGGATATATGTGATTTACACAAATGCCGTAATGCCTATAGCACTTTGTAAGCTACATAATGACTTAGAATATATTTCTGGGACCCTGATGCACCTGACTCATAGCATTGTTAGAGACGTATGGGACGATGTATGGCACATGTGAAGCATGCAGGACACGAGAGGACAAAGTCGGATTGCCCTAACGCACATGACGCACCAGACGCACTCCAGCATCCTAACGCAAATGTTTTTTTGCTGATGAAGGGTGGTGACAGTGGCTTTGGTAACGGCCTGCGCACTTGTTGTAGTCGCAGTCGGTGTGCTTGAAGTTGATACAGACTCGAGAAACCATTGTGAATTCTACTGGGATGGGAGAGATAGATAGGTTGTTGGTGGTAATAGAAATATCCTGAAGTTCAGTTTTATCTTCCGTGGGATCGATGCTCTGAGGAATGAAGTCTTGTTCTTTGGTGGGATTCAGGGACTATTTATGCTTTCTTGATAGACCTGCTAGGAACAGGTTTTCTTTGCCAGCCATATGGTCGATAACTAAGTCGAATTCTCGCATATAAGCTTACCAGCGAGGTAGCTTCTGAGAAGTTTGTCATGGCCTGAGGAATGAGAGTAGTGGTTGGTGATTCATGAGAATCGTGAATATGTTGTCTCTGAGCTGTACTTCAAAAAACTTCAGGGAGTCAACAATAAAAAGTAACTCCTTTTGATAGATGAGGTACTTCAGCTGTGCGGGGATGAATTTCTGAGCGTAAAATCGACAGAGTCGAATTGATCCAAGTTCTCCTTGTCCTATCTATGATCTAAGTCCAATATCACTAGCATCGCATATCAAGTATCTTGGTTTTTCCGAGAAGTGGTTCCAGAATTTGAGAATCTGTAGAGAATTCACAAGTTCCTTGATTGTCTCGCGTGCCATGCTATGGGTGTCTGTCCATCTCTATGGTGTCTTTTCGCCTTGCAGTTCTGACAGGGCGCTTGACTAGGATACCAATTCCAGACAGAACTTGTTTAGGAATATAACAGCGCCGAGTATACCACGTAATTCCCTGCGGTTGGTGGGAATCTTGAAATCCAATACTTTCTTGTGCTTCTTGAGGTCCATGTGTGACCCATGCAGAGTTAATATGTGTACTAAGATATTGAGACATTTGGTGAAGAACTAGCACTTGCTAGCCTTCAACCAAACCTTCTGGTCTGGGAGCCATTGTAGAGCCTTTCATAAGGTAACTACATGTTCGTCGTAGGTATCTGAAAAGATAATAATATCATGGCTATAAATGACAAGATCCTTGAAGACCATGTCCTTAAAGATTTCGTACATGACTTGTACCATGGTGGCAGGAGCATTGCTGTCGCCTTGTTGCATGATACGACTGTGGTAATATCCCATTTGTGTGAGGAAGGTCGAGTCTTGTTCCAAGTCTACTTCGATTCTGATGTTGTAGTACCCATTTGCAAGGTCAATCTTACTTTAATATTTCCGAGCAGCAACTAGTAGCGTGCAACACGGGCGAATTTTTTCTGATTTTTTGGAGATCTACAGAGTTCTGAAGAATTCCTGAAGATCGGTTTGACCTATTTGGGTAATAAAATTGCCTAAATAGGTTAAAGGGCGAGTTTTTTGCCCAATTTTTGAAGATCTGGCCGATTTATACCCCCCTGAAACTCGAGCCGTGGTGCACACTAGCAACTAGCTCTCTGAGTTCCTCAATCCTTGGTAGGGGTCTGTGGTTGGTGTTAAACGCATCATGGCGATCCCTGGCATCCAGAATATGCCGTGGTTTGGTGGGATCATCTCATTTGGCTTGTACAAACAGAACTACTGCATTGGTATCATGTTCTGCATGACAAATCCGACCTAAGGTTTCTTTCCCTGTAAGCTGTTTAGTGAGCTCGGCATAGAATTTGGAGGGTGAGGGTCGCCATTTTGGCACCCATATAGAGCTGGCTTTCGGACTGATTCAGTGGTGGATAGTTTTGAGGGGTGGCAACTTGTTGGTTGTAGTTACTGGAAATAACTGAGTGAATTCAATAAAGGGGTTGAATTCCCGACTTCCTCCAAAATTCATAGCTGAGACCATTAATTCGAAGAGTGGTAGAAAGTAGTCTGGTACGTCGTCTTTTATGGAGAGTGCAGCAGAAGTGACTTGCCACGTAGCAAGCCCTGCTTTTTACTATGCCTTAATAGCAAAGGGTACCATCCCTTCGGGTTGGCTAGTATCAGGCTTTGGTCCTGCTCGGATTAAGGCGTTCAGTACTGTAAATAGCAGCTTGCATAGAATCATATCCCAGCCTGTAAGATGCGCTACATAGATGGTTCTTGTTTCCATATATCCTTCATAGTCCATTTGGACATCACATGCATTTTCTATCGCACCATTCGATCTCTTGATCGCAGTGTTAGTTGACTTCTTGTCGATACCATAGGTAGGTAGGCCACATAGGTGTACGAATATTATGCGTTAACGAGATCTCCCCCAGTGGTTTGTAAATCCACAAGGGCTAATGCAGGGTGGCCATTAACCTTGACCCAAACCCTCCTGTAGTCTAATTCTTCGGTAGAATATGGTTTTGCCTTGGTTTTCCCCTTGTAGTTGTTATTCATGATAACTGGTATGCTGGTGTATTGTAGGGATGGAACTTGTACAGTGGTGCGAATGGGTTGTTTGGATATTCGCTTCTCGCATTCCTTAAAGGTGTGACCAGGTGCACAGCACTATAGACACTGCCTATCCCTGATCAACTTCATCTTATCTTGTGACGTTAACGTCTTGTTAACCACTTCCCAGTCAGGATCCTTGGTGCTTGTTGTTTTCTTAGCAGGGATCCTTCCAGGATTAGAACTTGTGTTCTTGCTGTCTGTTTTCCATTCTCTATGGTTATTGCGACTGAGGTTCGGAATTGGTTGCGTATTTGGTTGATGTGCAGATTTAGGAGTGGTTGAGATAAGCCCATGTTTTCGTACAGGCTCGTATGATTCCGCCTTCTTAAATAGATCATTGAACGTTCAAGAATCAAGTATTTGGGGAACCAGGGTATTTTCCATGTATTCCAGTAGGTGGTTTAGGAATTTTCTGCATTTGACTTCTTCCGAAATGCATTAGTTTCCATTCTTGTCGATGAATTTAATCTGAAGCTTTCTCAAGCAGTTAGCAAAAGTATTGATACCCATGTGTCGTCCATTCTTGAGGGGTGAGGCGGCCTTTCATTCTTTCTATAGTATGTCCTTCCTAGTGGAGGGAATGAGAAATTCCCGTAGTACCAGCATTAAGCTGAAAAAGCATGCCTTGTCCTTTTCCTTGACGAGGTGGTGGTTATAAGTAGTGAGTGCGCTGCCTTACAGTTTGAATCCAATGAAGTCTAATGCTTCCTTCAATACCAATCTTATACCTCTAATACTTAACCATCTCTGTATGGCATTGACCCAAGTGTCAACATACTGTGAGTCTCACCATTTCTTATCTTCACTGTTAAGATTTTCCGGAGCATTAATGTTGATACTCTGCATTCATTTTGACATTTTTGATGATGTTTCAGATGTAACAATTCCTGTCGTCGTTTCCTATTGTTATTGTTCTACTGTCTTACCGCAATCTGTCTGTTTCTTGATCTTTTTGACCTTCTTTGGTTAGAGTATAGTTCTTTAACTGTGAACTGACGAGCTGCTGCTAAAGTCATCACTACTAGAGCTACTATCGTCACCATTGTTATCTCCTCATCCTGCTGTTGTGTCACATTCTAGGGAAGGGGTTAGGTCATCATCGCCTTCTCCATTCCTTGCCAAGCCAGGATCAGAGTTAAATTCCACGATGTCATCTTCTGGCACGATGCTAGTGTGAGATCCCGTGCCGACTTCTGGTGTGGAATATTGGGTGGTTGGCGTCTCAGGAGGGTCCCTTCTGTCTTGTCCTTTTGGTCGTTTGGCTATAGGCGGGTCCTCAAACCATCCTAATACCACAAGTAAAAGAAGGTGCTGACCCCATAGCATGAAGGACATAATATCATCCTATTCCTTCAGGACCCAGTGAGGTTCTGTGAGTTAGGGAATCCTGGGGCGTTTTAGGTCCTCCACAAGTAGTGTGGTAAGCTCCAAATCCTTGCGTTCGAATAGAATAGTTGGGTTCCAAAGGAAGTGTTTGGTTTTTGCTTCAAGTAGCAGTTTGATGTCTTTTAGATGTAAGCAGAGAATGTATCCAAGGGTTTGTGTAAAGGCTAGGATATCATGTATTTGTGGATGTACTTTCTTCCAGTTTGTTTCTGTCATAGGAGGGGACTCGAATACCCATGTTGTGAGGGGAGAGTCTTCTTTTGGTTTTAGGACATCAACAGTGTAGATTCTGAGTGGTTTGAGTGATTCCTCGAATATTTCTAGTTCAGGAGTGTCTCTTTTCTTTTATGGTGTGTTGGGGATTAACTTCTTGATGTCTTTGGAAATCATAGCTAATGTTCGTGACTTGTTGTAGGTGTACGGCTTGTGGTATGCTGGAGGACATAATGTCGGTTACTCGTGTGGATATTAGTAGTTATTTTTCCCCATTGTCCATATATTATAGAGACAATTATATCGCCCCTGACATTAGTGATTTCCGATCGACTTCGGATGACTCTGGCTCGGCTGCCTTTTTGAATTATAGGCAGGATCGTGGGAACAAGGAGAGCACGGAACCTGGTTCTCATTTTCTTCCACTTCTATGATAGTAGGTACTCCTAAGGCCTGAGTCATACCAACGAAGCATAAGATGCCCTTCCAGATGGAAGGTTTTGAATATAGTGAGGGTGGTGGAAAGAAGGCTGTGAGGTGGTCACCTTATATGTAAGAATTAGATAGCTCAAACTCCTCGAGTTTTGAGCTGATGCTAACTGAAAGTGGTTCAGTTGAGTAGGAGGGTAGATGTACCTTACCTGTAAGGAATCTGATATTGGATGGAATAGGAAGTAGCTATGTAGTTCCTGCTGTACTTTCATATGTCTCTTCTAATAGTGAGAAGAATGAGGGTGAGCCTTGGGATGGTGATGCCTATTTGCATGCTGCAATTATTCCTGGGACGTTTGGTGCTGCAATATCTTATGCTCTCTGGTATAAGAAGCTGAATGGGGATTGTGGTTGCCAGGAATGCAAGAGATGGTGGCGATATTAGTAGGGTAAGGTGATGGAACGAGGGTTGAATTGTTTAATAGTGTATACCACTGCCCATTAGAGCTCTGCCTTGTCTTGTACAAGTTCTTCTGTTGACTGCAGGTTGAGAATGTCTCTGTCTCGGTGGTGGATTCTTGTTGCTAGCTTTTGTTGAATGTGATGTGTTTATTGAATGTGTTGATGTCTGATATAGGTAATACCTGAAAAGGTATTACAGAGATACCAATGGGTGATCAGTCTGTGATAATAGTTTTAACAGTTAGATTATTTTGTGTGTTAAAAAAAACGTAATGGGCGATGCCAATAGTAGCACCGCAGGCTGTTTAACAGAGTCTATACTATCATCGAAGTGATAGTATATGTCTGTTATTGGTTCTGCTAAGTTGAGGATTCAGAGAATCTTTCAGAGTATATAGATTTGCTAAACAGGAAGAGAATTAACAGGTGTAATCTCTCTATATTGAAGCTATCTAAGGCTTGTCTGAACTCTGTCTGAAGTGATCTGATCTGAGAATCCTCCTCCAGAAGGGAGGAATGGCTCAGTACTTGTACTAGCTTCCAAGCCTTCTGAAGTCTGAAAAACCTGTTTTCTGGCCTTTCTAGAAAACCTGCTTTCTGGCTGTTCCAGAAAGCACTCCTCCATGACCATAAATACAGGTGTGTGAGGTCAGGCCTCCAGTACTCAGAAATACAGGTGTGGATGCATAATGCATCATGATATAGGAAAAGTACATAAGGACCAGATACGCTCAAGATAATAGTATGTAAGGTACTATACTTGAGCTACATGGTATACATGATAGTTACTATGAAATGCACACTAAGACTATTATAAGAATCATTCATCGGTTACATCTTCTTCATTGAGCTGTTTAATGAGCTCAGCATAAAATTTCGAGGGTGAGGGTCACTATTTTGGTACTCATCTGTCACTGGAGTTTGGACAGATTCTGTAGTTGACAGTTCTGAGGAGTGGCAACTCGTTGGATTCAGTTGCCAGAAATAACTAGGTGAATTCAACAAGGTGGTTGAATTCCCGACTTTTTCTGACATTCATTGCTGAAACCATCAATTTGAAGAGTGGTAGAAGGTAGTCTGGTACTTCATCTTCTATGTCGAGTACAGCAGAAGTGACTTGCCTATAGCAAGCTCTGCTTTTCTCCATTCCTTGAGCAGAAACTATGCCATCTCTTCAGGTTGGATAGAAACAGACTTTGGTCCTGGTGGGATTCAGATACTCAGTACTATGAGCACTGGCATACGCAGAATCATATCCCAGCTGGCTAGGTGCCCTAAATAGAGCATTCTTGTTTCCGTGTATACTCTGTAGTCCATTTGGATATCACATGCTTATTCTATCACACTCTTCAATTGTTTAATCGTAGTGTTAATTAACTTCTTCTCAATACCGTAGGTAGGTAGGCTATCTAGATGTACGAATTGGGCATTGATAAAATTTCCGCTTGTAATCAGGGAATCCATAAGGGCTAATGCAGGGTGGCTGTTAACCTTGACTCGAACCCTGCTATAGTCTAATCCTTCGTTGGACTGGGGTTTTGCCTTTGTTTTGCCCTTGTAGTTGTTCTTGGTACTAATTTGTTTACTACTTTATTTCAATGATAGGTCTTATGTGGCGGTGTGAATGAGTTGTTTGTACATTCCCTTCCTACATTCCTTGAAGGTGTAGCCAGGTGCATGGTACCATAGATACTTCCGATCTCTAATCAACTTTATCTTGTCTTGTTATGTTAATGTCTTATTAACTACTTCCCTATCAGGATCCTTAATGCTAGTTATTTTCGTAGTAGAGGTCCTTTAAGGATTAGAACTTGTTTTCTTGTTGTCTGTCTTCCAATCCCTGCAGGCATTGCGACTGGGGTTCGGAGATGGCTGGAGAGTAGGATATTGTGCAGGGTTAGGTATAATTGAGGCCTGCCCATGTTTTCGTGCTACTTTGTATGATTCTGTCTTCATCACTAGGTCATTGAACGTCCAAGAATCCAGTATTTAGGGAACTAGAGTAGTTTCCATGTACTATGGTAGGTGGTTCAGGAATTTCCTGTCTTTGACTTCTTCCAACATACATTGGTTTCCATCCTTGTCAATAAGTTCAATCTAAAGTTCTTCCAGCCAGTTGTCAAAGGTTTTGCTACTTTTGTGTCGTCCATCCTTATGGGATGATACAGCCTCCTATTCTTTCCATAAGAGGTCTTTGCGAGTGGAGGGAATAAGGAATTCCCACAGTACTAGCATGAAGCTGAAAAAGGATGCCTTGTCCTTTTCCTTGCTGAGGTGTTGGTTATAAGTAGTGAATATGCTGTCTTGCAGTTTGAATGCAATAAAGTCCAATCCTTCCTTTAATTCCAAACTCACACCTTTAATACTTAACCATCTCTATATCGTATTGTCCCAACTATCAGGATACTGTGAGTCTTGCTATTTCTTATCACCACTATTGAGATTTTCTGGAGCATCAATCTTGTTACCTATTATTCTTCTTAACATTTTTACTGATATTTCAGGTGTTACAATTCCTATCGTTATTTCCTATTCTTATTACTCTGGTATCTTACTATGATCTGTCCGTTTCTTGAAAATCTAGACCTTCTTTAGTTTCCATGTTCTTCTTTGACTGTGGACTGATGATCTGCTACTAGAGTCTTAACTCTTAGAGGTACTATCATTTCCATCGTTATTTCCTCCACCTGCTGTTATCACTAGCCCTAAAGGAGGGATAGTGTTATCATAATCTTTTCCATTGTTTTTGTCACCAGCTTCTAAAGTATGTTCCACAATAACATCTTCTAGCACAATACCAGTTTGAGATCCTGTGCTAACTCCTATTACTGAATGCTCTCTGGTTGGCATTTTAGGAGGATTCTTTCTGTCTTGTCCTTTAGGTTGATTGACTATAGGTGGGTCCTCAAACTGTCCTACTACGATAGGCAAGACAAGATGTTGACTACACAGCATAAAGCACATAATTTCATCCCATTCCTTCAGGACCTAGTATGGTTCTATTAGTTGAGGAATCTTAGGGAGTTTTAGGCTCTCATTTAGCCACATAATAAGCTCCAAGTCCATACTTTCAAATTGAATAGTTGTATGCTATAGGTAGTGTTTTGTTGTTGCTTGGAGTAGTAATTGAATGTCTTTTGAGTAAAAGCAATAAATGTATCTAAGCGTTTATATAAAGATAAGGATACTGTGTAATTGTGATTGTACTCTCTACCAGTTTTCTTCTATTATAGAATGTAACTTAAATATTCATGTTATGAGGGGAGAGTCTTCTTCTAGTTTTAGGACATCTATGAAGAAGACAGTGAGTGGTAGGGGTTTAACTAATTCCTTAAATATTTCTAGTTCATGTATATTTCTTTTCTTTCATAGTGTATCGAAGAATAACCTTTTGATATCCTTAGGAATCATGGCTAATCTTTGTGACTTGTTGTAGGTGTACGGCTTCTCTGTCTTGAAAGGTATAATATCTGTTGCTCGATCTGATATTACAAGTTATTTTTCCTCCTTGTATGTGTATTGTGGAGACAATTACATCACTCTGGAAGTAAGTGATTGCCAATTGACTTCATATGACTGTTACTTGGCTGCCTGTACATTATGTTGGCAGGATAGTAGGAATAAGGAGAGCATGGATGCTGGTTTGTCGTTTTCTTCCCCTCTTATGATACTAAGTACTCCGAAGGTATGAGTTATACCAATGATGCCTACGATGCCGTTCCTGATAGAAGGTTTAGGAGATAGTGAGGGTGGCGCCAAGAAGACCATAAGGTGGTCTCCTTATATAGAAGAATTGGATAGCTCAAACTCTTTGAGTTTTGAGCTGGTGCCAATTGAAAATGGCTCAGTTGGGAAGGAGGGTAAATGTGCCTCGCCTGTGAGAAATCTGGTATTGGATAGAATAAGAAGTAATAATGTAGTTCCTGCTGTTCTTTCATATATCTCTTCAGAGGGTGAAAAGAACTAGGGTGAGCATTGGGATGGTAATACATATCTATATGCTGCGATTATTCTTGGCACATATGTGGCTGAGATGTCTTATGCTATCTAGTATAAGACGATGAATGGGAATTGTAGTTGCTAGGAATGTAAGAGGTGGTGTCAATATTGGTAGAGTAAGGTGATGGAATGAAGATGGAATTGTTTAATATTGTGTACCACTGCTCGTTAGAGCTTTGTCTTGTATTGCACAAGGTCTTCCAATAACTGCAAGTTGATAATATCTCTGTCTTGATAGTGGATTCTGCTTGCTAGCTTTTGTTGAAGGTAATATATTTTGTTAAGTTTGTTGATATCCAAAGTAGATAATACCTGAAAAGGTATTATAAAGATATCAACAGGTAATCAGTCTGTGATAATAGTTTTAATGGTAAGATTATTTGGTATGTTAAAAAAAATATAATAGGCGATGCTAATAGTAGCACTGCTGGCTGTTTAACAGAATCTATACTATTATTGAAGTGATAGTGTATGTCTGTTATTGATTCTGCTAAGTTGAGGACTCAGAGGATCTTTGAGACCATATAGATTTCCTAAGCAGAAAGAGACTTAATAGATGTAATCTCTCTGTATTGTAGCTATCTTAGGCTTGTCTGAACTCTGTTTAAAGTGATCCGATCTGAGAATCCTTCTTCAGAAGGGTGGAACGGCTTAGTACTTATACTAGCTGCCAAGTCTTCTAAAGGCTGAAAAACCTACTTTGTGGCCATTCCAGAAAGCCCTCCTCTATGACCATAAATATAGGTGTGCGATATGTACTGCATCAATAAATAAGAAAATACATAAGGACCAAATACTCTTGAGGCAGTAGTTCATAAGGTACTTTGCATGAGCTATCTAGTATACATGATAGTTACTAATAAATGCGTACTAAAACAATTATATGAAAAGGTCTTCTGTTACAAGTAGTGGTGGTTTAGCTACTGGTTTGGTTGATTACAGTATTGTATATTATAAATAATATTCCAAAAAGGATATAGATAATATAAATATAATACATTATATTGTTATTAGATGTAGGTAAAGTAGGTGATATTATGGGTATGTATTGGTATAATCTTTGTATATAGTATCTATAGATTATGCTGTAGGATGCTGGACCATACGATTTTGTAGTTCCTATGGGCTGTTGAGCTATAGGGGTAATTGGCACGTAAATGGTTAGATCTATCAACTGAACCTATATTATGTAGCTTTTGCTTATCCTAGCAGTTCTTGGGGTACTATCAAAGTGGTATGTATCTGTGACTCGATGTAGGTAACTGCTAGTTTGCTGAAGGCAATTCATGTAGTAGATGCCCATACATCCATGTATAGAATTGATTCTCCAGCTCTATGCAGAATACAAACGCGACTGATTTAAATCAGCACAGGTGCAGGGGTTGCTACAGCGGACTCAAACCCAACATGCCCTTGCGCCAAGTATTGCTGCAGAAGTAACCCCGCTTTGTAAATAATGTTGGGAATTCATTCTCCAAGTTCTTGGTCGCAGCAGGGGCAACGACCGGCAAACTCGAATCCAGAAACCAGAAATTCAAGTCAGGGACAGTGACACTTCCTCGGGCGTTTATTTTACCTACGTTGGAACACACGCTTTTTGACTTCTCAGCTCGGTAGTACTATTTCCCGTATACGGACTACGGTTCTTGGTTTGTGGTCCGTGTTTGGCAGACGTGTTAACATGTTGCTCTGACTGAATACCTCGAGGTTTTAATAGCCGGTTAGCACTTAGTACAATATGGCTTCCCCGTTAGTGGCTCAAACCGATGTTGCTCCTGGATCTTCCGAGCCACACAACGAGAACTTGGGACCTCCAGGCGAGGTGGTGAAGGTATATCCCCCGCGGGGTCCATGGACGCAGTACCGATTAGCGGCAACAACAACTTTCCACTGTACTCGCTGCAAAAAGCAAAAGACGGCGAAGCTCGTAGCGACGAGGGACGGTCGGTGGGAAAATCTTTTATGTAATGGCTGTTATGGTTTCCTTGCGTCAAAACAGTGAACGGGAAAGGGAACTCGACCGTGTCAGTTTAGCCGAGGAGTAACCTAGTCCACCTGCATCACGAGGGATTGTACATCAGGGAAAGCAGGTTGCTGGGCGATGCGCGCTGTGGGATGAAAGTGCAAAAACGAACATGGAAGGTGCTATGGGGCGCGGACCCTCTTGATCGTGTCATATATCGCAGTAATTTTTTAAGTTTGAAGTTGATTTTACGAGATGTTTGTCGGATGGGGTTGTCGTCTAGTTCGTTCTTGTGTTGTCTGTCCCAGACGCTCATTGGCTCCTTTCTTTGTTAATTTATCCGTCCTGTTAGCCATGCTCGAGAAGTGATCTACTTTTCGATACTATTTTATTCGCAGTATCTTACTACTAAACATGACAAGCCATGTGTTACGCACGTACGGTTGACATACGGACCGGAAGGGGCGTGGGGTTGAGGGAATTCTATAACATGGGGCAGAGGGTGTGGCGGCGGAAGAGTGGTTATTTCGGTTATATTGTTTTCTTTGGCTAGGGAAGCAGATGTTTATGTAGCCTGTTCTCCCGTAGGGCACTACATAACGTTAGGCGTATGGACTCTAAAAAAAAAAGACTTTTGAAGTATATCCTTGTAAGATGTTCCCGTACAATCAAACTTACATATCTGACCGGGACACTACTTATGCATGAACATGCATTACGTGGAACATCTAGTCCTCCAATGGAAAGCTCAGAGGGCCGATCGAGGATGCGCCCTTGGCTTACTCATCATTTCGCGAGGTCCCGTTTCATTCGCCGCTACGCAGTTTCCACTCATTACGAGAGCATGTGCAAACCCGACTAGCTTCTCATAGCCAATAGAATTCCTTAAGCGGAAACACTTGGCGCGCTACCGAATCATCAACACTTAAATCAGGCCGCAACCAATCGACTTTCGGTCACGTTCCAATAGCAAGGGCATCATGGTAACGAATCCTTGCTCGCATCACATGGAGGTACTTTGCTTCCTCGATAGGGGGAATGTGGTCAATGCGCTTACAGAGGGCACAGAGTCGTGGTGCGGCTTCATCGTAATCGAGGCTGGGAATACAGGAGAAGTGGAAGGGGAGTTTCATCATAACTAGACATTACACCCGCAAAACTAAGGTATCATGTAATGTTGTTTTACGTGTGTTTCGCTTCAAATCTTTTGAGAATCGCCCGAGCGGAATCGTAAGATGACGGAGGCAAACCTTCAAAGCAATAGCAGCCCAATCCGACATGTAAAGCACAAGGTTATGAGCCCAGCTGGCAGTTCGGCTCATAACCTTGTG
>Ga0307511_10004785_pt1 | contig 13845 bp, 17 predicted proteins | sample 13_EM_MG_FD_200266 | JGI IMG/M metagenome (GOLD analysis project Ga0307511, IMG submission 200266) | Populus trichocarpa ectomycorrhiza microbial communities from riparian zone in the Pacific Northwest, United States - 13_EM | ecosystem: Host-associated > Plants > Roots > Unclassified | place...
AGTTGCTTCCTCTTTTCTTTTCCTCTTGTTTTTTTAAACAAAAAGAACTATACAATGAAGAGATATTTAGGTGTACCATTCTTAATCCATTTTTTGGACCACCTAACTCTTCAGTCTTGTTCTCTTTCTTTGAACCGAGGACTGAATCTGTAACAGTTTCTGTGATGAAACAGATTAGAATACACAATATCTTAGAGAAAACAAGGAAGAAAAAGGAAAAGGCTAATGATAGCAAGAATGGTGTAGAAGGTGAATCCACTGCTGTCATGAAGGAACAAGAAAACCTAAGAAAAAAGGTTACTGATTTGATTAAAAAAACAAAAGCTGCCAGCTGTGAGGAAGATTGTGAAGGGGAAGGATGATTCAAAACCATGGAATGCAGATGCTAGGGCTAAGGTTTGTGTGCTTGTAATCATTGATCAAAGCTAATTTTCTTGAACAAATGTATCGTGTGCAAATTTGATTTCTGTCCTTGCACTTTGCAGGTTGGAAGCCGTCCAATTGAATTGCTGTTACAAACAGCTTATATACAGCCTCCCTGTGATCAGTTAGCTGATAGTCCATCTGAACCTCGACCTGCATTTGTACATACATTCAGAACTGTGTCATATGAAAATAAGTATGGAGTCATTCTTTAATTGACTCGATGAGCTCAATTTATCTTTTCTTCCTTGTAATTGCTCCTAACAGATGCGCAATGGCCTTTTCTTAAACAGGAAGGGCGCGAAAAAATATGGTGTTATTCAATGTGACCCACTAGTCCTCAAAGGCCTAGAGAAAACTGTGAGTAACCGTGTCATATTTTGTTCTTCTAGTGATATCTAGTTTTCATATTTTATCATCCTTTATGACATGAACATGTGTCGGGGTGCCATATACTTTCAAAGCAGATAGTTTAGTTTCTAGATTTTAGAGCTGAAACAGATAAGATTTGTAGGCAATTTCCATGGTGCCTCTTAAGTTGCAGATGTTTGTTCCGCAACCCCGTTTTGTTGAGGGGTGTAAGGGCAAGTGGTTTGGTGAACAATTCCATGATTAATCAGTTATTGTTTCAACTCCTGATTAACGAATTCTCCACCGTTGTCACTACGGAGAACCTGTATTGCAAAACTATATTGTGTGGCTACCATGTTATGAAATTGTTTGAATAATGAACTTACTTCACTTTTGCATTTCATTAGGCAAATCCATGTCATACATGTGTGATCATCAATAAAGAAAATAAACCATCGTTTACCATTAAGAGAGCAAGTATTTGCTAGACCCCATACATCTGAATGTACGACCATAAACGGTGCTGGGCTTTTATTCATGCTATTTTGAAATGGAACTCGATGGCTTTTAGCCAATTCACACACATCACATTTAAACTCCGTGTCAGGTAGCTGAACAAAGAGTTTCGGCATTAATTTCTTCAAATATCCAAAGGATGAGTGACCTAAACGTTTATGCCATAATCAAATTTCAGAGTTTGTAGCAGATTCAAAGTTTGCAACAGATTTATTCATGGAGAATGCTTGAGCTAACTGGTGACAACTTGCTGGTGTTAAATCCAGATAATAGAGCTTTCCCCTTCTAGTACCATAACCAATTGTCTTCCGAGTTTGAATATCCTTGAAAACACAAAGGTTAGGCCAAAAAATAACAATGCATTGCAGAGCAAGAGTTATTTGAGCAACTGAAAGTAAATTATAATTAAGAGGTGGAACAACTAATACGGAGTCAAGACTTATATTTTCAGTAAGGATGACAAAACCTTCCCCATTAACAGACGATGAGGTACCATTTGCTGAGGATATAATATATTGTTCTGAAGGTTTAAAAGATTGAAGCCACAACTTATCAAAGGTCATATGGTCAGTAGCTCCGGAATCAATTATCCATTCATTTATACTGCTAAGAGTGGAGGTATGAAAGACTTTACCAGATTCTTTCTCTGTGAATGTCGAAGGATGTTCTGCCACTGCAACTAAAGCATGAGTATTTAGTTTTGAGTTTCGTTTACGAGGTGCTTTAGCAGGACCCACCATTCTGGATACCCAATTAGTTCATAGCATTTTAGCTTTGTATGTCCAGTCTCACCACAGTGTGTGCAAACATATTCTGATTTTGCCTTTTCAATTTCATAGCTGTTGATCTGAGTTTCTGATGTCCGGATTTTTTCAATGCTAGGGCCATTTGATCGGTATATTCTAGGCTTACCTCGTCGTGCCATCATTGCAGATGATTCAGCATGACCAGCTCTAGCTTCATTGTTTAAAGTAGCTCTGTGAACAGCATCACGACGTACATAAGCATAAGCTTCTTCAAGATCCAATATCGGATCTTTTCTAAGAATTTCCCCTTGGATTTGTTCAAATTCTGCATCCAATCCATTCAAGAAAATATGTACCCGTAATCTTTCAACAGATCTTCTGTAAGTAATAACATCATCCGGGTCTATCATTTTAGTTCTGTCACGATGATAAGTTCTTGGAAGACTTCCATAAGATCACCATAATATGTTGATAGTGGTCGACCCATCTGTTTCGTGGAGAAGACTTTCTGGTTAAGTGAAAAGAGTTGCGATTCGTCTGATCCATCGTAGAAGGCTTTAGACAAGGCATTCCAAATTTCTCGTGCAATGCGTAGTTGGATGTATCTTTTCATGATGTCTGGTGACATGGACATTAGCAGCCATCCTTTAACCTTTTGATTTTATGCATACCATCTTGAATAAGAAGCATCAGTATCTTGTGGTGGTTGTGTTTTGCCCATAATATATTCAACCTTTTCTCTTCCTGCAATCTGCATTTTCATGATCTGAGACCATACATCGTAATTAGTTTCAGTGAAAATAACACTGGTTGTGAATCCAGAGTTTTTAGTTTGTACATGGATAATGGGTGTCGATTCTGTTGTTTTATCATTCATCATGGAAATACAAGAATGATAGAAAAGAAAGTGATCTCAGGATGCAAAGAAAGTGATCTGAATGCAAGAAAAGGTAATATTCAAGAACAGATTTCAAGATCAGAATGCAGAAAATATTCAAGAACAAATTGCAAGATTTAGAGTGCAGAAGAACAGGTGAATGATCGTATAGGCAGATGTTTATTTTGTTTCCCCCTTTTTTAAAAAAAGAGAGAGAGAAAGGTGATAAGGATGCAAGATTGACAGAGAGAATGCATGATTGGATGATGAAAAGAATGGTGAAGGAAACTGAGAAAGATACACAAACTGAGAAAGAGACGATACAGGTACAGGAAAGCTTTATCAAGAAGGAGATTTCAGGGGAAAGATATATCAGTAGTGCATTTCCATGCTCTGATACCATGATAAAATGAGTTTCACTCTACGAATTTTATTCATAATATTTGTATACAGATTTCAAGTTATCTTAATTCATCAATACATCTGCCTTTATATAGCAGTTGCCTAGAAACTATTCCTTGACTTCTACGGAAAAACCCCTACAATTGCGGTTTGTTAGAAACAAATTCCTAACTGATATAACCATATTCTGCATGAGTAATAGCAAGGTGAAACTAACATAATGTTAACATGAGCATCAGACGAAAACCATTTCATGAATTGGTTTTGGGGAAAGAGCACTTTGTTTACTAGCAAGTTTATAGTGGGTCTTGGCTCTTTCACTCAATCATCATGCAAGTTGCAGGAGGCACATTAGCATAGTCCCCACTAAAATTAATTTTAGATCCTTGTATACAAATTTGGAAGATACAAATTCTTCATACATGTTCCTTACATACGCTACTTTAATCTGGAATTTAATGATTTTGTGGTTGGATTCTGGTTCCCATGTAGTTGTAGCAACTCTTAACACCACTATTGCTTCTAGTAACAAATCAGGACCTGGCATAGCTTTTTGGTGTGTTCTAAGCTCTTCTAAGATAATTGTGTCATAGCTTGTGATATTTACCTCTCTCTGACTCATGTCGAGCATAACCTCAATGCCCTTTGCAGTTATGATAAAGGAGCTCACTTGTTCTTACCATCCTATGTCATGCGGATACATGGTGCTAAACAGCAACGTGAAGCAGTTAAGAGGGCACCTAGGAAGCAGCTACAAGCAGTTTTTGAGGTCTGTACATATTAGATGCATTGCATGGTTACTGATGCGTATTTTATTGTTTGAACTAAATCATCTTTTGGTACTAACATGTGATGTTCTTTGAACACAATCTTATACTGATAATTGTGTATACCTTCACATGCTATCACATGTGTAGATTTTACCAGCTTAGCTTCTGGTTTAACAAGGATTCTCTTTTGTTTGAATTAATTTTCCAGGCCCTGGATACACTAGGGAATACCAGATGGAGGGTAAATAAGAGGGTACTTAGTGTTGTTGATAGAATATGGAGTAATGGAGGCTGTCTTGCTGATTTGGTAGACCACAGTGATGTGAGTATCTTTTCTAACTTTCCTCAATGTAACTTTTTTTTTTCTGAGAAACTCCTTTACCTTTACCTTTGTGTTCCAAGAATTGATCATGATGTCTATAGCAAGTAAAAAACCTTTCTTGTTTAATTTCTTCATTTCAGGTTCCTTTACCTGAAAAGCCAGAAACAGAAGATGAAGCACTACTTAAGAAGTGGAAGTGGAAACTCAGAGGAGTGAAAAAAGAGAACAGGGAAAGACATGCACAGCGTTGTGACATAGAACTTAAACTTGCTGTAAGACTCAATTTACTTTATTTTAGACAGTACACTTTCAATCTTCTTGATGGCGTTCATGCCATCATTCTTAATTGGCTCCAGGTAGCACGGAAGATGAAAGATGAAGAAGGTTTCTATTATCCACACAATATTGACTTTCGTGGGCGTGCCTACCCCATGCACCCATACTTAAACCATCTTGGATCAGATCTGTGCCGGGGGATTTTGGAGTTCGCAGAGGGACGCCCTCTTGGAAAGTCAGGCTTACGGTGGCTGAAGATACACACTGCGAATCTATTTGCTGGTGGTGTAGACAAGCTATCTTACGAGGGACGAATAGCTTTTACCGAGAACCACCTTGATGATATATTTGATTGCACAGACAAACCACTTGACGGAAAGCGTTGGTGGTTGCATGCAGAAGATCCATTTCAGTTCTTGGCTGTGTGCATTAACCTAACTGAAGCTTTGAGAAGCTCCTCGCCAGAAACATATATTTCACATATTCCTGTTCATCAGGTATATCTTATCAATGTATTGCATTGTGCTCATATAAACTTTTTATGGACATTTTTTAAGGATTGTAAAGCATCCTACCCAATTGAGCACAGTTTTACTGGAATGGTAGGGAATGGATTGAGAGAGGCAGAGGTGTTAGGAAGATGAATGGTAAAAGGAGAGTCAAGATTCTTTGTTATTGTACCTTGCATGCTTCAGGAAAACAAATAAAATGATAAGCTTAAGTGGTTTCTATTGGTTCTATTACATAAAAAACTGTTGGACTATGTGGGACAATCAACTTAAGTACTCTTCCCTGGGCTTATCTTTGTTCTTCTGGCCTATAAATTTATTTTGCTCTCATATTTCTGTATTTTTCTCATAACCTGTTCTGCCTTCTGATGTACCCCTTCCCTCTTATGGTTTTCTGTAGGATGGTTCCTGCAATGGCCTACAACACTACGCTGCACTTGGAAGAGACAAGGTAACGTCCTTAACTTGAATTGGATGATGTTATGAAATTTTTCTTTTCTTTATGATTACTGCTGATAAACAAAACCCAATATGTGCAATCTGTTTGTCTGATTTTCGTTTCCTAAGGCACTATGCTGATGCCAATCATTGTTGAATTCAAGTCGTGTTTTTTAGAAGTGGTCTGCATACTTTTATTTTTTGAACTTCGTTTTTATTTTTGAAAAAGGAAAGTAGTGCATTTGATTATATTTTGAATCCCTCTGCTTTTGTTAAATCATTGGAATCTTGAACAGTTGGGAGCAGCTGCTGTTAATCTAGTTGCAGGAGAGAAGCCTGCAGATGTCTACTCGGGAATAGCTGCTAGGTAAGGGGTTTCCTCATGATACAGTAGAAAAGATTTGAGCTAAGATGAGCTTTTGTTGAAGCAAACCAATGGAGCTGGTTGTTTTTACTCACTGATTTAAGATTAGGTCAAAGATTTGAAAACGCAGAGATTTTTTGAGAAACTAAAAAGCTTGTGCTGAAAATTGTGGAAACTCTTGGTTAGTAGGCTTAATAAAGGGATACCCTTCTTTAAATCTGAAGTTCCATTTAATTACATGAGGACAGAATCTGAACTTTTAGATTTATAACCAACTCTTAATAGGATGACCCGCAAGTATGATCCTAGGAATATAAACCAAAAATGCTTCCTAATTGGGTCCCAGTTTTTCTGAAACATACCTACCAGCATGTATTGGATCGAATAGAAATCTGCAATTAACATTATCATCTCAAAGACTAAGAGTTTGGAAGCACTACTCTCACAAAACTAAAAGAAGAATGTATTTCACTGGCCGAGTTTTCTGGCTTTCAAGGAAATCCAGGTATTTGTAATGAAGTAGTAACATCCAATCAAAGGTTAATATTTCTGCTTAAATTAGGAACTTTAATTTGATTCAATTCAATCAAAGCAAAACTTTAGTCAGCAAAGCTCTTATTTCATGGCCTATGACCAGATCCATATGTTAGCCCTTCGTGTGCAGTAGTCAAAGTCCTGTAGTATTCATTGGATATGTTTGATTGGAGCCAAATTTGTATAGGCTCTACAAGAATTTTTCTTTTTCAATCCTATATTTCTGTGATGTGAAGCAAGCAGATATCTGCAAAAGGATGCTGCGATTAACATGCACTTTTGCGATGCAGAGTACTTGATATCATGCGGAGGGATGCACAGAAAGATCCAGATGTTTTTCCTGATGCATTGCGTGCAAAAGAATTAATTAACCAGGTTTTCTGCATGCTTTGATTGTTGATCATAGTGGTCTCCTGTCACTAAGGGATTGCTTAGTTACTATTGGGTCAACACTGTTTCATGCTTTTCCTTTTTTTTGGCCCATCAAAAGATAGGGCGTACCCTGCCATTTTTCAATGTGGATAAGTTCTTTTACTTTCAAACTAATGGTGGTTTGATTCCATCTAGGTGGATAGGAAATTGGTGAAACAGACAGTGATGACATCTGTATATGGTGTAACTTACATTGGTGCTAGAGACCAGATCAAAAGGAGGTTAAAGGAACGTGGTATCACAGAGGAGTCAGATATCTTTGGTTGTTCTTGCTATGCTGCAAAGGTTTGAAGGGAGCGTCCCAACAGTGATGATTCATAATTCCTTAGCTTTACTCTTTTTCATAAAACATGTCACTGACAATATTTTATATTGTTGCTTGATCAGGTGACCTTAACTGCCTTAGGAGAGATGTTTGAAGCTGCACGAAGTATCATGAACTGGCTTGGGGATTGTGCAAAGGTGAGTCTGTCTCAATTTATTTGTTTTTCCTTTATGTTGATTTTCTTTTTTTGGTTATTTTTTTATCTAGTTTCTATACCAACAACTGAAATTCTGTTTACATTTTCTCTTTGCATTTTACCTGACCAGATTATCGCATCTGAAAATGAGCCAGTGCGGTGGACAACTCCCCTAGGACTTCCTGTTGTACAACCTTATCGTAAATTAGGGACGCGAAGTGTGAGTTCTATAACATTTGCAGAAGCATAGTAGATCATATAGTGCTGACAGGAAAAAAAAAATGATTGGCATTTTGTTACATTTGTATCGATAGAGAGGGCATGTTGAGTACTCTTTTCTTCCTTTTGTGCAATTGCTGCAGATCAAAACTTCCCTACAGGTTTTAATACTACAAAAAGAAACTGACAAGGTAACGTTACTTATCTTTGTTGCTCGTTTCTGCTTTGTTAATCAAGATTCCATAATATTTACTTTGACTTCGAGTCTGTGCTAAGATGTTGATAACACATGAAATTGTGAAAAATCTGAAATAACCTGTTTTTATTGCTGAAATGTTGTTTGAGGATATAGTATCTTACATTGGTACATTCTGCTAGCTGTTTCCCAATTTTCTGAACCAATTTTTCTGAACATGATTTCTGGTAGACTTCAGTGGGTGCCTTGGCTTTTTGTCTAGCTAAATTGCCCTGAATTTTTTTCTTTATTCAGTCTGGACTGTGACCAAAATACTAAAACAAAGGGGGGAAAGGTTGTACCTTCTGGGTCTTGGATCTCAAATTTGGCAGTTCTTTTACTGTTACAGGTTATGGTCCAAAGACAGAGAACAGCTTTCTCACCAAATTTTGTTCATTCCCTTGATAGTTCTCATATGATGATGACTGCAGTTGCCTGCAAAGGGGCAGGCTTAAACTTTGCAGGTTTTTCACTCATTGCTGGATTTTGTCTCAATTGCTGTCCTATTCCTAGTTTTGATTTCTCATTACTGCATATCGGCATACCATCACAGGAGTTCACGATTCATATTGGACGCATGCATGTGATGTGGATGAAATGAACAGGATACTGAGGGAAAAGTTTGTTGAACTCTATGAAACACCTATATTGGAGAATGTAAGTATTAGCACTGCTATATTGTTCTAAAACTTATAAGGGCAATGGCCCATTCATTGGCATCATTATATATTTGTAGAAGGCAAAAACCCAATACAATATTTTTGAAGTTTATTTGGCAGAGCGGATAAGAGGAAATTAATTATTTTTTACTAGCTTTATTCGATTGCGGTTGTTTTGGTTGTGAATAAAAGAACAAAGAAAAGAGATACGTACCATATGTTTAAAGAAACAACACTTGTTGCAGTTAATTAAAGCATTCTTTATAATCTGTTCTCATCTGCTGTTTCAATTATGTTTTGGGATAAAACAAAATGCCTATAAATTTCAACTTGAATTAGCATTTAAAAGAATTGTGCAGTGTCAAATCCAAGTCTGAGGGTGTTTTTTTTTTAAGCAGAACTCATCATTTATACTGTTGGATTTGTATGCAGTTGTTGGAGAGCTTTGAAAAGTCTTTTCCCACGTTGTCTTTTCCGCCTTTGCCTGACCGGGGAGACTTTGAGCTGAGGGAAGTGTTGGAATCACCTTATTTCTTTAACTGATTCAGTGCAAGGGGTCCTCCTCTCATTGCTACACCAACGTGGCCCCCTTCTTTTATGGGTGTCATAAATTCTTTATTCCTTGCCAAGCCTGGCTATGGAAACCTGTGATCTAATGAAGAACTTCCTGCTAGAGACTAGCCTCTCTATTGTATATAGTATCTTGAAAGGAGTCGTCAAGCATTGAAGATCTTCATTTGGTCTGTGAGTTTTGACTCAGCTCTGAATGCTGTTGTATAGCAAGCATATTTATTTTGTTCTGGGAATAGGCCTCGCTGGGTTCTTGCATTGAACAAGAATGAATGAAGAGACTTGTGATCATTGTGACCCGCCATAGTTCCAATCCATCTTCTTAATCACCAAAGCAACACCCATTAGCCACCACCACATACAGAAAACAAAACACTAACAACCACCAGATAGCCACATTTGAGATTCACCTTCAAAAATCAATCCATACCAGCAATAACCATATTCTCTTCATTTGTATGAGGGTCATAACAACACAGGAAATCAAACTCTGAGAGAGACATGAAAGAGAATGGAATTAAATAAGGAGAGTCTTCTGCCAAAATTCCATTTTGTAATTATTATTTTTATTTGTAATTTTTTTACATCTTTCTTCTATCTTAATTAAAAAAATCATGGTAAAAAAATTAAAGTAATTTTATTTTAAAAACAATGACATCAACAGACAAGTTATCCATTACAACACCAAGTCAGCGTTACTACCTACATTATTAACAAGTTAACTTGCATGATCCGAAGACCATTGTTAAGCATGTTGGTGATAAATAACTAAATCTTTTGATTAGTTGAATTTTACTTTTTTACTTTTGTACTTGTTATTCAAAATTGTTATTAATATTATTTTTATGCCTAAAAAATAAATAAATAAATATAATAGAGAAAAATCCCATCTTTCATTTTATTCCATATATTTTTACTTATCATTTTATATATTTTTACTTATCAACTAACTTTGTCATTAATATTTATTAACTAATCCTTTTTATTAATAATCAAACTTGCCTAAATTTGTAAAAAGTTAAGATAAGTGTTTGATTGACCTTTTACATTTAAAGGTTTAGTATTGCATGTTTGTAGTTTTTATGTATATTTTTTAGTCTTGATTAATCTCCATATTAAATAAAAAAGAATTATTTTCATTTTTGTATTATATTTTTACTTAAAAGATATGTTTGTAATCTCAATTTCATCTATAAGTTAAGCTAGTGTTACTTGCATTTATATCATGATTGTCTAATGTCTAATCTTAAATTTACAACTATTATGTATTCAATCTTAAGTGATATTTTTAAAATCAATCATGAGCATAACACTATAGAATTTGTGACAACTAGGTTAGGTATAGTTAAATGTACCTTGACATTACCCGAGAAAACTGAAGATTGGAGAATAATTGTTATTTTCAAACCTATATCAAGTGTGTGGATAAAAGTCATGAAATTATCATTGATAATAAAAATTGTATTAATACAGTATCTTCTAATATTGTAACTCGTTTAGGTTTAAAGTCTATTTCGTATCGTAAGCCATATAACATATCATAGGTTAACATCACTTTAATAGTAATCAAGGAAATATGTTTTTTTTTCCTATTAAATTCTTAAATTATCATTATAAAATTTGATGTGATGTGAATCTAATAAACATACAATATGTCATTTTGAATAGGTCATGACTATATGATATGGGCATCATTATTTCTAGCAAATCATATTCATGTTTCTTTATTTTTAATAATAGAAATATTTAGCTCATTGGATTACTTTTAAGGCCTGATCATAAAAACAAATAAAATATGGTGAAAGAAAAGAGATATAATTTAGTAATTTCAAGTTTAATGATCACTTATATAATTATTACGTAAAGTTTTCTATAAACATAAATGATATTTTTTTATGAAATTATTTTAAGAGTCAGCTCAGTGTACTTATTATTTGACAAACATCTGCATATTAATTATAAGTATTTTTTATATCTCAGTTTATAAAAGTAATTGTTTTTTTCAATGTGCAATCTTAATAAAATATTAATTATGAATATTTATAAATAATATTTTGATATAATAAAAATCTTATAGTTTACCCACAAGGAAACATCAATAACATTCCAGTCAGTTTCTGCCATAATATTAAATTCTATTTCAGCAACCACAGCAACTTCAGTTTTCTGCCTCTGCATGGAGACATCGTTCGGTTTTCCCGATGCCACTACTTTTCTTTGGTTCCGGGGGTGGGTGGTTGCTTTTTGGTGGCAGAAACAGGCACCTCTGCTTTATCAGGTTTCTTATCCTTCACTTGCGAATCCCTTTTCTGATCAGCTTCTCCTGATGGGTCAGCAATCTTCAGTAGAAACAAGATCCTGCCCAGTTCAGATTGTAGAGAGGATAGTTCCTTTCCGAGCTGCACGGTTTTATTCAGCACTGACAAGAAAATCAGGAAATGAGCGACTAATGCAGCGATGAGGAAATGTTTGTTTCTTCTCCATCAATAAAGCATACAACCATTTAGATTTAACACTTCTAATACCAGCAAAAAAGCAAGGCATGACAGTGAGAAGAAAGAGAAAAGGAAAGAAGTCATCACTAAAAATAGTCCTTCGATTTGGAGTATAGGTAACAGAATGAACATTTTAAATGACACTAGAACATAAATCTGAAGGGGATTGAAAAACTGGATGCAGATTGGTCTCGTGTTCAAGGTAAGCGAAATCATCATTGTATTTGACATCAAATATCTAGAAATGAGGAACTCGAAGTATGAAAAGTAAAACCACTTACCATTTTATTATTTTGTCACGGGTTTTCTCCTGCTTCTCTGTAAGCTGCCCTTTGTAGGTGTGCCATGCTACTTCATCACCATCATCCTAGTTATCCAAAACAACATAAACAAACAGAGAAGAGTATCAGCTTTTTATCATGCGAACGAGTCTAATTTAGGATTTATAGAAGTTCTGGTATACAAGATAATGCCAAAAAATGAAATAGACCTGGAGGTAAATTTGACACGAGTACGTAAACTAGTTGATCTTCAAGTTCCTAGGTGGGATTGAAACAACAAATTCTCAATGATTATCTTTTTTCTTTTTCTGGATTGCTAAAAAAGCATAATTTCTGAGGAGGTAAGACTGACAAGAGTGTTGACAGCTATAAACAAACACTACTATTGTCCAACATGCATGCTTCATACAGAACAAATAATAGTTTTAAGCAATTCTCTTTGCACAAAAGTGCATACAAACGCACAAACTTTATTCAGAAAAGGTCAATTAAAAGAAAAAGGAGAGAAACAAGGAGTAATGTCCAAGTACACAAAATCTAAGATATCTATCGAGCACTATTTATGTGTGTATGGTGACAACAATCTTACCAGTGGCATCAAGACAGATGGTCCTTGAAAAATGTACAGTTGAGATGAACTGTGCAAGGAAAGAACACGAGGAAATTTCAGAAATATGCAAGGACAATAATGCAGAAACAGTTGCTTCGTTCCTAATTCATGTCTTTTCAAACAATAACACTCATAATATAACACTATATGTAAGACACGCTGAAACAATCTCAGTATATATCGAAAAAAGAATATGTGAACCAAAGCTTATTAAAGACTTTGACCATGAATCCTAGATACAGTCTGTGGCCAATGGCCCCAATATGCATTATGAATTGTGGCTCAACATCACAGGTTACAGTGGTGTTAAGTGAAGCAGACAATGATGCCAGGTGATGAACAGTCGGGAGAAAATACTAGAGGCATGAAAGATACAGAAGAATGGATAAGTCGAGGAATCAAGGAAAAAAGTTACTCACTGGCCAAATCGAATAACATCGCCAACATGCAATGCCACATAAACTCTCTTCTCCGCCTGGGATACAGAAAAGGAAAGCAACTAAGAATGCAACAAAAAACCATCACCCACTGGAAGGAAACTTTTTTAGCAGCAGCACATCATTAAAATACACAAACATATTCTACATAAATCTTTTAAGCAGGAAATTTCAAAGGAAGAAGCTATCCTGCACACTCCTTCACTACCTGAGAGCAAGGCTTTCTTCTACAAGATTGTCAGCTAATAAATACGCAATTCGTTTTATGGGGTCAACTCCTCCCTTCCTTGGGTCCTGGCACAGGACAACTTCAAATTCAAATCAAAACTATAGAGTAGAAGATTAAATCCATATAACCAAATGCTAAATTCATGAAAATTGAAGAACATAAATTTGGCTAATTTGGCCGATGATAAGCCAGAGCTAGTTTTTGTCATTTCGTGTTAAAAACATGAAAACACATGAAGTTGACATGGTTGATCAGCTGGATGAATTAACCTTGAAGGTTAGGATTCTTTCTGCTAGAAGACTCTAGATCAACTGAGCAGACATGACAAGACAAGATTCTTTCAACTAGCCAGAGTGTATGTTACTGGAAAAAATGTTGGTTGGCCATTGAAAAATGTTTGCTCAGAATTGGAATCCTTGTCCAATAAGTCACTAGTATTTAGAGCATCCTATGCAGTAGATCTATGCAGTGTACTTAATTTTTTTGTTAGGATTTCTTTTGTTTAGCAATCAGAGTACTCAGAGTCCCAATTAGAATACATTTTCTGCCTCTTGAAGTTATATTGAGATTGCTAAACTATTTAAATATAAAAAGCGTATTTTTGCTGACCCGATTCTTGTTAATAAAGGTGCCATGCGTGCTGCCGAGGTCATAAAGATAGGCATCTCCATTTCTTTTGAACTGGAGAA
>Ga0307511_10004786_pt1 | contig 13844 bp, 10 predicted proteins | sample 13_EM_MG_FD_200266 | JGI IMG/M metagenome (GOLD analysis project Ga0307511, IMG submission 200266) | Populus trichocarpa ectomycorrhiza microbial communities from riparian zone in the Pacific Northwest, United States - 13_EM | ecosystem: Host-associated > Plants > Roots > Unclassified | place...
TTAGGAGGGCAATGGGTAGTACAATCAAGTTCTATGCGCAACCATGGAAAGCGCATAGGTCGCAATGGCAATGAGTTCCGATCGATACCACAGTCTGGATGGTTGCGTGATTGTTCAATCTCAGCACCAGCCAACGTAACTTAGGCCTGGTCAATATTTTAGGCAGATTAGACAGTGTCATAAATCCATGCAATCTATGGCTTCGTTAGTGACTCTTTACCATATTTATATTTATCTCGCTAAAGCTCATACTTCACCTCGTAACATTGTTCATTTAGGGAATCTACTTACCTTCCCTACTTTTCATATTGTCTTATAAAAGATATCTTTCAAGTATATAGGCTAGAACTAAAAAGAAATATAATAAAATTATACTTAGGTAGGAGTAGATAAAGGCAAGGTTATTGTATATAAAGAATAGGGATAAACTCCAAGGGAAGGTTTTCAGGCTGTACACATTCGGACCCACTACTTCCTCTGAAATATGCATTCATTATTGTTCCTAACTGGGACTATACAAGAAACGCCGAGCCAGGACTCAACTAGGTACTCCCGATACCCAACCAAAATGTCAATTTACACGAAACCCAGTAATAGGCATTCCCAGCAATTGTCTATGTTGCAACTGTCTGCTTTCTACCTAGGCTAGAAGAAAGCTTTTAGTTTCGATGGACGATCGCGCCGTCATCGTCTTCCTGCAGTGGTACACCATGGGGCGCTAATGATGCAGCACCTCGCTGCAACATATATATAATCATCCCCAGTACCACCCGCAACTCAGTACGAGTATAAAGCTCATACTGCCGCGACTGCCTGACTGGTACATGGGCCCGCTGATTGTCCGCACCACAAGATGCCCCCTGCTGGTCCAGCATATAAAACGTCCATGCGGTTCCATTTGTTGTAATCCCGAATGTAGAGCTGTCCTCACGAGTTTCTCTTGCCTCTCGATTGCGGTACAGGCAACCCATATACGCTAGGAGTTGTGCTTCAGCAACTCTATGCGTCTCCGGTCCTTTCTCTTCAACCACCGCTAGCAGCGCTCGATTGCCTACCTCAGTGGAAATATCTTTGGAATCACAAATTCCACGAAGCGCTACCTTCTCTACAGTACCGAGAGCCCAGTCCATTCTCCCGGTGAATTGCATCCCCATCACCTCATCGTCGAATACCATGGGAACTTCAAACATCAACTTCAGTCTTTTGAGGCCCATCAGGCTCGCGAATTCCCGTGCTCGTTCACCCCGGTAAACTGCACTGGACCCATTGGCTATGGATGCTGCCACAAGCAGGATCTGGTCTGAAAGTGGTCTGCCGCTATCGTAGGTGTCTCCATAGGCACAGCATCGGTATTTAAATATAAATTCATTAAGCGCAGATCCATTTCCTACGACTAGATCTATCTCACGAAGGATATTGAGTCCTAACCTGTCGAAGAGCCACCCAGCTACCATCTCATCTGTGATCGGCCAGATGAAGCGATTTTCCTGCGCAACCGAAACTGGAGGGTGGGTGCAGCGGTGCTGGAGTGAAAAGTGTTTCATGGTCTGGCTTAACGTGCTCAGGTCTGTAATCGCCACATGTTGTACATCTGGGGCAGGCGAAGCTGAAGCGGCCCGTGCCTTTCCTTTGGCATTGGCTCTAGCAGAGGGGTGGGTTTCTTTCAATCTTTTTGAGTTTCCGCTGGCATTGGGGAGTTCCCGGGGTTCGCGCTTACCGGGCGGCATGAGTGGGGGAGGTGGTGGTCGAAATGCGGGTGATTTGTTTTAATAGGGCACAGAACGTCTAAGGTCCTGCTCTGGGAAACGATGGATATGCTATGATGCTATGGAGAGACTTATGACGTCTAAATGAGTGATGGCACTAGTATGGATATAACGGCAAGCTCGGCTGTTGTAAGTATTACAACCCTAGGGTCATAATATCGAAGAGTTCGGATAATGAAAGGATGATGATACCTAGGATGAGTAGAGTGGATCCATGTTGTAGATGTCAGGTTGTCTCGACATAATGATGCCCATCCGAAGGTTTATCTCAGTCTATAGTCTGGTTGCTAATGATACCATCTTGCCCCGCAAATACACAATCATCTGTTAATTTCTTCACCCTTTCAGGGTATAACTCTGATTTCTATGGCGGTCTGATTGCAATTTGTTGAAATAAAATAGACACCTAGCCTGCTGACTGAGTCTATGGGTTTCAAGAACCTAGTCTCAAGTTACAGGAATAGGTTGGTCCACCTTGTGTCCCGACTGTGGTGGGAGGGTTCGTATTGCCGGCGGATAACTGGAATGCTGGAAAGTCACTGCCAACTTAGTTGCACAGCGAGATTTGCACGGTTGCACTTTGAGGATACGACAGTCAACGTCATGACCAGTCCATCTGGTTCTGAAAATACATATAGCTAGGTGGCAAACGGTTTCAAGCGCTGAATAAGGATGCAGCAAGTGTCTTATCCTTTTCCCATACAAAATCCCAAAATATGTAGCGCTTGAAACTTTTTGCTACCGAGCTATATATGATAACGGTCAAGGAGAATAGGCTAGCTAGGTTGAGGGCAATGGGGGATGCTTGCGAAAAGGCACGGATTAGTTTGGTAATTATTCTTGAGTCAAGCGCCCTGCTCATGTTGTTGATCATTTGAAGAAAGGAGCCCCTCCCCTGTATATTTTCCATTTGAGGACATAGGGCCCTCTAATGTTATCTTCTATCCGAAGCACAAGAGCCTTGGCAAAGACAGGCTAGTGCCTCGCTTGGTCGCGAGGTAGGATTGCACGCTTGGAAGAACTCCGGGAACGGATTGAAGAAAAGAATACTGGGGAGAAAGGCTCCGGGGGCACAATTAGCGTCTGGCGGTGAGGTAAAAATTATTCACCAAAACCTATTTCATCCTCCGTTCCCCATAACTGACCTGCTTCCTGTAGATCCACCCCTGGTGCCCTCGTAATGACACCCTAGGCTACAGCCAACCTCATTCCATCGTACCGCAAGCCTATGCCCCATCGTCCGGCGTACTCTTCTTTGCCCGCCCACCACCCCGGAATGCCCCAACCGACCCATTCCCCTGGGTTCCGAATATCTCTATGAGCTTGCAAGCAAGTATGGGCCCCAGCGTGAATGTTGCTCCGATGGAGCCATCAGAAAGGGTATGTTCCGGTTGTGAAGATGGTTAGTAGGGAGCGGATGAAGGAGAATATGGGGCTGTGGGAGTTAAGGTTAGAGGGGAAGGAGATGAAGAAGCTGTAGACGACGGAGTATAAGCCAGTGGGTTTGGATCCGGTGAAGGACGATAAGGACTAGCGGGGAGGGAATGTTAGACTGGGGAATCTGGTAGGGAGTGGTCTCTTCTAAGCAGACGGATTGGAGCTGGTTAATGTTAAGGGGCTCGAGTATTGCCGGACAAAAATCCCTGCAGATATGAAGTCTTGAAAGAATCAAGTTTCTTTACTAGTATGATAAATGTTTGCTTCCTGTGTGAAATTTAGAGGGCACGGTTGATCCCATTACTATACTCATCAAGCGCCAACCTTGGTTGAAACAATGAGAGATTATGGAATATTTTATTTTATTTGAATATGTATAATTATGGGAAACTATCTCAGGTTACTTTTCTATATACAATTTCAAATATATATAAGGGCTGGATAAAGGCTTCTAAAGACTTATAGTATAAGCTAAGTGGTATTTAGAAAAAAATAGCTATAGAAAAAGAACAGAACTTATTAGAAAGTTTAATTTATTCAAATAGGTAAATGTATATTATATAATATAACTTATGTCATTATATGCCTATGTGAGAAATTGCTATTTGCTATACTTACATGAAATCTTAGAGATAGTAATAATAAGTTTTCAGATATCTACTTTCAAACAACTAAACTATTATTAATATGCTAAAAATTTCTAGTTAGATTGCTATGAGAGTAATAATTCAAGAAATATAATATTATATATAGTAAGTGGAGTAGTAAAGGTTTGTAAAATATTAAACTTAGTTATATCTATAACTCATGATATTCTAATATAAAACAGACTATAAATAAATACAAAAGTATATGAATTTAAACTAAGAATACATAATGTTTTTTAATATAATTTATTAATACTTGTAGCAAAATAAAGTTTAATAGGAAAGTGCTGATATTATGAAATAAATAGAAGCTTATCCTTAGTAGTTATAAGCAAACTATAACAAGTTAGCTTTTTAATATAATTAAAGTCCTCCTCTAAAATTTAAACTTGGATATATTAGAAATCTAGTTATATAAAGTACTATTACATAGTCCTTTAGCTGGATGCAAATTTAGTAATAGTATTATTGAAGATCCAACTTTCAATATGAGTTAAAAGAGATGAAAACTACTAGAATTAAAAGTTAGTAAATATTCTGCAAGATATTATGCAAAGTTTGGATCATTTTTGTTAGTAGCTAAAATACTAATGGAATAAAAATCTTAAGGTTAATTCATAAGCCTGTCTCAAACTAGAGTATTAAAGTTGTTAATAGTATTATTATATAATAATAGAATTTAATGATTGGTCAATACTTACAAGTATTATAAGGCTATTACTAGTATATTAGTTAGATAAGCAAAGTAAATAAGGTATTTTGGTAAAATATAAACTTAAATATAAGATAGTAGAGAATAAATACTTAGCATAAGTTTATATAAAATATCATAATATAAACTTACAAAAGACATATTATTAAGACCTACTTCAGCTTGTATATTTATAGTATAATATAAAATTTGAAAATTGGGACAAAGAAAAGAATTTTAAAGGAAAGTATGTATAGTAATACCTTAATTACTATAATATAAAATAGAAATATTTTCAGATGATATATTAATGGAAGTAGTCCAAATATTATTCAATATTCAATTGACTACTTTTAAATATGATAGCTTCGATAAGAAACTTCTGCTAGATTGCAGTAACTGGTTATCTACTATATTATAAGTTACTACTAATAAAGTAGACTGATAACCTACTAAAGATGTACAGGTAGATGTATTAGTATAATATTAAAGGAATTTGAATAAAAAAGTATATACTTTAAGATTAGTTTTATGTATATTATCTTTTTAATATATTTCTATTATATTGTATTAAATATTAGTTATATGTCATGATTCATTATATTATAAGTTCAGCTAATATATATTAGCCTATATAAATTGCATTATAGGCTAGCGAACCTTATATAAGTATATCCAAATATAAAAATGCTAATTGGAAAACAACTTCCTATTTTGACAACTACTAACAAGAAGGCTACTATATTTAATAAAAAAGTTTTTTTACATTTAACAACTCATTATCAGATCGAGACCTCTATATAAGTTGAAACTTTCATATAGTTAATATAATAAAACTCCAGTAGTATTCTAAGCCTTATGTTCATTTATTATTATTGTGTTCACTTCTACATTAGCATAATGACTTCATATATACTTCTATACAGCCTTAGTATAAAGTAATATATTGTCGCGTGGATAGGTTTACTAGCTTGCTCTACAGGCTGTAAACCTGAGAATCGGCTGATAGTAATAAATCATTTTCCTAGTAACTATAGCAAGCTGCCATAGTTATTACTTGGCAACTGGTTGCTCTACCCACTAGGGGCTTGAATTAATAGGTATAACCCTTAGGTCTCATATATTCTCTGACTATGTCTAGTTACACTTTCTGGAGCTCTGCCGCCACCAACACTAGTAGTAGGCCAAGAGCCCTTATATATTTCGCACCTAAGGAAATAGTGAGTCAGTAGGGAGGCTGTGCGCCAGCCTCTTACTCATATATGAAATGAAATCCATCTCTAACTCATAACTGCGTGACTTACCAATAAGTCACACGTACAATTCTATAAATAAAATATATCAGTCATAATTCTGTTTGGTGGCTATGCTTTTGCATAAGTCACCCTTTGAGTCACAATCTGCCAACTACTTGTTAGTATCCACTAGTTCCTACTAGATGTAGAAGGTGGTTATATTATGCTGTGCATATATAAAACTTCCTTACATATTTCCCTCTTTCAGAATGGCTTCCAGCCTTTGAAATGTAGTGTTCTTGTATTGTCTGTAGTTGCTGAATCCTAGTTGAAGCTATCTTCCACACTTGTATATACTTTCTTTCTCTATGGCTAATTATCCGGTTGAGGTACCAAACTCACACCAGTATTTATTGCGCCTGGTATATGAAACCAACCAAAATATACCATACTTGGGTCCCAAACCAAGTACATTGTTTGAAAGTACTAACAAGTAGTAACTAATTAACTGTCAGATTCGGAACTGAACTTGTGTTTTATATGCTTGCACCATATATTTCTGTAATAAACATTTTTTGTAGTAGGTAGGTGTTGACGTTAATACTCCAACTAGTAACTGTAGTTTCCCTTTAGAACGTAGGTTGACTATAGTTAGTGTGCTCCACGGGGCGAATCGGTCCGAATATCCCACTCTGGTAAACCGCTTTGGATACTCATTCACCCCGTGCCCTGCATTGGGAACCAGCTTCGGACATTCTCGAATACTCGCATTTCGCCGAATATTCTGCATATGTGCACGAATATGTGGTATATCCGCCAAGATCCCACAGCCAACTGCATCCTGCCCCGACTTACATTGCATTCGGGTATCTTGCATACTGGGGAACACTTATTCCGCCTACCTTCACTTGCTCAGTCCCACTGCAATTACCCATACTCACATTTCCTGCACCCTATAGATTCTTGACCCTCCTGTACCCACCCAACTGGTTTTGTCCACATTGGTGATGAATTGGTGTTTAAATGCTATCCAGACTAATCCCGACCAAAGTACTTGTCCCAATCGCCCTCTTTTTGTCAACCGCAGTTGTCGCAGCTGTTTGTAACTATATTTTGTTTTCCCTCCCTCAATTTGTGCTTGCCACAGGTTCTGATCACTCTTGTATTGGGTTCTAATCACACATGTCACAGGGTCTGATCACTCTCGCTGACCTCTCCTGTCACGGGTTTTCATCCCTCATGTCACGGGTTCTGATCACTTCTGTCACGGGTTCTGATCACTCCTGTCACGGGTTCTGATCACTTTCGTCACGGGTTCTGACCACTCTTGTCACGAGTTCTCATCCCTTTTGTCATGGGTTCTGACCAGTCATGTCACAGGTCCAGCTTATTCCTGCATCTGGACCTCATTGTAGTACCAATCGGCCGTTCCATAAATACTAACATATCATCGTATTCCTCTTCCATTCTCCTTTGCATCCTACCCCACTATATGTACAACTATCTTCCCAGCTATTATCCCACTATCCGTCTCTATCTGTGGTCACCTTAACCGCTCCACTGCCCTATCATACACAATCTACATCTGGTAATTCTTCCTAATCCTCTTCCGCAGGCGCCCCGTTACCAGGGTTGTAATCACTGCCAGGTCTTTATTCTTCCGCCTCTTATTCCTGCAAGGGGTCGGCGTCGATGGCTCACCTACTCTTTCACCCTCTGAAGATTGCCCCATAAATATATGACAGTGTGGCAGAATCTCCCACGTTGCCGAAGGAGCTGCATTCTGGATTCTCATTCACATTCCGTTCTTTGTCTGTAGCCTCTGAGTCTACATACCCTTTGCTGTCACTGTTATCACTTCGCCTATCATTGAACTCTTGCTCTCCCGGTACTGGCACCATTCGTTGTAGGAACTCTGCATCAAGGCTAAATGCTTGTACTGCACCAAGCTTATTATCAATGTCTCCTTCCGTGTGAAAATCATCGAGTTCCCTATTATCCATGCCCGAATTCGATTGTCTTTTCTCCCACGACTTGGCAATTAGAAGGTCCTAAATCATCGGTGCCCCAAGTCGATTTCTCCTATACGGTATTACGTCTCTACCTGAACTAAACAGCCTCTCCACCGAGACGGAAGTAAGCGGTATACTCAAGATGTCTCATGCCATACCTGCCAGGGATGGAAACTCTGTCATATTGGATTTCAACCAAAGGAGCGGATCTCCCTCCTGCAGCAATAGGGGGGCTGAGTTCAGATATCGGGTCACCTCTGATGTGTCCTGATATTGTTGAAAATTACGAGCCTGTAGTCGTCGCATGATGTACGATTCCTCTCTTGGCTCAGTATTTTGCGCTTGCTCCTCTTGAGATCGCAGTCATTTTCGGTAGTTGGCCTCATAGAAGTCCTCGAATTGGGTCCTAATTTGTCATTTAGTAACTTTCCATTTAGTTCTTACTTCTTACTTCCATCCTGCATAGAGATGGGAGTTAAGGGGGGGATAGAAATACCTGTAAAAATCGCTATATGAGACGGTATTTGTAATGCCCACTTGCATTTCAGGGTCCTGGATCCGCACATTCCCCCACGAGTCGTACATGCCACAATTTCTTAGAAGGATCTAAAATTATCGCGATATTGTAAATAAATCCCTTCTGTGTTGTATTTGAATAATACTTCTGCAGCACCTTCTTGCTGGCTTTCGATGCATCCAACAAGCCCGTTATCCAAGGTGCATCTGGAAGGTTTCGGACCTGACAGAAGTGACGTGCTATATAGTCAAAAATATCATTGTAGATAAAATATGCATTATGTATTGTGGGACGTGTACTTGCTGATATATCATGCATATATTCAGCGAAGGGTTTGAGAAACATGATGGCTTGATCAACCTGACGCCATTAATCTTCCATCAGCTCAAATGGGGTGAATCTGTGATTCTCGCCTATCCATTTTTCCACTATATTTCTGAGTCTCCGTGCTCTCACCAGCATGTCAAATGTGGAATTCCAATGCGTTTTCACATCTTGCAGCAAACCAATAGGCTGTGGTTGATTCTCCTCCTGTAAAGCCGGCAATTGTGCTAGACATGCCGGACTTGCTGTAACTGCTTTCGATATGTCCCTGATCTTAGTTAGTTAGTATTTAACATTGTATGCGACATGAACACTTACTTTGAAGATTGTGCGGCTAAATAAGCTAGATGGGTATTGCTGCAGGACGTTGATGGAGGGATCCAGGTTATGGTCAAATGCTTCATTTACAGGTTGTGATTTGAGGTTCTTCATAAATGCCTTGCTAGCTAGTGCTAGAATGTGAGCAAAGCATGGTAAATGATATTGATCGAGGTTCAATTTCGGGCCTAACCCTTTCCCTTTCAGTTCGCATGCCAGGATATAGTTAGACTGTACATTGTCTGTTACCAGGCAAAGCATCCGCTGTGCTAGGTCAAATTGGCCTAGAATCTCGGTTAATTTCTCGGCTAAAAATTTCCCGGTGTGAGATGCGCCCCCTAAGGCCTGGAAACCAATCACCTCCTCCCGCATTGCCCATTCCACGTCGATGAAATGCACAGTGGTTCCGGCAAATGCCAGTCCATTAGGTGAAGTCCAGGTATCGGTAGCTATGTGGACTTGGGTAGCTCGGGGAATTATACGCTTCAGTCCCGCAATGATACCCTGGGAATATTCATGGATTGAGTGACGGAGGGTATTTGCAGATGGGATGACAACATTGGAACCCAACATGATGATTAGGCGGCGAAATTGCGGGTTTTCTACAGTTCGGAATAGTAAATTGGCGATGACCACAGTTTTGACAAGCTCTTGCTGGAAAGCTTCTGTTGTGAATTCGGGGATAGGGTCTTTGGGTAACTCGGTTGTGTTCCACTGCAATATGGGTTAGTGTTTATTCCAAATAGAGTCTGCCTAAACCAACCTTGGTTAACATATCCTGCATAGTCTCCCGAGATCGCCCACTACTAGAATGGCATTTGGTGGACTTCATATGGCTTGTGAGGTGGGTAGTTCCCACACCGAAGGCTCTTGGATGTTGTAAGGTTCCGTTACAAACCAACCAAAAAACCCGAGGCTTTCCATCTAGGATATATGCACCTTGGCCGTAGTTTGCCCATTGTTTAGCCCCACGATTGCTAGAGGTACATTGAGGATTGGATTATTTGTCATTATGAGTCGCAGCAGGCTTCTTCAGGTTACGACGCATTTCTTGGGCCCAGCTTGTTGTTTCCCACCAGTCGAGGAACCCAGTTGGCGCATCAGGGTTCTCCTCATAGGCAGTACTACGTATGATTGGCTTGAGTGCAGCTGAGATACCAGAATCGCTGGCAACTCAAGGTTCGATCGTTTGCTCCATGACGAAATGAGGATTATATTATCAAAAATACAAAAAAATATGCTGGGATTGGTAGTAGTATGCGATTTCACTTTGGTTTGATGATAAATTATTTAGGTATTTAGGCAGATTTACATTCCCAACATGGTAGCCTGAACTAACATGCCAATTGAGATTTACCCAATTGTGGCAATTACTCGCTTTGAGTTAGCTACTGAGGGGTACGAGGGCTTCTGCAACCAGAGTAGGGGACGATAACCCGTACGTATACATGTCACGGGCATAAAGATATTTGTCCCGGGCATAATCCACCTGTTACGGGCATAACAAACCTGTCACGGGCATAAAAAACCTGTCACGGGCATAAGAAACCTGTTACAGGCATTACAAACCTGTCACGGGCATAAAAAACCTGTCATGGGTATAAGAAACCTGTTACGGGCATAACAAACCTGTCACGGGGATAAAAATCCTGTTACGGGCATAAGAAACCTGTCACGAGCATAAGAAACCTATCACGGGCATTTTAGAGAGGCGAGCATGCATCGAACCATCATGAGCATAGCGTGCTATTGGATAAAATATATTATGAAAAAAAAGTGTAGTTTACTAGCATGGCAAATGCCAGACGTTGTCTGTGACGGGAAGGAAGTACTCAGAATAACTTAGTACATAAGTATGTTCAGTTTGTGCTGTCTTATGCCAAGTGGAGTCTCGCTTCAAATTAGTCTAGTTAAGATATCTATTATCTACAACTATGTATGTGAACATCAAGGTATATATATCTAGTGATATTGTACTAACAATGGCAAGCATAACACCGCAAGCCACATACCGCAACGATGCTTGCCCCCCACTACCAGACCCATATCCCTCATCCAAATATTGAGCTCTCTGACAGTTGTGACTACCACACTGATATGGAGGGCCCAGATTGTGAGGCCTCTACTAACCGTGCAACACCCGAATATGACGAAATTCCCTCCCAGTTCTCTATCACCAGCCCAGATGATATCCAGAGGATGACAATGCGTTTAGTGCTGGGGCGGTTTGAGGACGGTCCACATCGAGCCGAAATTTCCAAAATCCTAGTTCGGGTTTAGATAGGGTGGGATATAATGATTGACCACAGCTTACTCCAGGATGGAGAAGTCGCAGAAAATCCATGCTGGAACCAGACTAATCTAGATGATTACACCCTATATGATCTAGTCTGGATCGGTATGTTTGGGAATTTCCTTATAAGGTATTAGGGTGAGCGTCCCAATACCAACATGCTCTCATTATGTTGGGATGTTTGTGAAGCCCCAACCCCATGTTCAGTAAGTACTTCTAGTGCCTCTCTTGTTACTGAATATTCTCCCTTATCCCTTGTCTACAGATCTTGACCACCTACCAACGGATCCCTCAAATGGAACCTATGCCAGGGGGGGTCTATATCCCATCAACATGGCACCCAAATCCTTGTATACAAGACAATTGCTGTGGTGACATAATTGAAATTGTCGGGTCACCCAGGTATGTGTAAATAACTCAATGTAACTACAGTAGCTTTACTAAATATCACAGCCCACGAGAAATCAGGGAACTGACTACGAATCCAAACTGGCCTTTATCATGCACGCTGTTGCACATCAATCTCACCCACCTTTCGGATTGCAGCGATTCCTCTCATACTAGCAGTCAGACAAACACACCCGTGAATCCTCCATCCCTTGTGTCTGAACCTCTTTTTGAATGCTTTGCATGCAACCGATATGGGCACAATGCTGAAAATTGCCGAGCCTCTAGTCCATATTTGGGATAGCCAGTGATAGGGATCAGGAACCGTTGTACTGCGGTACATCCGAGCATGCAGGTTCAGATCTAGATCATGCCTCTGAGGATGTGCATCTAGGTGTAGATCTGGATCATGCACCAGCGGATATGCATGCAGGTGCAGATCTAGATCATGCCTTTGAGGACTGGCGATGGGCCCCACTCCGAGTTGTCAAATTGGATTGGGATTGGGTATGGTCTGCCCTGAATAAGATTTCAAGGGTGAAATAATACATCTCGCCTCCCTGTTAGCCCGTTTGGCATTTTCTTTATTGTACTATTATTTTGTTTTCTTATTCAAGTTAGTCTGTGTTTGCGCAACGGGCGGTAGCAGAATTTCTCAATTGTAACTGGTTGACTAATCGGACAAGGAACTATTTAGTTTACCCGACCTCTTTGAATCACATTTAGGATGTAGAAACCAACCTCCCACAGAGTTGTGAATCCGTAGCGCAATAGTATTTTCACGGACCTCACAATCAGCAGAACTAAGTTCTTCACGGGCATATTTCATATTGTCATGGGTATAATTACTATCAGTTTCCACACACTCACACAACGTGTATTTCTGAACCCCCAACATGGCACCAAAATACGGCATACTTCGCAAAACGCCACCTCCCACACTCAATAGACCACCGGGTAACAAAAGGATTCGTGTTCGAGCCTCTCATGAAAGACAATTGGATAATAAGGTAGAATTTGGCGGCGGGATTCCCGGGCACGGTACATCAACAAATCCGAAAACTGTGTCAAATCGGTCCAACAGAACTGTTTTGAGGGGACCGCCGTTAGCTCTTGCTAGACTCAAGGATACCCTCAGGCAAGAAAAGTCTAGGGCTCAGCGGGCAGGAATTACTACTCAAGAGGTAGCAAACGTGGTAAAACGACACATTGGTACAGCATAGAGTGAACTCTCCAATAGTGAGCAGGGAAAATACAAAGAAGTCCTCAACGAGCATATGACAATCCGGTTGTGCCGCCGCAACATTTATATTTTGAACAAATGGAATACATTGAAGGAGGATAACTAGCGCCGCCTCCTAGGTCTTGGTGCGCACGAGCGTATACCTAGTTTTGAGATGAGCTAGGAGGATATTTAGAAAGCATGGCCTAATCGGAGCTCATGGGAAGTTCGAATTGTCAGTCCCCCTTTTCCAGGATTTGATTGCAATGATTATGTGGCAATGTATTCTCTTGTTGCTGCACCAAATTTGGAAGCTATTCACTGGGCAGATATAACGACGGCCGATCCCCAAGATGATTCTGACCTAGCCGAAACGGTCTTTGGCAGTAATAGTGATCCTTGCACGGAAGAAGAGCCGGTGAGATCCAGAAAACCATGAAGCTGCAACCAAAGTTATCAGTCTAATCAGAAGTACCTAATAGGATTCACATGACTGTGACTACCTAGCATACAATACGACTGATGATAAAGATAGCCAACTCCCTTCTGAACGTAGTTCTCCTCTTGCAAGCGGGACGGAGGGGGAGAGCGGGAGTGATAATGAGAGAGTTGAGGAGTTAACTGGCGAGAACCAATACCAGGACCCGGCTTCCAAATTGTATCAACAAACAATGGATGAGATATTTGGTAACCCTACCTCGGAAGAGGTTGATGAGCTCCTGGGAAATTCCGATGATGATGAAGAGGATCACAACTATACTGAAATAAACACAGATAACCTAGTTAGAGAATATTCGCAGCGTATCAGAGAGCAACAGCATGGGTCATAATTGGTTTTTTACGCCTTCTTTGTGAGATTCTATTGCTTAGTCCGTTAATGTAACGAGCTGCACGTTTTAGACCTTTGTTCTAATTTTTCAGTCTTTGTGCAAGTATATGTAAGAAGCAACAGTCACGCTGCGGGTGCTCACTTCTTTGTTTGCTACTGTGCGAAT
>Ga0307511_10004787_pt1 | contig 13840 bp, 19 predicted proteins | sample 13_EM_MG_FD_200266 | JGI IMG/M metagenome (GOLD analysis project Ga0307511, IMG submission 200266) | Populus trichocarpa ectomycorrhiza microbial communities from riparian zone in the Pacific Northwest, United States - 13_EM | ecosystem: Host-associated > Plants > Roots > Unclassified | place...
ACCCGAGTCTACTATCATCCCTCTGCATCGAGATCGACTCCAGCGATGGAAGGTGCGTGAACCTCCTCCAGTCGTGCATGAATTCATACAACGGGACCCAAGTGTTTGACACAACCTTGATGCTTCTCCAGCGTCCCTCGGTCCCCTCCAGCATTACCATAATTCCTATGACCCAGGCGTGTTCGCCGGGAATATAGGGATCCTCATCATGGTAGTCGGTCTCAGACCCATCCCAATCCGGATCGCGGAAATCGATGGAGACATCGATCTTCTGGAGTCGGGAGGCGCGGACCCGCTTGAGCACAGCAGCGAACTGGTGGTCGGGAAAGGGGAAGATGTGGGGAAAGGGGGAGGAGAGGTTGATCTTGGTCCATAGCTGTGGCGTACTGTTCGCGACCGCGTTCCAGTGCTTTCCGACGAGGCACAAATCCACCACCCTTTGATCGAGGACCTCGGGGTATGATTCTGCGTAAGTCTTGAAGATTTGCATCAAGGCCTCGGTTGGCAGTCTATTGATTGGGGCCAGGCTCCCAAGGGTGGCGTTGCGTTGAGCTGATTGGGGCATATTTGGTGGTGGCTTCAGTCACAGTCAGCAAGAAGGTCTCCAGGGCGGCACAAGAGACAAATACGTACTGGGGGTAGGTTAGAAAGCTGGTTTATTGGGTGGAGATGAGGCTTTGGAGTAGAGCGCGACAAGGTGGAGGTTTAGTTGCTGGATAGCTTTTATCAACTCACCCCCGTTTTATAGACTTTCCCCATGGCTCGTCTCCGTCAAAGGCCGCACGGCTTGGACGCAGGCCCCATGGCCTACAACTACCGCCACACACGGCAACTCTCCTTTGGCCACCCATGGTTGACGACCGTGGCACAAAGGGCGCTTTGACCAGGCCATGGCCGTCGGCACAATGGGTTGTGTGGAACCACGATCGCGGGAAATCTCTTCCCAAATTTGCTAACGTACTGTCACCTCTTTCCAACTTCTCGGACCTCGTCCCGCAGAGGATAACATTCACATGTACTTTTTATGCGACAAACGCTCGTATTGTTCCTGTCGCGGTTAAGGCGACCAACCCGGTAATATCTCCTGCGTAAAGCCTTTCACTGTCGCCTGAGATGTGTAAAGAAGTGATTTAGTCCCCGTGGCTCATCGGGATGTGTTTTGGCGAAGGTGGAGGAATGGGAAGGCGTTGACCAACATGTCATTTCGTAGTAAGCGGCAGAATGAAATCAGAACTCACAGACTGATCACCTTCCTGCCGATCCAACAGACACGGTAGAGATAACGAACTTCACGTCCGGAAGAAGGTCAGGGTGTCTCGAACGTAGAGGCTTTGGGAGGCTCTGCAGTTTCCCCGATGAGTATCCCAGTCCTAGAGCCAGTGATGTGCTTGTTGGACATCGACGCCTTGAAATTCTGTCCGTTCTCTGAGCTGGGGGTCAACTACAACTACAACACTGGTAGAGATGATGAACTTCTTGTCGCTGTTCCAAATCTCGTAGAATCATGCTGGGTATGGGACTCCTGTTCGAGCCCTGCTGCCCGAGGGCCGGCCATGTTGACACTGAAAACCGAAAGGCAGATGTTCGGGTCGTTCCAGCTTGTCAACGTCTCCATCACTGCTACCATAGGTAAAGGAGGAAGGAGATGGGTACACTCTCCAGCTGGGTATATGTACGGTTCTGACCCGGTTGTTCATAGGAATTATTATGTCAGTGCATCTCCATTGGACGCGCTTTCCACCGCAACGGGATTGAGGATTCTGACGGCATATGAAGCGGGTAATGTCGAATGTGGTAAGTGGGATACAGCTCAGATTAACGGGCTACACGACGAAACACGATCTAGGGGAACGTTATTGGTAACCTAACTCCTCGGCCTCGGCCAGCGCGAGATTCCTGAAACGCAAAACCTCCTCCACAAACTCTCTAGGATCAGGACACTCCTTCACAGCCGTCAACCCCTGCCAAACCTTCACCGGGAGTGGAACAGCAGTTTCCAGTATCATATTCTCGAACAGTAATGCCTCCTCTTCAGACATCGAAGACGTTATGGTGTGCGATTGATGAGCCAGTTCCACGAAATCGTTCACGGCGAAGTGTTCGAAATCATAGAAATCTTCCTCGTCGAGTTTGTATTCGGTTGGGGAGTGGTAAATGTCTGTTGGGATGATCTTGGTTCCAAGTACCGTGTACTGGTAGCATCCAGTCCAAGGGAATAGTCTGGCACGGAGCCGTGGGTGATCGGGAGCGTTATCCTCCACCCCCGTCGCAGCGACAATCGGGACCGCGAACAGGTTACGTTCGGGGTTCTGACTTGAGCCCGGAGGGAGGGTTTTGCTGATGAACGCGATGGAATAATCCTGCGCGCCCGAACCCCCACCGAAAGTACCCATGACAAGACCGATGTATTGCTTCGTGGGGGGTAATTCGGAGTCCTCGGAGATGTGGAGTTGGGCCGCGAGCTCCTGTTCGTCGAGCTGGAAGAGGATGAGTGATCCAGGGCTGAGTGTCATCCATGGATTCTGAGTTTTGGTTGGGGGAGTGATGGGGGCAAAGGTGGTGCGCTGTGGAGGCGTAGGGCCAGGGCTCCAGGATTGTTGGCGTCCACTGTGCCCGTCGAGAACGGCATCGGCAGTTAGACAACCGGGGGATATTTGTCCGGGTTGGATGGTTAAAACGTTGGCGTCGTCGGGGGTGTCGGATTTCATCGTGCTCCGGCGCGTTGAGAGAAGTGGGAAGGGTGTACAAAGTGGTGGGTTATATATCGCGTGCTTGGGGTGGTCAATGGCTATGGCCGTGGACTTGACAGTTGTCCGGGTAAAATAAGACACTCGGTTGCCTTCCACGGCACAGATCAAAGCATCCCCTGACCGTGGTGTAACTCATGCGTGCTGGGACCCGATATAAAGGCTAGCGAACATTTGTTATTCCACTTTTCCAATTAGACAGAAAGAAGGGAGAGAATCGGACCTTTCCAAATGTACGAGGTCCTCACCACCATCAAACACCCGTTCTCCGCGAATCGAGGAAATACCTGGTCAAACAATCGCGTCGTAGGGTTCCCGCAAACGTGCAGTTCGAATTCTAGCCTTCGTCCATTGTCCAACGCCCGTTCGGCCAGCCGGGCGATAGCTTCGTCGAATTTCTCCCAGTGTTTGTATTTAATAACTCCCTGCAGTTCTGAGTCGGAAATCTGCTCTACGAATCCCACGGTGATCCGCTGAATGTATTTGGAGGTAATGCTCGACACGATGCTCATGAGATAGTTGTTGGGGTGGCCCATCGATTTCTTGACCAGAGTCACTTCTCTGAGCGTTTCGCAGGCCCCGAAGAAGACGTCGCACATCAAATGCTCTATGAAGGTTTAAATAGGCAGGAAGGGACGTCGAAACTCAACTGACCGTAATCGAGAGACATGGCTCTGAAATCTACCAGGGTTCCTGCGCAGGCGTCGATAAGTTGCTGGTAATCGTGTCGGTGCTCCTGGAGGCATATAACTCGGAACCGGAGTGCGAATTTGCAGAGGGTTGGGAAAAGGGAAGTTGTATGGACGCGTATCGTTAAGCGGCCAGATAACTTGGGCAAGACTGAAGGAATCCGAGTCGTTTCGCTTCCCTCGATTCGCTCCTTCACCGATAGGTCCTCCAGGTTTGGCAAAAGTCCGAGAAGAATGATAAACGATTCCGGCGACATTCTCTGCCCTCCCAATTCGAGTGACCGTAAGTGCTCCCCGAAGTGCCCAAAGTATTTCTTCAGCCCGCCCTCGGAAAACCCATGTGGTTCCCACCCATCGAGGATAAGGTTCTCGACGTTCTTGAAATCTCGGAGGTGGGAAAGGAAGGGGTAAAGATTATCGATGTTGATCCACTTTCCCTGTGGGGTGCCGCTCTGACCCATGGTCAAGGTGCGCGTGTACGTTGCAGGACTGTTCTCACCAACTGGCATAACTCTCTGCCACCGGCGATGGGAGAAAAGGACTACATCTCGGAATAGATGCACCCGACTCCGACAGACCCAGCTCTTCGCTACCAGCGAACATGCCTGCAGTGTCCTGTGATTATTGGTGAGATCGATAATGTGGTCGACGATCTCGGGAGGAAGTGGCATGGAAGTGGCGGACGAAGATGTGGATGACTTGATCGGGAACGGATGGTGGCCCAACACACTCTATTTACATCCGATCAAGCGTTTGGGGCACACAGAACTATAGGAAACCGTAAGAGCAGCCCGACTTTAGTCTCCCCACGCCTCTGAATCCTTTACCCAGTCCGCCCACATTGTGTGTCCCCCACCAACCAAGGACCCAGCCTCAATAACCCTGATACGGGCCCACTTCGTCCCTTTTTCCTGACTCTTCTTCAAGACGGCCACCGCCTCTGCCATGACTTGGTCGCCACCCCCCGGCCTGGGCCCCGCGTCGATATACCGATAAACCACTTCTATCGTGGAAAGGTGTTTAAATCCCCCGAGAAGCTGCATCTCATCGGGCTGAGGATGGTGGGCGATCCGCTGGTCCCCATACATCTCCACGGAAGTAATTATCTGCATGTGCTTTATGTTCGGACGTGCTTTTGCAAGACCTACGAGAATGGCGCTGGGTGAGTTGGAGAGATGATAACAGTAGCCGACGGACGTTTCCAAGATTTTTCCGGAAGGTAGGGCCAGGATACCCTCTCGACCTTGGGGCGCTTTGCTACAATAGCACCGCAGACCATATGGACACGCCAAATTTCCCCGTTGCAGGTCACGTCCCTTACGTTTGGGCAGCATCTGAGGATGTCGTGGGCTGCAGCCGGGAGGACAACCGTCTGGACGGATGGGAGAGAGCACCCTTTGAAACCGTTTTTGATGGCGGTTGTGATGTTTGAATGAACGTAGTAGATCTCGATGGTATGGAGGTTTGGCAATGAAACGAGACAGGCGGAAAACGCGGGTAAAACCCATTCCGTCTGGTAACGCGTAAGGGAAACCGACATCACGTTTGCGAGTGTAAGATTTCACATTCAGAAAGTCGAGCGTTGCTGGAGACGTACCGAACAAGTTGGGCAACGTGTGGACTCTTCTTGAGGGAACGGCTGCGGGTGCAGAGGAGCTCGCCGATAGTCCGATACCACTAGGGACTGTCACTGGTTGGAACGCAAGCCTCGACTCGTTCGTAGTACCAGGGGAGGAACTTCTGGCACAACGCCCGGCACGTCTGAGTCAACGTCCGCAGAGCGAGCTGCCTCTCGATATACGTTCCCGCTATCGATGGCGGTCCGAGCTCGAATGGTAGTGGGAGCGTATCATGACGGAAACTGATGTACTTGAAGTACGAAAGGATGTGCGAAAAAGTTTCGTCTGCAAGTTTAAAAACTGTAGAGTGCATCAGCGGCATTCACGACCGGATCACACAGACTCGGTGTAGTCTGGATGACCTTTGGTGGCTTAGGTATTGAAATCACAATATCTTCAGGAATTCTGGCGCATTTGCCTTTCGGCTCAGCCGAACTTTTAGAGGTACGCATCCCCGGGTTTGATGGGAGCGGGAAGAGGGAGCGTCGAGCGGAGCGAAGGCTGAAGCGGCCTGGTAACGGCAGGTTAGTGAGCCTCATGCGTTTCAGGGGTAAGATCGTGATGCAGATCGAGTGCGAAGCTTGTTCTGAACCCTCACATTGTCCTGTGATCATGAGTACAACCGCGAGATCTGCTTGCAAGTGAGCGACTGCGAGCGAAGTTTCTCATTATCCGATTCTGTATGTACTTGATATTCTTTCATCATGGTGGCGGAAGTAGCCAACTAATTATAACTACATGAACCCATCCTCAAACGTTGCTCCAGTCCTCCTTTTCAAGGCGTGGTCGTAGAGCCTCGTGTAGTAGCTCGGTATCTTCGTAACCATAATCCACACCTGGCTGTGCCTCAAGAACGTGGTGGCTGCAAGGAAGGTTCTGTTGACCACGGGCCCCGCACATCAACGAAACACTCACCATTCGAGTATATGCGTTTTTACTACTTCTAGGGGACGGTTATGGAATACCGAAGGTCCAGATTTCCAGCAATGGAGGCAAGACCAGTCGTCCGTTTCTGGAGGGGGGAGTCGGACCACGAAGTCGGACATCTCATCCCGGCGCAGAGGCCGCCAAAGCGTAGAAGGGGTGTAATTTAACCTTGAGACCTTTATAACGACGGTGATTAATCGCAGGAGCGAAGTAGATCGACTCTGCTTACCAGACCTCGCCAGCTGAGGATATTCAAGGCGCAAGTGCTTCCGCCGGACTGTGAATAGGTGAGGAAGCGGTGATTCCCCAAATCCATGCCTGCGTCAGTGACTGTGGCTGGATCTTCACCGGCGGCCAGAATGATCTTCTTCCTCAGTTCGAAATCTGGATCGCGATAGGATAACCCCCCCAGTGTTTTCGACCATGAGTTTTCTTTCGGGTCAAGGGCCACGGATGTATCAGGTTCCCAGGTAAAACCGCAGGTGTGGTGTATCGCCTCTCGGGCACCCATGCCGCGGTTGTCACACAGCCCACAAGAGAAGGAGAAAGATGCGAGGAAAAGGGCATCTCGCGTTTGTAACCCTTCAGGGAGTAATTCCATGAGTGTCGTCCGGCGTTCTTCATAACACTGAACCGTCAGCTGCGGTAGCCTGGACGCGGTGTCCGATATGATGGCCGCGAATTCTTCATCAGTCCCATCCAATAACGTATCTCGAACGCCAGGCAGGGCGCGAATATCCCCAGCAGAGGGGAGCGGACAGGATGATCCTGAAGCACCTCGGTACTCAGCAAGCATACCGTCGATCTCCTTTCCCCGTGCTATGCGTTTCGCTTGCAATTCCCTCGAGATACGATTATAACGAAGCCGTCCCATGTAAGAGTTGGTGGAGGGTAGTAGCTTAGTCCACTCTTGACGGAGTTCAGGAACGAATAAAGCACAAGAATCTGGAATGCTCGCCTTTGTTTGTGAGTGGCCTTGCTACGTTTGCACCTGGAATCTCCTCCGCCCACTGCCTTCCTGTTTGACGTGTCACCTCATCACTCCATTCCGTTTCACGGAGGCGTGCGATCATCCTGGATGTTGTTAATATTGGTTCAACCGATCCGAGTGGGACACTCACTGGTCGACGCGTGCAGACCTTACATCCTTGCGCGCATTCTCTTGATGGAATTTCTCAAGGTACTCCCACTCCTTCATCCGGGCAAGAAACTGCGAAACGTGTACATCAAAGCGGGTTGGGGAATTCGTGGAGAGTCAAAACGTACTGGTTCCCGCGCAGCACTGGCCTCTCGGTGACGGGACTTGACGGACTCATAATCCCCAGGTTTTGCCGCCAGGAGGTCTCGAACAAGTCTGTCGATGTCTTCCTGAATGAAATCGTCTGGACACGTGGTCAGGGCAGAAAATACACATGGAGTCTGTGGCGGGGGTTCCGACGCACGGCTGTCATCATCCCACGGCAATATACTATACAGATTTTCGCGACTGACGAAGAGGAGCGGACACCCTGCGTTACATATTTCATCCCAAGCTGACTGCAAGGGAACTCCACTAAACCCTGCGTCATAGGCGGTAGCCAGGGAGCAAATAAGGAACCATGACCTACACTTTCTGGATGCACTTCTTGCAAAGTCTTCGGTATAAGATCCAATTCACCACAGGACGAGGTTTTGCGCAATTCTGAAAACACAAGCCTGAGCATGGTGCCACACATCACGGTGCAGGGCATACAAAACAGTAAGGGTGGAACAGAAGATTGGAGTATGCGATTTCCGTCAAGTCTTGAGGACAAGGCGGCAACTTTTCGATGGCCGAAAGAGCGGCGGTCCAAACAAACCTTGAGGACTTGCTAGTGAGGACAGCTCGAAGAAACTTATTGCACCACGAGAGGCGGAGTAGATCTTTCGGGTGTAGGCAGCGGAATATCTGATAACCAGGGATTACGTTGAGGTAAACGATGCTCAGGAATGGTGTTAGACACGGACCTCGTATAATACGTCAATCGGGACTTTGGAGAAGTTTCCTCCCTTTCTCCCCTTGCTGCGAGTCGCGGTGCGGCGAGCTGACTTCTTTGCGCGTCCATATTCGTCTCCGCTGCTATCATCGGCCTCGGGTTCTGCTTCTCCTCGCCGGCGCTTTGGAGGCATAGCGAGGTTGGAGGTTCGGACAAAGCAAGAGTTTGAAGCTGCGGAAGGTGGTGGAGGAAGGACAGCTCGTGCGATCCCCCATGATCGATGGCCTGGGGACCACACATCTCTCGAATTTCAACGATGTCAACATTAAACCCTCCATCGACGTCATCCCTCACAAACAGGCATCCGGCGGTAATCAATATCACTGTAAGAGGTACGCGATTGGTGGACGGGTTGTGACGGGAGTTCGGGTCCCAGACTCCGTACAAGCGCGAGCATCCTGTCACCTGTCCACGTTGCCATCCCACGAACCCCCAACCCCAACCTCGAGCTGTTGAGCAGATTCCCTCTTACCTCCCCCATTGAATGTTCAATCACTTCGTCCAACTACTTGACTTTCTGCGTTAGGGAAACGATAGCACGCGACTCTGGCCGGGTCCCTCTCAATTATTATAAGCGTCCGAACGACGCCGCCACAATAAGTGGAAAATCTCCATGTCTAATGTGACTCTCTCGGTCTCTGGGAATTTGGGCGGGCCACCATCAACGCTGTTCGGCGCTTAATACCGGGCCCACGGTCAAAGCCCGAGTCTCAGTAAGATCGTGAAAACTCCGGAAGCTCCCCAGTTATTCACACCTCCTCCCGAACCCGGCGGGCGAGGCGTGCGCCGCAACCACACACCGCATTGTTCGACACCTTGACGATGCGCATTACACAGCGTGGGACTATACATATCTATCTCCTCTGTGTATGATGTCCCAGCACCGCCATTGCCATACGCCTCTTTATTCATCCGTACTCGCGCATGTACAAGCACGCGGCGGGCGGGGTTGCTTGAGTGAACTATGGGCACAAAAACGACGGGACGCGCTGGCCCCTTCTCGCCCCCATACGACACAGTATCCTTCGACGGCCCTGGGTAACCCGCGATGAGCTTCAGAAGACTTTTCTCGAGCTTCGCGTGTGGATGGTCCGTGACCAATGTGCCCCACCCCGGATCAGACTACACATCGTGTCTCTCCCATCCGACTCTCCCTCAAATACACCCACTGACTTGGCTTCGGCTGGCCCAATATCTCTCTGCCAATTGCTGAAAGTCTTCCACCCCTATCCCTCCGGGGCCGGCGTCAACGGCCAGCCCCTTTCTGTCGTCAGATCGCCTGCTCGCGTACGCATCGTGGTGCAAAACGAGCGTGGTTCGAACCAACCACCATCGAATCAATCGCCTCGGTAATCACGATCATGATTTGGCACGAGGTCCCTTCTCGGCTCACGCTTCTGTTTCCCGTTGCTGCAGACACCATGCGGTCCATAACAAACCAACGCATGTCCAAGCCACGATATACTTATCAGTTACTTACCGACCCTCGTTCCCACGATGGGGTCGCGAATCCTTGCGATCCTGGCGCACAACGAGTTGATTAGTCCAGTCTAATTGCCAGGGGAACCACTTGTCCAAGTGACGACCGCGCCGTTCACAACCCATCCTGGATCCTTTAAAGGCCTTTGGTTCGCAAAGTGTGACTATCCGGTTCACCCTCGCTTCCTTACCATGATCCCTCCAAGTTTCATCGCCGCTCTCTTCTTCTCTTCCTTCGTGGCCGCCAACGCTCTGCCCCGGGCTCCATTCGAGAGGCAAGATATGGTTTCGTCTGCTCTTTCCCGTACTGTGTTAAACTTCGCCCGTTTCTAGATGCTCTACGGTTATCTCCGCGGAGAGCATCGCAAGGGCGGAGGATCGCTTTGCAAGCCTCAAAGTCTTGAACAAGGCTTCTACCGCCAGGAATGTTACCATCCCTGTCGCGTGTAAGTGGCCCCTCATCTCCTCCGGGAGAACTCGGAGCTGATGCTCCGAACCCACGCAGTCCACGTCATTACCAAGAATGATACCCTGGAGGGCGGAAACATCCCCGATACGCAGATTACTGCCCAGATGAAGGTCTTGAACGATGATTACGCAAAGACCGGCCTCAGTTTCAACCTTATCAACACTACCAGAACCAGGAATGCATCCTGGTTCGACAATCTTGGAATGGACTCGTATGTTGTGATTTCGCCTCTGGTGACGTCAGCTCATCGACGTACTGTTTAGGCCTCAGGAGGTCGATGCAAAGAGTGCTCTGCGTGTGGGAGGTCCCGAAACTTTGAACATTTACACTGTCGGGTGAGGGCAGCCGTCTTCACATCTTCCAATGCCAAACATTGACGCCCAAAATCAGCTTCGGCGATAGTAATCTTCTTGGATTCGCTACCTTCCCAGATGACTATGCTGCTTCTCCCAAGTTGGATGGCGTTGTCATTTTGTACTCCTCCCTCCCAGGTGGCACGAAGGTCCCCTTCGACCTTGGACGGACTTTAACTCACGAAGCTGGGTAAATTACTTTCCGCGGTACCCAGCGAAGCGAAACTAACACTCAGTTAGTCACTGGGTCGGACTTTACCACACCTTCCAAGATGGGTGTTCCCCTGGTGACCTGGTTGATGATACCGCCCCCGAAGCCGATGCCGCTTTCGGTTGCCCTGCCGGCCGTGACACCTGTACTGGCGATTCCCTCCCTGACCCGTAAGTGACCGACATAAAAAGGTTGATTTTGTGGTCTGACTCGAGACCTTTGGCCAGCATCCACAACTACATGGATTACACTGATGATTCGTAAGTTTGCTCTGCCATCGATCGGTGACTCGGTTGCTCATCCGCCTCCCCCCCTAGTTGTATGAATGAGTTCACTCCTGGGCAAACCACTCGTCTCCTCGACCAAATTGCTGTGTACCGCAAACTGTAACTCAGAACCGTTATTGTTGAGCTACTAGGTAATATATACCCGTTGTAATTTGGAATCTACCACATTCGTTTCCCGTAAGCCCAGAGTTCTTGAGGAAGGTGCAGCTCCGTCAGTCCACTCCGAGTCACCAGGTGCGTTTATGGTGACTCAATCTTGTTCCCTGAGCGGATTTGGCAACGTTCGAGTCCGTTCAACAATCGGCACGTGACGGTCACGTCGAGCGCGTGCCAATTATCTTCAGACGCTGGAGCCACCGCTTCTCCTCCAACCACCATCTACTCCTCACCCCGCGACAATGACCTCGCGCCGGCAATCGCGCCGCGTCACCAAAGCGGATGTAGACTACAAAGAAGACGCCAACTCTGGTCCGAGCGAGGACGAGGTTGTGCCTCCCCCCACAAAGAAGCGTAAGGCTGCTGGCAGTGGACAGAAGGAAACCTCCAAACGAAGGAAAGGGAAACTTTCAAGGCTTCCTGATATGCCGCTGGATGTTCTATACGAGGTAGCATCTGGGGAACCTTGAGGAACCGAAAGACACTGAGCCCTCTTGGATGCAGATCTTCTCGCACCTTCACCCGCGGGACCTTCTCAGGATCTCGTGGACCACCAAGGCATTTCGCCGCGTTCTCACGACCACTTCTTCCAAGACCGTTTGGATGGATTCATTCGCCTCTGTCGAAATGCTTCCCCCTTGCCCCGATGATATGAACGAGGTTGAGTACGCCAGCTTCTTGTTCAACCCCCTTTGCCAGGTATGGATCGGTGACCCCTCTGCGCGTTTCGGTTTCTTATGTTCTGGCTAGTGCTGTCATAAGTCACGTGCTCCTATTACCTGGAAAATCTGTCGTAGGATATGCAAGGATTGCCACGATACTGAGTGAGTTCCGACAAGTCCACTTACGAACATTCCCTGAGGTTATTGTACAACGTTTACCAGAACAATTCCCACCTATGACGCTTGGTCGCTGTCCCCAAAGCGTTACGATCCCTCCAAACCGTTTCCGAAATCGTTGACCGAGATTATCCCCACACACGCAACTCCGGCTAGACGTAATAGGTTTTCTCAGAGTGTCAGAGGTTCTGCTATCTAACTATTTACAGCCAAGTACAGGAGATCGTGGGAACACACAGTCTTCTTGAGAGCTGACGTCAAAGCATTCTTCGAGAAAGTTTGCGCAGACGGACTGTCCGATAGCGACATCGCGGCAATTGTTGAGGAACACGCGAAACGCATCACAAAAAGGAATGAGGTATGATTTCACTTCGACCACACCGTTCCCCTACCTCACGTGCGCAGTTTGCCTCCGCAGGCGAGAACTGGGAAGAATCGCTAGAGGCAGAAAAAGATGAGGCAAAGGAGCGACTCAAGTCCCTACGTTACGAGAAGTACATCGCTCATCTCCGCTCCGGAACGCGCGCTAATCTGATAATACAGAGTTATAGAAAAGCTCAAAGAGGAAGGGTGGGCCGAGGAACTGGAACGACATCCGTCCGCCTACTCAGCCTTGAGAGAGATTGCCGGAGTCAGGGTCGCAAAAACCCTTACCGATAGAAGTGCGTCATTGACTGGCCTCCTGCAATGCTTGCTAATAACCGGGCAGCTTGGGAGAGACTCAAGCGTTCAGTCCTCAGTTGGATGAGTGACAAGAAGACGCAGAGGATCCAACGTGAGACAAGGGACATGATCTCAACTCGTGCCAGAGAGCTTGCAGAGATCATCGAGACAAAACAGCGACAGGGTGAACCAAGCGACTTTTATCCTTTGAAAGAGGACATATGCTGGATCACCGATATTAGGACCACAATTACCGAAGGCTCGGCTGGAGAATTCGAAGCATTGAAAGCCGGGCTTCCTGACAGACTTTTGCTCTTGATCGCCGAGTTCAAAGAGGCTCGTTCGGCCGCCTTGCTGCCCCTGCTACCATACGAGAACCGGTCTATGGATAAGCTCTCGCTCGCGACTACTTGGTTCCAATGTGAACGCAGCTGGTGCCAGGCCTTTCGCTATAGCGGTGCTCTGGTCCACGGCTGCTTCAAGCGGACCTACGCTAACGCTTCAGAATCAGACCGGTACTACATGGATTTGGTGGGACGACCGTGGGCTCTCTGCCCAGGCACCCTGTTCAACGAGAAGAAGGCAGAACGAGCGAGAGAACTGATCCTGGCCGTTGGGGGCGACCCTGAAACAATGACCCACGAGGAGATGGACAACCAAGGACACAGGTTCATTAGGCGCCACGAAGTAACCATTTCATTCGAATCCTTTTACTCGTTGGTATGAAGCCTTCTCTGCGTTCGAGTTTGCAGGCGTTCGTTTCTGACGCAGGAACCACAGGTCCGGCTACGCGACGAAACGCTTAATTGGAGGGCGTTGAAACCTGATGAGACACCCGAATACACGTTGAGGTTCGGGGATCCAACCGCGTCGAATTGGAACTGCAAGCATTGCTGGAGATCGGGCGTTTTGGACCCTTACGGGTCGAAGGATAAACAAATGGCGGTTATAATAACTCACGTCAAAGCAAAGTACGTAGTCCAACCCCCGCTCTCTGTGCGTCTATCGTCCGTGAGACTCACCCTCTCCTTCCTCTGTTCACATAGGCATAACATCGAAAATCCCACTGAAGAGGATTACTACTTCAATTGGCCTGACGGGGTGCCCCAGTATGTTCATTTGGACGGGAACGTATAACCTTTTACACGACCCCGCGCGTTCGCTTGTTTTACTTTTTTTTTCCGGCTTGTGATAATAAATCGTCCGTTGGTCGTACGTTCCCAAAGATCTTGGTTTGGGCTGTCGTGGTCTGGAACGCGGACACCCTCCTCGCGGTTCATGTTCCCGCGCCCAACTAAAAGGTTTTTAGCCGACGAGCCATTGCATTCGTCCGCACCCGCGATCGTTCAGCGCTTCAGCACACCGGCGCTGATTTGAAGTCCGGTC